>CEVS01144866.1_pt1 | contig 13695 bp, 14 predicted proteins | sample 361571 | NCBI WGS metagenome assembly CEVS01 (sample SAMEA2623850, study PRJEB7988) | marine metagenome | isolation source: saline water (ENVO:00002010), including | reverse complement strand
CAATTCTGATTTTAACTGAGCTGGGGTTATTTTAAAACCATTTTCCATTGTAGTTGGAATGATTTTAAATTTTGCCTCGGACAAAGAGACAATTGCAGAGTAGCTGACCCAATATGGAGCAGGTAGTAAAACCTCATCTCCTTTGTTTAAAAGAGCCATACAAACGTTAGCTATGGATTGCTTAGCTCCTGTCGATACTACAATTTGAGATGGTTCATAATTTAAACTATTGTCTCTTTTAAATTTTTCACAAATTGCTTTTTTTAATTCTATATATCCATCTACAGGAGGATATGAATGATAATTTTGTTCAATAGCTTTTATAGCTGCTTCTTTTATAAAATCTGGTGTATTAAAGTCAGGTTCACCTAGACTTAAACTTATTACATCTACTCCGCTATTTTTTAATTCTCTAGCTTTGGATGCCATAGCAAGGGTAGCTGAAGCTGGCAAATTTTCAATTCGTTCTGAAAGTTTATTCATTATGGTTAAATTTGTAAATTTAAAAATGTAAAAATAAATTAATTGTTTCAAAATTTGTGGAACTTAAAAAAAAATTTCCTGTCCTATCAAAATCACAAATTGACAAGTTTCTGTTGTTTGAAAAATTATTTAAAAATTGGAACAATAAAGTAAATTTAATTTCGAGGAAGGATACAGATTTTTTATTTGAAAGACATATTTCTTATTCTTTGGCGATTACATTTTTTTTTAAATTTAAATCCAAAACAAAAATATTAGACGTGGGAACAGGTGGTGGTTTCCCAGGTATACCCCTTGCTATATTTTTTCCTGAAGTTGAATTTACGTTAATTGACAGAACTGAAAAGAAAATAAAAGTTATAGACTCCATTAAAGAAGATTTAAAAATTAAAAATATCAAGACTATTGTCGGAGACGTAAAAAATTTAAAATCTAAATTTGATTTTGTTTTAGGCCGTGCCGTCACAAAAATGGAAAAATTTGTTCCACTTGTAAAAAAAAATATTTTAATCCAAAAAGATGAATCTGGAATAATTTATTTAAAAGGTGGTGAACTTGCCTATGAAGAGGAAAGATTTCCAAATATTAGGATATATAGATTAAAAAATAAGTTTAAATCAAATTTCTTTGAAACAAAAAAAATTATATATATACCACAACATGATTTTTAATATTTATGTCAAGAACGGATATTTGTAGTCCTTTGGAGTCAGTAAAGGTTCCTTTATAAGTCTTGGAGAAACCCATCGTAGTAAATTTAATTTTGAACCAGCTTTATCATTCGTTCCTGAAGCTCTCGCTCCTCCAAATGGTTGCTGACCTACAACAGCTCCACTAGGTTTATCATTAATATAGAAATTTCCAGCAGAGTTTTCTAATTTGTGTAAAGCTTCTTTAATAGCATATCTATCTTTCGCAAAAATTGCACCTGTTAATGCATACTCTGAAGTTGTATCAACAAGCTTTAAGATCTTACTATAATCTTTGTCGTCATAAACATAAATTGTCACAATAGGTCCAAATAATTCTTTTTCCATTGTAATATACTTTGGATCTTTTGTAACCAAAACTGTGGGTTCAACAAAATAACCAACCGAATCATCACAATTTCCACCATATAAAACTGTAACCTCTTTTGAAGATTTTGCATCTTTAATTGTATTTTTTAGTCTTTCAAAAGAGTCCCTATGAATTACAGCTGTTATAAAATTTTGAAAATCATTTGGAGACCCCATTTTGATTTCACTTAATTTACTTCCAATAATATCCAAAACCTCATTTTCAATTGATTTTGGAAGATAAACCCTTGATGCTGCAGAACACTTTTGGCCTTGAAATTCAAATGCTCCACGAATTATAGCTGTTGAAACTTCTTTAACATTTGCAGATGGATGAACCATTATAAAGTCTTTTCCACCAGTTTCTCCTACTATCCTGGGGTAATTTTTATAAAGCTCAATATTATTCCCTACTTTTTTCCAAATATTTTTAAATACTGAAGTAGACCCAGTAAAATGGATACCAGCAAACTCATTTGAGGACAAGACCTGATTTGTAATCATTTCTGGATCACCAAAAATCATATTTATAACACCATCTGGAAGACCGGCTTCCTCAAATATATCCATAGTCACTTTTGCGGAAAAAATTTGATAATCACTTGGTTTCCAAACAATAGTGTTTCCCATTAAGGCTGGAGCTGCACATAAATTTCCGCCTATTGCGGTAAAATTAAATGGACTAATTGCATAAACAAATCCTTCCAATGGGCGATATGATAATTTGTTCCAAGTTCCATCAGAAGAAACGGGTTGTTCACTATATATTTCTTCAGCAAATTTTACATTAAATCTTAAAAAATCTGCAAATTCGCAAGCTGCATCTATTTCTGCCTGGTGAATTGTTTTTGATTGGGCAATCATAGTAGATGCGTTTATTATTTTTCTATAAGGTCCACAAATAAGTTCAGCCGCTTTTAAAAAAATACTTGCTCTTTCTGAAAATCCTAAATCATTCCATTTTTCTTTTGCTGTTAATGCGCTTTTAATAGCTAAATCAACATACTCTTTATTCGCTATTGAGTATGTACCTAGATTGTGGTTGTGATTATGAGGGGGATACATATTATTTTTCTCTTTAGTATCTATTTCTCTTCCATCAATTTTAAGTTTTATATCGATTTTTGTATTGTAAAGATCATCATATGCTTTCAAGACCTCCTCCCTTTCTTTACTTCCTGGTGCATATAAAAGCACCTGTTCATTTTCTACCCTTGGGCTTTTAATAAAACTATTTTTCATTATTTAAATTTTAATTTAGTGTGAAGGTTGCTGCTAAATCAAAAACTGGTATTTCAACCTCAAATTCTTTAGCAGTAGAAAAATTAATCATAGTGTAGAACCCACTCATTGATCCAATAGGTGATGTTAACATACAATTGGAGCTGTAAGTATGAGAAATACCTGATTTCAAAATAGGTTTTTGCCCAATTACACCATCTCCTTCAACAAAGTAAGGTCTTCTATTTGTTTGTAATATTTTCCAATTTCTATTGATTAATTGAACAACATCATTACTTTGATTTTCTATTTTAATTGTATAGGTAAAGGCGTAATTAATTAACCCATTATTTAAGAAGTCTCCATTATATTCTGTAACTACTGAAATTCTGATACCTTTTGTTATTTGTTGAAACATAAAATTAATCTTACTCCAAGTTAACTAAAAAAAACGTTTCAAAAAAGAAGAAATAAATCTATGATTAATATTTGAGTTCGAACGAATTTATTCGACCAACTCCAATTAGCATATCATATAAATCCTCAAACCCTTTTTTGTATACTATAACCGTGTAACTATTTTCAGTTTGAAAAAATGAACCTGAAATTTGATTTTTAGAAACCACATTATTTTTTTTGATGATATATTTATAATTATAAAACCCTTGCTTAAGCAATAAAATGCCTTCAAAGGTCTCCAAACTTGGATTATAAATCATTTCATTTTCTTCATTTAACTCATAGTTGTTAAATTTTCCATAGATATAAATTTTTGAGTTATCAATTTCTAATTGTTTAGCTAGGCTAAAGTAAACTATACTGTAATCGGATTCATTGTTAGAATTTTCACCTAGAGTTGTGCTAGGAATAAAATTTCCATTTATATCAGAATAATTTGAATAATTTAAATTGCTTCTTGGATTGTCAGTAAATAAAAAATGTTGATAAACATCCTCTTTTCTTACAAAACTGATGTTTTGATTAGTTGATCTTAAATCTTTTGTATCGAAAAAAAGATATTCATTTCCTCCTTCAAATTCTGATTCTTCATCGTATCTATACACAAGCCTATCTTTTTCAATGAATTGTGGTTTTAAAATTGTTTTCGAGTTATCCCACTGATCATTTTGAAGAATGACAATTTTTATATCATTATTTGGATTTCTAATTTGATATCTGCTTGTATTGATAATAAATTGAACATTTTGATGGGTATAAAACCTGTCTTTATTTTGAGAAGGATAAATATTTAAATCTACACTTACCTTTTGATTTAGTATTAAAAATTTTCTTTCTAGAATTATATTATCATCTGCGTCTAAAATCTCTAATAAAAAGTTCCCTGAAATTTTAAAACTCACATCATTATTGGGGAGTGACAATTTATAGTTTGTGTATCTTTGAAGAGTTCCATAAGAACTTTCAGTATTTTCGATTAAATTATTATCATTTCCATCTAAGTATTCTGATTTTAAAAGTTTACTTCTATTCCAATTAAAATCACAATGAGTAATTTTGTAGTAATAAAAATTTTCCTCACCACTAATGTCATCAAAAGATAGAAATAGTGTTTCATTCATTTTTATTATTGGGAATTGAGAATTAAGAGATCCACCAGAAAAGATTATTGTTTTGATGAATGGATTTTTTTCTAAAGTTTTTTTTGATTTTGAAAACACGAATGTGAATGAACAAAAAAATGACAAAAAAAATACCTTAATTTTCATTTAACTAATATATAAAATCAACTCTAATAAATGTTAATTTCTTGTTTATCTTAGATGCTTTATTAACTATAAGAAAATTATATAATTTAGTTTAAAAATATCTTTCAATAGATATATTAAATTATTAAATTTACGACCGATTTGAATTAAATAGTAGAATATGTCAATAGACATAAAAATTAGAAACGGGTTTAATTTAAACCTTAATGGAGAGGCAAATAAAATTCTATCGGAATCCGAGCGATCAAAAACTTTTGCTTTAAAGCCAACCGACTTTTTCTGTCTCAAACCTAAACTTTTGGTTAGGGAAGCTGATAAAGTTAAAAAAGGGACTCCTTTATTTTTTTCAAAAAATAATCCAAGAATACACTTTGTGTCACCAGTTGCTGGTGAAATTTTAGCAATATCCAGAGGTCAAAAGAGAAAAATTCTTGAAGTTGTTATTTCTAGCCAAAAAAACAATAATGATTCTGTAAAATTTAAAACAACTAATTTCAAAAACTTTTCTGCAGATGAAATCAAAGATATTCTATTAAAATCTGGATCATGGCCTTTTATTTTACAAAGACCTTATGGGATTATTGCTCAACCAGAAGACAAACCCGTAGCTATTTACATCTCAACTTATTCAACTTCACCATTAGATGTTGACTTTGATTTTATTTTAAAAAATAAAAAGGAAGATTTTCAATTGGGTTTAAGTATCTTATCCAAATTAACACATACCCTTTATTTAACTGTAGATTCAAATTTTCCTAGTTTTTTTGAAAAATTTAAAGATGCTTCAATATTAAAAGTCAAAGGACCACACCCAGCTGGAAATATTGGAGTTCAAATTCATAATCACAAGCCTATTTCACCTGGTGAAAAAGTATGGACCGTTAAACCTGAGGATGTTTCAAATATTGGATCTTTATTCAAAAATGGAGAGTTTTGTTCCGATCGAACAGTAGCTGTTGTTGGCCCAACAGTTAAAAATCCGCAATATTTTACATCCAAAATTGGTACATCTATATCTAGTATTTTAAAAAAAATAGAAGTTGATAAATCAAAAGAATTCAGGTTGATAAATGGTGATGTTTATTCGGGTAAAACGACCGACATCGATGGTTATTTGTCTTACAGCAACAATTTACTAACCATCATTCCTGAAGGGAAAGACTACAGAATGTTTGGGTGGTTACCATTTAAAGATAATTTCATTCCTAGTATTTCTAAAACCTCATTTTCGAGATTCCTAAATAAAAGAAAATTAGAAGTCAGTACAAACTTAAATGGAGAGGAAAGAGCAATGGTTGTTACAGGAGAAATGGAGAAAGTTTTTCCAATGGATATTTTTCCAATGCAATTAATCAAGGCTTGTTTAAACCAAGATATCGAAAGAATGGAAGCCTTGGGTATATATGAAGTTGTTCCAGAAGATTTTGGATTAATTGATTTTAGTAGTTCTTCAAAAATTGAAGCTCAGGAAATAATCAAAAAAGGAATAGAATTAATAATTAATGAAGAGACTTAATTTTTTATGGAATTTATTAGAAAAAGATTAGATAAAATTAGAAAACCTTTTAACGAGGGTGGAAAGTTCGAAAGGTTCGCTCCAGCGGTAAATGCTTTTGACACTTTCCTTTTTGTTCCAAATCACACAACAAAGTCTGGTTCACATATTCGTGATGCCGTTGATTTAAAAAGAACTATGGTTACTGTTATCATAGCTTTGTTGCCTGCTTTATTTTATGGTATTTATAATACTGGATATCAGTATTTTATTCAAACTAATCTTGAATTTACCTTTTTAGATGCTATGCTCCATGGTTCAAAAAAAATCCTCCCCATGATTGCTGTATCCTATACTGTAGGATTATTAATTGAATTTATTTTTGCTATATATCGTGGACATGAAGTCAACGAAGGATATTTGGTAACGGGTCTACTAATACCTATGATTATGCCTGTTGATATTCCTTTATGGATGGTCGCTGTATCTGTTGCTTTTGCAGTTTTAATAGCTAAAGAAGCCTTTGGAGGAACAGGAATGAATATTTTAAATCCAGCCCTAACTGCGAGGGCCTTTGCGTTTTTTGCATACCCAACTTACATGTCTGGAAACAAAGTTTGGGTCTCGGAAGCATCAAATTTAGACGGTATTTCAGGTGAAACAATTTTAGGTTTTTTGGCTGCTGGTAATAAAATTGATTACACTTTTACTGAAATGTTTAATGGTTCTATTCCTGGGTCGATTGCTGAGACGTCCACTTTATGGATTCTTGTGGGTGCAATTATTTTAATTTTCACGGGTGTTGCTAGTTGGAGAATTATTGTTGGTGGTATTTTAGGTGCATCTTTGGTAGGTGTTTTATTCAATCTATGGGGAATCAATCCTTTAATGCAATTTGATTGGATAAATCATTTGGTTGTAGGAGGCTTTGCTTTTGGAATAGTTTTTATGGCTACAGATCCTGTCTCTGCCTCTCAAACGCAAACTGGAAAGTGGATATATGGATTTTTAGTTGGTGTCTTCTGTATTTTAATAAGAGTATTTAATCCTGCATATCCTGAGGGGGTAATGCTTGCAATTTTATTAATGAATGTTTTTGCTCCAACTATAGATCATTATGTAATTGAGAGAAATATTAAGAAAAGACAATTAAGGTGGGAGTCATCAAAAATTAAATTAAGCTAATTAATGAATAAGGATAGTAATTTTTATACTTTTTTATTTTCACTTCTAATGGTTTTAGTCGTTGCTTCTTCTTTAGCTTTAACTTCTGAATCGTTGAAAGAAATGCAAAATGAAAATGTTGTCAAAGAAAAAATGCAGAATATTATCTCAACAATAGGAGTAAAGGCTAGTAGAGACGAAGCCCAAGATCTCTATAAAAAATATATTAAAAGTGAATTATCACTTTTAAGAGATGGTTCTGTTGATGAAAATGAAGATGCTTTTTTGATTGATCTTTCAAAAGAAATAAAAAAAGATATTGATCAGCAGAGGTACCCACTTTTTGTTGCAGAAATGGATGAAAAAAAATACTTTATAATTCCTCTTCGAGGCTCAGGCCTTTGGGATGCAATATGGGGATATGTTGCATTAGAAGATGACATGTCAACAATAAAAGGAATTGTTTTTGATCATAAGGGAGAGACTGCTGGGTTAGGTGCCGAAATAACCCAACAATGGTTTCAAGACAGGTTTGTGGGTGAAAAAATTTTCAATTCGAGTTCAAAGCTTGTTGGAATAAATGTTTCAAAATCAAACAATGATCCAAAAAATCTAGATAAAAATGATCATGAAGTTGATGCAATATCAGGTGCAACAATTACTGGTGACGGCGTTTCTGATATGATAATTGAAAGATTAAATCATTATATTTCATATTTCAATAAATATAAATCTGATAATAATGTTGTAGCAATGAAGAATCATTTAATAAACAATACAATAAATGGATAGTAATAGTAAACCACAATTATTTTTCATAAATAAGAAGAGTGAACCTTTATTTTCAAAGAAAAATAGAGCCCTGTTAAGTGATCCCCTCGATGATAACAATCCAATAACCGTTCAAGTTTTAGGCATTTGTTCTGCTTTAGCAATTACAGTCCAATTAAAACCAGCATTGGTTATGACTTTGTCGGTTGTATTTGTAATGGGTGCGTCAAATGTTATAATTTCTATTTTAAGAAACTTAATTCCAAATAGAATTAGAATTATTGTTCAACTTGTAGTTATAGCATCTCTAGTTGCACTAGTAGAACAAGTCTTAAAAGCCTATTCGTATGATGTTTATAAAGAGTTGTCAATATTTATCGGGCTAATAATTACAAATTGTATTGTTATGGGTAGACTGGAGGCATTTGCTCTTGGCAATGGAGTATGGAAATCTTTTCTTGATGGTATTGGAAATGCTGCGGGATATGGAATAATTCTAATTATTGTAGCTTTTTTTAGAGAATTACTTGGATCAGGGAAGCTTTTGGGTTTACAGGTAATACCAGATTTTATATATGCGATGGGTTATGAAAATAATGGCCTTATGCTTTTATCACCAATGGCTTTAATTACTGTAGGTGTAATGATTTGGATTCAACGTTCAAGAAACAGAAAATTAATTGAAGAAAACTAAACCATGGAATATTATTTAAATCTTTTCGTCAAAAGTATTTTTATTGAAAATATGATTTTTGCATATTTTCTAGGAATGTGTTCTTATCTCGCCGTGTCAAAAACTGTTAAGACGGCTAATGGTTTAGGTTTAGCTGTAATTTTTGTGTTGTCTATTACTGTTCCAATCAATTTTTTATTAGATAATTATCTATTAAAACCTGGTGCTCTTTCTTGGATTGGCAGTGAATATTTATCCATTGATTTGAGTTTTTTAAGATTAATTATGTTTATTGCTGTTATTGCTTCAATGGTTCAATTGGTTGAAATGATAGTTGAAAAATTATCTCCTGCATTATATGGTGAGCTTGGAATATTTCTCCCTTTAATTGCCGTAAATTGTGCAATTCTAGGGGGATCACTCTTTATGCAACAAAAAAGCTTTTCAGGAATTACTGAATCAACCGTTTATGGTTTTGGTTCAGGCGTTGGGTGGTATTTAGCCATTATAGCGATAGCTGCGATTAGAGAGAAAATTAGTTATTCTAATGTTCCTGCACCTTTGAAAGGATTAGGGATAACTTTTATAATTACAGGGTTAATGGCAATTGGGTTTATGAGTTTTATGGGAATTAAATTATAATTTTAAGAATGGATATTACAATAATTATTTCGAGTGTTTTGGTCTTAACAAGCGTTATTTTTTTATTAGTTACGTTGTTATTAGTTGCTAAATCTAAATTACTACCATCTGGTCCAGTATCTCTCAAAATAAATGGTGAAAATGAAGTGGAAGTTTCCTCAGGTGAAACCTTACTGAGCACCCTTGGAAATAATAAAATTTTTTTACCATCTGCATGCGGTGGAGGAGGAACGTGTATACAGTGTAGGTGTCAAGTATTAGAAGGTGGAGGTGAAATCTTGCCCACAGAAAAACCTCATTTTTCAAGAAAAGAAATCGCTGATGGTTGGAGATTAGGATGTCAAGTTAAGGTTAAGGAAAACATGACAATCAAAGTTCCCGAAGAAGTTTTTGGAATAAAAAAGTGGGAAGCAACTGTAGTTAGAAACTGGAATGTAGCATCCTTTATTAAGGAATTCGTAATTAAGTTACCTGAGGAAATGGATTATAAAGCGGGCGGATATATTCAAATTGAAATCCCTGAATGTGAAATTAACTATAAGAATATGGATATTTCAGCTCATCCCGATGAACACCCAGAGGATGCAAATAAATTTAAACTAGAGTGGGATAAATTTAATATCTGGCCCTTAAAAATGAAAAACGAAGAAGTAGTTGAAAGAGCCTATTCAATGGCATCATACCCTGCGGAGGGAAAAGAGATAATGCTAAATGTTAGGATTGCAACGCCACCTTGGGATAAAAATAAAAACGATTGGATGGATGTAAACCCAGGGATAGCATCATCTTATATTTTTAGCAAAAAACCAGGCGACAAGGTTACTATATCAGGCCCGTTTGGAGAGTTTTTCATCAATCACTCAGAATCTGAAATGCTTTATGTTGGAGGAGGTGCCGGTATGGCTCCAATGCGCTCCCATTTATATCAACTTTTTAGAACATTAAAAACAGGTCGAAAAGTTACTTTTTGGTATGGAGGAAGATCAAAAAGAGAGCTATTTTACCTAGATCATTTTCGTGCTCTTGAAAAAGATTTTCCGAACTTTAAATTTTATGTAGCTCTATCCGAACCCCTAGATGAAGATAATTGGACAGTTAAAAAAGATTTGGACTCGGAAGGAGACGGATTTTTAGGTTTTATTCATCAGTGTGTAATAGATTTCTATCTCTCCAAGCATGACTCACCAGAAGATATTGAAGTATACTTCTGTGGACCACCTATGATGAATCAAGCCGTTGAAAAGATGGCTGATGATTTTGGTATACCTCCAGAAAATGTTCGATTCGATGATTTTGGAGGTTAAAATCTGTTCTTATCACTTTTGAGAAAAATTTTAATTCTATTTGTTTTTTATACAGCTTGCTCTAAGCACGAAATAGTTACTATTGATGGACAAGCACTAGGCACATATTATAGAATCAAATATCTAGACATAGGTTACGCTAAAGAAAATTTTCAAAAAGGCATTGATTCAATTTTTAATGTGATAAACAATTCTATGTCCACATACATTCCTAGTTCAGATATCTCCATGATAAATAGTGGGGATAGCACTATAGTTGTTGATGAACATTTCGAAAAAGTTTTTCAAAAAGCAAACTTAATGTGGTACAAATCGCAGGGTTACTTTGATCCCACAGTTGGTGCATGGGTGAATGCATATGGATTTGGACCAAATGAAAAATTCAACAAAATTGGATTAAAAGAAAGAGACAGTCTTATGAAAATAACAGGTTGGCCTAGGATTAGGCTAACAAAAGATAAAAAAATAATAAAGGATGATAAAAATATTTTTATTGATTTCAACGCATTGGCTAAGGGATATACAGTTGATCAAATAAACTTATATTTTGAAAAAGCAGGAAGTGAAAACCACTTAATTGATATAGGAGGTGAGCTAATATCTCGAGGCAAGAATTTTATAACAAATAATTTTTGGAGTGTTGGAATTGAGAAACCTAATGAGTCAACCTTACCCAGAAAAATATTTGATATTATAGAATTAAATAATCAAGCTCTAGCAACATCTGGTAATTATAGAAAGTATAGGATTGATAAAGAAACAAATAAAAAGTATGTTCACTCAATTAATCCATTAAATGGAAGGCCGGCAAGATCAAATGTTTTAAGTGTTTCAGTCAAAGCTTTAGATTGCATGACTGCTGACGCATTTGCAACTGCACTAATGGTAATGCCTTTGAATATGGGTAAGAAACTTATTAATGAAACACCCGACGTGGATGCGTTGTGGATTATTTATAAAAGTCAAAAATTTGTTACTCATTCTTCAAAAAATTGGTAATTTATTTTATTGCAATTCCAATAGGTATTTCTTCATTTTTGGGTAAACAATACTTTATTTTTTCCTCTTTTGACATTTTTTTTAAAATATCAATTTTTTTTGGTGTAAAACCTGACTTAGCAAGTCTATCGTAAAAATCCAATCCATAAACTCTTACGTGGTCATACTGACCAAAATATTTGTTTCTCTCCCTAGGATCCATAATTTTTTTGTTTTCAAAAGTTTTTTTAAGATTTTTATCAAGAGGTATCTGTGCAATTAAGGTTCCTTTATTTTTAATTACTCTGTAAAGTTCATTTAAAGCTTTGTAATCATCTTCAATGTGTTCTAAAACATGATTGCATAAGATAAGATCAAAGCAATTTTCTTTAAACGGTATGTTATATAGGTTAGCTTTTATATCAGCTAGCGGTGACTTAAGATCAATTGAAACGTAATTCCAATTGGCAATTTTTTTAAATTTTTTTAAAAAAATTATCTCAGGAGCAACATGTAACACTGAAATATTTTTTTCTAAAAGTTTGGTTTTTTTATTTAGATACAACCACAGCAATCTGTGCCTTTCAAGAGATAGAGTTCCTGGACACAAGGCGTTTTTTCTGAGCCTATTATAACCATAAGGTAAAAAAGTTCTATAAGAACTTCCGTCAATTGGATCTACATATTTTGTGCCTTTGTATAGGATTCTTAAAACAGGTCTTAAAATCAGACTTATCCTTATTAAAAATTGTCTCGAAAAAAAATTAAGAATTAATTTCACGACTTTTTTTCAAAGGGTTTTTCTTCATCACTTAGAATGCCCATAGCTTCATATATAAAACTGAAAGTTGAAAGCAATTCAGGTCTACCATCTATTAATGCTACGTTGTGTTCAAAATGTGCAGAAACTTTATTGTCGTAGGTGGTCACTGTCCAGCCATCATTTAACTGTTTTAGTTTTTTGCTTCCAAGATTAATCATAGGTTCAATAGCTATAACCATTCCATTAATGAATTTTTTTCCTGTTCCTCTTACTCCATAGTTTGGAATTTCTGGACCCTCATGCATATTTTTCCCAATGCCGTGACCTACCAGTTCCCTAACTACACTATATCCATTTTTTTCACAATGATTTTGAATTGAGTATCCAAGATCACCGACCCTGTTTCCCTCTTTAAAGTGTTCAATACCAATGTATAACGATTCTTTGGTTGTTTTTAAAAGGGCCTCTATTTCATTACTAATTTCTCCAACAGGAAAGGTATATGCATGGTCGCCGTAAAATCCATTTTTGTACACACCGCAATCTATAGATATCACGTCTCCTTCTTTGAGAGTATTTTTATTGGGTATTCCGTGTACAACTTGCGCATTAGGACTTGCACACAAAGTATTTGGAAAATCATATAAACCTAAAAATCCAGGCTCTGCATTGTTATCTCTAATATATTCTTCAGCTTTTTTATCTAATTCAAGTGAAGAAATCCCGGGTTTGATCTCTTTTGCTAACATGCCAAGAGTTTTCGAGACAAGAAGTGAACTTTCTCTAATCAATTCAATTTCATCTCTAGATTTTAATATTATTTCACTCATTTATAATATGCATGTTTGTATGCCTTTCCAGTGAGAATATCTAAAATATCTTCTTCAATACTTTTAATTGGAAACTCAACAATTCTATTAATTTCATTTCCATTGTCATAAAAAATTATCGTTGGAATATTAATTAATTGATAATCTTTTTCAATAAAATTTGGTGTTATTTTATCCTCGTCTACTGCAATGATTCTCATTTTTGTAGTATCATAATATATAGATTCTAAAATCTTAATAAATCCTGGTATTTCTCTCTCGCTGTCTTCACACCATGTGCCCAAAATTAAAACTATATCTCTTTTTTTAATTAAGGGTTTTATTTTTGTAAGTATATCAGAATTGGGATTATAGTTTCTTGACCAATCTTTTGTATATTCTTTAAGCTGATCAATAGTTACTTCACCTAAAAGAATTTCATTTCCTTCTAGATCCTTTCCTTTCAGACTGTCAGGAATTTTAATTTTTTTATCGTAAACGCTCTTTTTTTGAGTGAGATTCGAATTACAACTTGATTGTGTGAGTGTTAGAAAAACAATTAAAAATAATTTAAATTTCATTTTTTAAAATTAATAAAAGTCAATTT
>CEVS01037076.1_pt1 | contig 13726 bp, 24 predicted proteins | sample 361571 | NCBI WGS metagenome assembly CEVS01 (sample SAMEA2623850, study PRJEB7988) | marine metagenome | isolation source: saline water (ENVO:00002010), including | reverse complement strand
ATGAACAGGAAGGAACGAGTCTGTAAGCCATCTCCCCACACCTCGATTCCTCCACCCTCCTCCGGGAGGAAAGCGACTTTACGGCAGATTGCAGCTGGTGCCTTCTCTCTTCCACCCTCCCAAGTTCCTTCAGGTCCAAAAATATTGTGATACCTAGCAATACGAACAGGGATGCCATAGTTACGGTTATAGGCAAGGTAGAGTCGCTCTGAGAATAGTTTTTCCCATCCATACTCGGAGTCTGGGTTTGCGGGGTATGCGGATTCTTCACGGCAATCAGGATTATCAGGGTCAAGTTGGTTGTGCTCTGGATACATGCAAGCGGAACCAGAGTAGAAAATCTTAGTGGTATTCGTTACTGTATAGTCATTGAACTCTTTCTGTGCTTCAAGGACATTCACATTAATGCTAACAGAATTATGCATAATATCAGCATCATTTTCACCAGTAAAGATGAACCCAGCCCCACCCATATCAGCAGCAAACTGGTAGATTTCATCAAAAGTTTGATGATATTGCTGAGGAACAGACTGATAAAAGTTTCCAAGATATCCCTTGAATCTAATCACTCTATCTACAAAACTACGATCCCGTAGATCTCCATAGATAAATTCATTTGCCTCTGTGTCTGAGAACTCAGGATGTTTAAGATCTACACCACGTACCCAATATCCCTCAGAACGCAATCTCTTTACCATATGACTTCCAATAAAGCCACCTGCACCAAGTACAAGTGCAGTTTTCGTATAGTCAGACATGTATTAAAAAGTTTCTTCCTATATATCATACAAAAAAAGACGGTTGTTGTCAACCGTCCTCAAGGTCTTCCATGCACGCCACTTGCTCTTTATCCTGAAGCAAGAAACAGAGCGGGAGTATAAACCCCATCCGCACCACTTGCTCTTAGGAGAAGCAAGAAACCTCAGACTTTTTTCTTAGCACTTTGATACCAAGTATAAAGTTCTTCTATCTTGGCAGCTAAGTCGGAATCCACTCCACCTGCACCCCCACGATCAGGATGTGCTTGAGCTTCCAACTTTTTTAATCGTGCTTCAACTTCGACATCATATTTTGACATCGCTGCACCACTTGCAGATTTTGCTGCGCTTCCTTTTGCTGCCATTTTTCTAATGAATAAACTCTCAAAATATTTAGTTTTTAGAGGGTCTGTGACTCCACCACCTAGTTTTACGAACTAGGAAACGCAGGGGTCAATTAACCATCCCGACCAGTGCTGTTACAGTCCATCCGTGACTTTATAAGATCTAATCTAGCTCTTACATATTCCTCAGGTTCTCTTTGCCAGATACCATAACTGATATTCATAAGAGTCTGAACCGTCTTCCACCCATGATACCTTTTGTTAGATTTAAATCTTTCAAAAGCATCATCAAGTAAAAGATGAGCCTCAGATACTGTCATCCAAGGATGAGCAAATGTCAAGTTAATGGCATCTTTTTCAAACATTAAGAGACTCGTGTTACCGTGTCTTTTATATAGCAAGGAACACCTTCTGGATCTAACCATTTAGTGTATTCAAAATCATCAATGGCAGTCAGAAGTTGCATCTGATTGTCAAGGAGATACATGTCTCTGTAACGCTTTGTCCAACTATCTGCTTTTTGAATGCGATAGTCGGGGAACCCATTTTCAAGAGTTCCACACTCAACATAACGATATGGGAAACGCTCTAGGAGAATCTTCACGATACCTCCACAGTTTCAAGATCAGCAACCAAACAATCAATTAGAATCTCATAGTCATCCAGTGGATCACCAGAGAAAATTACATCATTGTTCTCATAAAACTTGCGAACCTTTTTGTAAAGTTTCGGATTCTTTACATCCAGGTAGAAATCACCATTTGCTGCCCCACGGAGGGTTTGAATGTCTTTCTTGAACTTTTCTGCGATTGTCATTGTCTTGCGTATTGACCTTAGTATTATAAGGGAATGACGGAGAACCGTCAATAGGACCGCTGGGAGTTGAACCCAGTTCACACCGTTATAAGCAGTGGGCCTTAACCAATAGGCGACGGTCCCTCAGGATCCTTCTTCGTGATCTGTATATAAGCGTATGAGTTCATCATCCGCTGGAACCATTACTGCTTTATTCCCATCTTCATTTATTACGCCAAGTGTTTCTCCCTTCTCAACTCGGTCCATAAGTTCTTCCCAGTTCTCTTGCCAGTGTTCCACAGTGTAAAAAGGAATGTCATCCATAGTTGTAGTATGTATAAAAGTCGGGGCGACACGATTCGAACGTGCGACCTCTGCTTCCCAAAAGCAGCGTTCTACCAAGCTGAACTACGCCCCGTTAAATGCCTGCTCCGATGAAGTCGTCTTCATCATCGTCATCGTCTTCATCATCAACCAACTCATCCAGTTTCAGTTTCTGTATTCGTTGATTGAGTTCATTATACTCGTCATCGGGCATTTTGTCAAAGTTTACGACCAAGAGTGGTTCACCAGAAGTAACTTCATTCATCTCCGGATGCTTGATTGTAGGTCTTTTAGAATATCCATTTCTTCCACTACTAATCATCCAACCCTGTGCCATGATTGAGAAAGCAAATACGACCATGGCAACCCATAGGATCAGAAACAGAAATTGTGGAATGTCGTTCATGTTAATGCCTTAAGAACTTCCTCCTTTACATTATCTATAATCTCTTGCATTACGTCAACATCTATCCCCATGAACGGAGGGATCATACCAATAACGCGAAAAAATCCCTCCGCAAATAATGCAAGGAATAAAATACCAAGACACATACTGATGATTGATGCGTTACGATTATGCTGTCGTATCGCATCCTCAATCATCTCCTCACACTCCTCCTTCGTGACGTAGTGTGCTGGTTTGATCTCATCCATTCTGTGTGCCATCTTTGAAATCAAGATTATCAACTGTTTTTGCACGATCTGCCCAAGTCTGACCACCCTCCATACCCCTCTTAGGGTTGATGCATTGGTGATCTCCTAGATTATTACATACTAGTCCCGCAAGATCAAGTTCGCTAGTGTCATATGAATTTCCTGTGCCTCTCCAAACATGTCTACCATCAATCCAAGTTGCTCCACACTTACCACATTCTTTAACATTGAGCGTAAGATCTGATACTTCTCGATCATTGGTCATGTCCGGCAAACTCCTTGAGTAATTGTTCTCTATCTTTCATCAAGCGTCTATGCATTCTGATCATAAGAATTTTAGATTTAAGACGAATGATGGCATATCTAAATTGAAGGTCAGCATAAGCAACTAATCTCATTGTAGCATCAAATCCACCGATCACAACTAAGACTAGAAATGTTAGGGCAACAAGATAAAGTAACAGCAAGATACCTCCACAGATATAATGGTATATAGATGATACAGAAACTCTTTATTTTTTATTAATACTATCTCTCCTCAAAGTCAATTCTACGAACCTTGCGTCTGCGTCTTTCCTCTTGATAAAGTAGTTCACTCCTAGAGAAATGACTATTAATCTTCTTCTCCACATTAGAAGAAATCATGACAACTCTATCAAGATCAACAGCACCGACCTTGTTATCAACTACCCTCATCTGGTTTGGACAACCACAGAATTGTACTTTGCTAGTGGATGTTAGTTCTTTCCCACATTCTTTGCATCTTACTGTAATCATTTTTCATAGACCTATTTTAAGGATGGGTGAAGAGGGATTCGAACCCCCGACCAATTGCGTGTAAAGCAACTGCGCTACCACTGCGCCATTCACCCGACTCCCCCGGCAGGATTCGAACCTGCGACCAGACGATTAACAGTCGTCGGCTCTACCGCTGAGCTACAGAGGATTGAGAAAGGACCATAGTCCTAGATTATTTCTACTATATCTTGAGGTTTGATAACAGAATTCACTGCATATGCCTCCGGATTAAGTCCCCAAAGATTTTGGAGTGCTTGTTTATCAAGAGATGTAAATCCATAATAGAAAAAAGCAGGACCCTGATAAACATTATATGACATAATGGTATCTGCTACTGTGAAATCAGGATGATCTCCTTGCCCCCTTGGGTGTCCAAGTCCAAGAGTATGTCCGAGTTCATGACGAAGAATATACTTCTCAAGGAGACTAACGTGATCATCATTGTCTCTAAAGAAAATTTTCATTCTCTTTGTGGTAGCAGATGCTCTACCAACAACTGCATCATCAACAAGAAATGTTGAGTCCTGATGACTCAAATCATCAAACTCAAGACGAGTGCCATCTGTAATTTCTGGCACTGAAATAAATCGGATGTCATCATCACGCTTTCTTGTCCTTTTAAAAGTAATTCCAGTTACTTCATCAATCTCTTCGAGCATAGCACGAATTTCTTTTCTCTCTGCTCGCGATATTGTTTTCTTTTTCCAAGAGTAATGAATTACCTTATCATATCCAGACAAGTAATCCATATATCGGAACCAATCATTTGATATGATATCATCAATTGTTTTTTGCATTACTCTCTCTCTTCAATTTAAAGTAAAGTTTGTAGTACCTTTTTTTCATTTCATCTAGAATAGAAGCATCTTCTAAAAAATTGAGTCGTCTGCATTGAGCAGAACTTCCTTCCAATTCGCTTAATAGTAGTAAGATATCTACTGGTTTCATTTGTTCTCCTTAGGAGAAAGCGAAATACGGGACTCGAACCCGTGACACCAACTTGGAAGGATGGGATGTTACCACTACACCAATTTCGCAAGGCGACTCAGATAGGATTCGAACCTATGACCGACTGCTTAGAAGGCAGTTGCTCTATCCTGCTGAGCTACTGAGTCAGAGGTTAGGTGGATTCCTATCGCCGCTACTCCTGAATCCACCAAAGGGGAGCACCGCAGTTGGTTATGATCGCTCTAGGCCATCATTGTACTCAACAAAATCATCATACTCATCTTTTTTGATTTCGTCAACCGATACAACCTCCAAATCCTCTTGTGGATCAAACCATTCGTCAAACTCTGCCATTAATGCCATCTGGTCATAGATACGATCAACTCCTTTCTCATTATAATCTTTAACTTTGTCGATTGCCCAATGTCGGATATGGTCAACCAGTTCTGAAGTCTCCATCGTAGTAGTCCTTTCTGAAGTATCTGCTAAGGATGTTGCTATTGTAGTATGCGGGTCCTCCTGTGTCAAGAGATTCGGTGAGGACTCCTTTGATAAAGAGTTGTCTTGTTTCTTCGAAGTTTGTTTTGCCAGGTGTTTTATGTAGTGACAAGATAGTTCTACTAAAATTTTGTCTACCCAGTCGTTCAATGTCTTCCTTAAGTTCCGGGCAAGACCCATAATACTTTCTCCAGTCAGATTCAGATTTTACTTTTCGCTTCTTTCCTTTTGGAGTTCTAAACTTCCAAAAGTATTTTCTTCCAATGTATTGTCGTTGGTTTGTGAGGTTGGTAATGTTATAAACAAAACCGTGGTTATCCCCAATAAGACTCCCGTCAAAAGGGACGCCATTATAGATCCATGGATTCTCATAATCAATACCTGTACTCATCAAGTATGTCCAATACCTTGTCTAGGTATTTATCGATTAAGTGGGATACACCACCACTTATCTGTTCATCATGAAGTTCCTTCTTCAACTTCAATACCCGGACATGCATTTCGTCCTTGGTCAATTGATTTCTGGGCATAGGGGGAGATTACAACCTCCCCTATTTAATCACATATCAGAGTTGGAATCCACTAAATGTGTCTTTCTTAACATCTTGCTTGATTCCACCAACCACATAGGATTCAACCTCAGTCTCCTGTGGTGCCACCTGAAGACCCTTAGAGGAGATCCAGTGTTGTGTCCAAGGCAGTGGGTTGTTCTTAGCAGCAATATCATACTGTGGAGTCAATCCGATAGATTTCAGACGACGATTCGCAATCCACTCAACATACTGCTGAAGGAGTTTGTCGTTCAGACCAATCATAGATCCATCACGGAACAGATAGTCTGCCCAACGCTTCTCTTCATTGACTGCGTTGTCAAACATCTTGTAGGTCCACTCCTCCTCTTCCTTCATGATCTGTTGCATCTCAGGATCATCTCCTTGTCTCCACTTGTTGAGAATGTTTTGAGTGATTGCAAGATGCTGATTCTCATCTCTGGCGATAAGTGAGATAATCTTTGCGGATCCCTCCATAAGTTTAAGTTCGCCAAACGCAAAGCTGCAAGCGAAACTAACATAGAAACGAATACCCTCTAAGACATTGACATTTGCGACGGCACGATAAAGTTTGCGCTTCAGTTCGCGGCGTTCCCATTGACCAGCATAGTGACCCTCGCTTGCGAGTTCCCACATGGTTCCACCATCATACTGGTGAGCAGCTACGATGAAGTCATCGTATGCTGCTGTGACGCTACTAGCACGCTCTAAGATACGGTCATCAGTCACGATCTTATCAAAGACTTCTGAGGGGTCACTGTAGACGTTCTTGATGATGTAAGTGTAGGAGCGACTGTGGATCATCTCCATGAATCCCCAGACCTCCATACATGCTTCCAGTTCTGGTAAAGAACAGTATGGAATGAATGCCATACCAGGACCACGACCCTGGATAGAATCAAGCATGATCTGATATTTCAGATTCGAAGTATAGATGTGCTTTTGTTCTGGACGTAGTGTTTGATAGTCACCACGATCCTTCTGTAAAGAAACCTCTTCAGGTCTCCAGAAGTATCCTAATTGTTGTGTGGTAAGTTTATCAAAGACTGGATATTTGTATGAATCGTATCTCTGTATTCCCAGAGGTTTACCGAAAAACATCGGTTGCTTTTTCGTATTTACTTGTTCTGTGTTAAAGACCGTCATGCCTTTAACTTTTGTCACTGGATTATCCTCTACGGAAGACACTTTAAACTGCACAGGATTCACACTCTCCCTCCTCGGCTTGTTCTAATTGGGTTAATAGGCTCTGTAATTCTGGTTTTTCTTCTCCTACCTCGTCGGTTTTTAGATCATTAGTGTTCTGATAATATGAGGTTTTCCAACCGTACTTATATGTAGTTAGAAAGTCTTGTGCCATGATGGACACTGGGACTTCGTTGTCAGGATAGTTCTCCGGATTGTAAGACCAGTTGCCAGAGATGGCTTGGTCAAAGAACTTCTGCATCACAGCAATAACATTAATATAACCACGATTAGACTCCATCTCCCAAAGAAGCGTATAGTTGTTCTTAAGAGATCCGTATTGAGGGACAATCTGTTTAAGAGGTCCCTTTTTTGACTTTTTAACGGACAGGTAGTCTCTAGGAGGTTCGATTCCATTTGTTGCGTTTGACACAACGGAACTGCTCTCTGAAGGCATTTGTGCGGACAGAGTGCTGTGCCGGAGTCCGAATTCGTTGATAGATGCTCTAAGAGCGTCCCAGTCATGTTGTAACTCCCTAGTGGTAATTTCATCCACATCCTTCTTATATGTATCTAGAGGAAGGATTCCATCGGCATATTTTGTTCGGCCGAATTCAGAACACCATCCTTTCTCTTTCGCTAACTGATTGGATGACTTCAGTAGGAAATATTGGAATGATTCAGCAAGAGTATGGACAGCATCCCATGCTTGCTGAGAGTCATAGTTGAATCCCAGTTTCGCAAGATAATGTGCCAGACCAATAAAACCTACTCCAAGCGATCTCCTTGCCTTTGTAGCACGTTCTGCTGCTACCACAGGATACTCCTGATAATCAATCAGTTCCTCCAGTCCACGGACAGAGAGATCACAGAGTTCCTCAAGTTCTTTATCTCCACCATTAATCTTACCTACGTTGATGGCAGACAAGATACATAGAGCAATCTCACCAAACTCATCATCAATATGTCCAATCGGATCTGTAGGAAGAGTAATCTCCTGACACAGATTAGACATATTCACCTTATCCTTGAAGGAGGAGTGGGAGTTGCAGTGGTCGATGTTCATAATATACAAACGACCAGTCTCTGCTCTCTCCTTCAGGATATCCAGGATCAGTTTTTGTGCTCCGATAGTCTTTCTTGGAACAGACTCATTTCGTTCATAAGACTGATATAGATCGTCAAAACGGTCAGTACCAAAAGCATCATACAAACCTGGTACGTCATGCGGTGAGAATAAGCTAATCTCTCCATCCTGGATGAAACGCTCGTAGAAAAGTTTTGAAACCTGGATCGAATAGTCAAGTTTTCTTACCCTATTGTCTTCTGTCCCTTTATTATTCTTCAGGACAATAATGTCTTCTATTTCTTGGTGCCAGATCGGAAAGTGGACCGTAGCTGATCCGCCTCGGATGCCATTTTGAGTGCAGCATCTGACAGTCGATTCAAATTTTTTGAGAAACGGAACAACGCCAGTGTGCTGTACTTCTCCGCCTCTGATTTTACTGTTGATGCCACGGATTCTACCCGCGTTGATGCCGATTCCCGCCCTTTGTGCAACGTATCTGCCAATAGCCATATCAGAGCTAAAGATAGAATCGAGGGTGTCATCAACATCAACAAGAACACAGCTAGCAAATTGTCGAAGTGGAGTTCGCACTCCTGCCATGATAGGTGTGGGAATGTTGAGTTTGTGTTTGCTGATTGCGTCGTAGTATCTTCTGACATAGGAAAGTCTGGTTTCTTTAGGATACTCTGCGAAAATAGTCAAAGCGATCATGATATACATGAATTGTGGAGTCTCATATACTCCACCACTACTTCTATCCTGTACTAAGTATTTATCCACAACTTGCCGTAAACCAGCATATGTGAACAGGAAATCACGATCGTGATCGATCATGGAGTTTGCTTTATCGATCTCTTCTTTGGAATACTTATGAAAGATACCCTTATCATACACATCTATATTTGTACAATCCATGATATGTGCCTCTAAATGAGGCAGTTCTCTCATCTTTCCATACAATTGCTTACGGACTGCAAAGAGAAGTAGTCGTGCAGCAACGAACTGATAGTTGGGATGTTCTAGGTCAATCAGATCGCTAGATGCCTTAATTAGAATTTCTTGGATCTCTGCTGTTGTAATGCCATCATAAAATTGAATTCCAGATTTCATCTCAACCTGACTTGCAGACACTCCCGCAAGACCTCTGGTTGCCTCCTCAACCATGAGATGCATCTTATCAAGGTCAAGAGGTTCAATTCGACCATCTCTTTTTTCTACCTTTGTTCCGTTGCTCATATTTTCTTCCAGGTGTTAAATTTAAGTTGTGCTTCTAATCCAGAATATATGTTGGATTCTACCACAGACTGCACATCCAGTCCACAGATTACCATATCATTTATATCCTTTTCCTCTGTACCAGAGGGCCAGATAACTACGGAGTCGCCTCTATCGATTGTATTACCGATTCGATTGACAATTTCTCTGTTGCGTGGTTCGTTATCATAGATCCAAATAGGATTGCTGATCCCCCAGTTACTAACATCAGCGTCAGCACCACACATTGCAACTGAATTGCGTATGAATGTGCTGTCGAATGGGCCTTCTGTGACATATACAGGTTCATCCAGTTTAATGTTATCCAATCCAAATATTTTCGGGGCATTGTCATCAAACATCACGGTGATATATTTAACAGATTTAGGATTTCTAAAATCCATACTTCTACCTTGAATACCAATCAAATCTTTCTTATAATACAGAGGTATTATAATCCTTGGTTCATCATGTTCTGTGTTCTCAAAGACTTCTTTTCTTGAGTTCACCCATTTCTTAAATTCATCGGTGTAATAGAATTTAGCAGGGTCAAGTCTTCTTCCCATAAGATATCCACAAGCCTCAGGACTTGTCATTGCATTAGGCAAGTTTAACTTCTTTTTGAACTTTGGTGGTTCAAAATTAAACTTTGGTTCTTCAACGACTGTTGCTCTACCAGTCTTTCCATCCTTGAATCTTTCAAAGACATATTGTTTGTGCATCACCGGATCAACATGCTTTAAAAGGTTACTAAAAGTTAGTGATACCCCGCAGTTATGGCACTTATAATTTACATCTGCTTTCTTTGCGTAGAGATATCCTCTTGCTTTTGACTTATTCTTCTTGGAATCCCCGCAAATAGGGCAACGAAAGTTATATAAATCTGGTTTTACTCTTTTAAATCTATCAAGTTTTGGTGAAAGAAGATTAATAAACTTGGAATCAATGTGATTCATTCAAGGCAGCATTCACTGGTTGTATTATAGCACTCTCTGAGGACGAAAGCAACGGTCTCAGGGTCTTGATTGCTTGTGGATTAGTTGCGACTAGTATTGCTCCCAGTGCTCCAATACCAATCCAAAGTTTCCGTTCCAATAATGATAATCGTTGACTAACGCTGTCATGATCGCTGTCCATTTTATCACGTAGTTTGTCGATTTTATCAAACAGTATTTCGTCGATCTCTTCTTGCTTAGATATTCTTTGTTCATGGACTGCCAACATCCTAGACACATTATTATTTACCTCTGCAATCTTTTCTATGGCAGAATCTAACCTTGACACCAAGGTCTCAAAGTTTTCAAGTCTAGTTTCTAGTACAGCAACCTTAACTTCTTCTTCCATTTGGTGACCAGAGTTTTCTTACACCCTTTTGATAAATATATCTCTTCTTCTGTTTGACCGGAGGATCATCTCCTGCCTCAGCAGTACCCGCAATCTTACCCGCACCAAGATTCATGGTTGGTTGTTCATGTAAGTTATGAACAATATCAATAATTTTTTGGAGTGGTTTATCCATCTTCATAAATTTTTTGTAGTGATTCTAAACATTCCATATCAACAGGGATGTCGTGCATAAACGATTTTGGATACTCAGGAAATCTACCAAGAAAAATAATAAAAGTTTTCATTGACGACCACAAGTCCCGTTCAATTTTAAAGAACAACATGGGAGTTGTAGCCTCCCCAAAAATATTATAAAGAATGATGAAATGATTTAAAAGAAGATGAGTCTTTAGTTGACCCGTATTCTTATACCGTTTCAATAATCTCTTGATATATTTAAAATGATTTAGATCTTTATCAAAATCATCCTTAGTGACTGCTTGAGGGTTCTCATAATTTTTAATGGCAAATAAGAGAAAATTATCCTCGTTCAATTCAGTAAAATGCATTTATCCCATCAATTAACTTGCAGTGAATGTCTTGGTCGAACCACTTCCACCTGCTCCCTCTACATCTCCAGCAGCGAATATCTTATCAGATGCGGTATTTGTACCTGCATCCTTGATTGTTCCAGAGATTGTCTGTGCTTGGAGAGCATGTGCCTTACCAGTTGCAGCAGCAGTAAAGGTAAACTTAACACGGTTTGTGCTAGTTTGTGCTGCAGCAGTTGCAGTAATGTTCGCACTGTCAGTTGTATTTCTAACAACTAAGGTTGCGCCATTAGTGACATCAACCTGCTCATTGTAGATAACAATAACAGTTCCAGTTGCTCCACCAGCGTATCCTGTTGCCTCAAAATAGACAGCAGTGATATCAGCATTACCAAGAGTGTCAGTACCACGACCACCTTCACCTACGAGACCATCAACGGCAACGATGACTTCATCCCAGTACTCAGTTTTTGCTGCATTCTTATAGTGACGTAAAGTCCAACCAGATGTGGTTGCAAAAATATTCGATGGATCAACTCCACTACCTCTCACTGCCCACTTTGGCTTGGATTCATCTGCGTCAGTTATACCCCAGAGTGCCATGTTCTCTTCCGATAATTTTATTTGCTTTAGATATTTATAAAAAAGTGAGACCCAACAGGAGGGTCTCACTCAGTTCATTCTGCTACTTCTTCGCGTGCTTTAATTGCTTTAGCAACAGCTTCAAGAAGTTGATCGTCCATATCTGTCTTCGTCAACTTGACTGCTTTTCCAAGAATAGCAAGACAAATATCAATCAGTTTCTCTCCAAGTTCCTCATTATCGGGAATTTTAGAGACAGCATCCATGATGATTTTTGATGCCAATGGTAGTAAGAATGCGAACATGATGATTGTGCGGTTACAATCTATATATCGTCAATCTTTATTAGAAACATATTTACCTAAGGTTTTATCATATCTCTTGACTTCACCAGGACGTAGACGATTCTTTGCTGCCGCAACATCCTTAGCAAATTGTTTATAGTTCTTCCCAAGTTTCATACGGGCATCTGATTTAGCAAATTGCTTTTTCTCAGAGTCATACCTGTCATACCTAGTTTCTTCAGAGTTCATCTTATTAGGAAGTCCTTTGTGTTTAGTAGATGCAAAATCCTTCACATCTTTCTTTTTCATATCAGCAGCTGCCTTCGCAGTCTCGGGAGTAGTAGGTGCCATCTCACCTTTTTGGATGGCACGAACTATTCCAAAGAACTTTTGCTGTGCTTTAGATACTGCAGGCATCAGTCACCTCTATATCCAGACTTAGCAGGACGACCAAAAGCATCTCTTGGTCCAGTTGCATCAGTCATCTTCTGAGCATCTGTTCTGGTATCTTTTTTTGCATTTTTAGCAGCATTTCTCATTTGAGCAGCACGTTGCTTCTCACGATCTCCAGGTTGATATGGCTTACGTTTTGCATTTGCCTCACGAGAGATTCTCATCTGGTCTTTAATAGACATCTCCTCACCCACTGCTTTAGCGGGCTCCTCAGACTTTTTTGCTTTGGTCAACCCCTGCTGCCTCTTGGTGGCAATCAACTTATCAATCATTGCCTTCTTCTTCTGAAGTTGGATTTCTTGAGGAGACATCGATGCCTCTTCTTTTCTCAGGTTTACCTTGCGATACTGGAGATCGGCGCGGGTGCCTTTGTCCATTTTACCCTGAGACTTGGGTTTAGTCTTGCCACCTACATCAGGTTGCATACCAGGGTTTGCTGCCTTGACTCTGCGACCATGGGTGTATTCTGCACCACTCATCTTGGAGTCACCCGACACCATCTTACCACCAGAGGAGCGGGAGTCAGCATACTGCTTTTCAGTCTGACCGTGCTTGCCCTTGTAGAGTTCATCTACCTGCTCAACCTCAGTGACTTCTAAAACCTGACCACCAATCTCTTCAACTGCTTCAGTCAGTTTAGGATTGATTGTCACTTTGTTTTTAACTGTTTTTTCTTTGATGGGTTTTGATTCTATATCATCCATTACCTCAGCAATATCAGTTCTCCAGTTAGAATAACCCTCACCAATCTTTGTTGTCAACCTCTTTTTACCATCAGCAGAAGGGACAAACTCACCATAGTTACCCATGGACTTGTCATTCTTATCAACATCACCACTTACATTATGATCGATTCTCTTTACTGCTTTCTTGACAGCACCTTTTAAATCCTTGGATGGATTTTCAACTTCCTCAGTCTGCTTCTTCTTACCCAGTGCCTTAGCGATTGCAGCACGACGCTTCATCAGATAAGAATCAGAACTATCCTTCTTACCATCATTATTCACGTCACCATCTTCCTTACCTACAGGATCAAGTGCTTCCATTTTTGCCCCTGACTTATGGCGGGTTGTTCCTGAAGAATCAACATAAGTTTCTCTCTCCTTTCTTGGAGACACATAACCAACACCTGGAACTACACCAGTCTTACCTGCAGCACGGGCAGCGTTTCTGTCTGCTGCTCTTTGTGCTGCTCTCTTACGATTTCTATCATAAGAACTCATTGCTTCATCAACTTCTACTTCTTCTTTCTCAACCTGAGGTGCCATCACCTTCATGTGAGGATCATACTTAACGTTCGTTTTCTTTGCTGGTTTTGCATCCTTGATTGAAGGAGCACCACTCATATCTGC
>CEVS01194799.1_pt1 | contig 13779 bp, 10 predicted proteins | sample 361571 | NCBI WGS metagenome assembly CEVS01 (sample SAMEA2623850, study PRJEB7988) | marine metagenome | isolation source: saline water (ENVO:00002010), including | reverse complement strand
CAACTTTGAGAGTTGCCTTTCCGTTTAAGACTTTTACTTCTGATATAAAATCAGAAAGAGCGTTCAAATCAGATAATGACATTGCCATAATCTCTTTTTTCATAGATGTATTCATAATATAATCTCCTTCAGATTAGTTACTATTTAAGATATAGAGGTCCAGTCCATTGAATAGGATAATTACCTTCCAAGACATTTCCTCTAGGTTGATTTAAAGCAGGTGCATTAAAACCAGCGGCCTTTAATATATCACCTTTTTTAAAATGTTTAAAGTCTTCTTTAACAATAAAACAGAAGACACCAGTTTCTTGTACAATCTTAATGTACTTCTTACCAGGTCTAATAGATGTTTTACTATCCCAACTATCAACTTGTTCTTTACAATAACCTGATAATTCTTTGCCACCAAGTGTTGACCATTTCATATAGTCATCTTTAGCGCCTTTCATCAAGTTTTTTATTCCGTCATTTAAATTATCGGCAGTTTTTTCAACTTTTATCATTATAGGTCCTCCTTTGATTGAAAATATAGTGTTAGAAACGCAGATACCAACATAATACCTGTCATTATAAAAAACATTGTCCAGTTATCATTACCGATACAATGTCCTCCACAATCTTCTATTGAACCAACGGCCATAATGGCACTCAAAATGGTTGTAGTTGCGAAAAAAGTAGTCATAGTGTTTTTTGTCCTTTCTTTTTATTTAATATACATACATATTACCATTATTAGAAAGCATTGTCAAGCAAAAAATGAAGAAAAATACAATTATTTTCACTATTTTAGTGGTTTTGTTCTTATTTTGTTCTTCTAGTTGTACTAGAATTAACGAAAACTGCAAAATAGCGCCTGGATTGGGCGATGTTCCAGAAAATTACAAAAAAATGTTAAAAAATCCACCAGTAACGACACAACTTAAATGTAACTTCTAAAAAAACTTATAAATATTCTCGTAAAAAAGGATTTATGGCACTACCAAAGTTTGGAGTGAGTTTATACGAACCTGGTAGAGGTAAAAAAACCTCGCAAGGGAAGAAAAAGAGAAGTATTAAGTTCAGTTCTATGAATAAGAGTAAAAAGCGAAGTTGGAAAGCATATCAAGGTCAGGGAAAGTAAATGAAAGGTGAATATATCATAAGATTGAATGGTACTATTCACACTTACACCGATTTTGATGATATTCCTGACAAGATAGGTGCGGTCATATCGTTTAATCCTGATTATCCTGAACCTCCTCATACAAATGAGGAACACGAATTAATAGAAACCTTTAACGATAAGTTAAAACAATTAATGGAGAGAGAATGCCAGCAGTTACGAGGATAGGTGACGCAGATGTTACACATTGTAGTGGAATGACACGAGCACAAGGTTCACCAAATGTCAATGCAAACGGAATACCAGTAAGTAGACAAGGCGATAACAATACAACACATCTATTACCAGGTGTACCTTGTCCTGCACATTCGGCTCCTATTGCAAGTGGTTCATCTACGGTCTTTATAAATGGTAAGGGTTGTGGTCGTATAGGAGACGGAATATCTGGTTGTACTTCTGTGGCTGCAGGAAGTCCTAATGTCTTTGCTGGTTAGTGTATAAATATTAGTGTTATGGCAAGTTACGATAGTTCACAATCAACAAGCAAAAAAAGAGTTAATCGGATTTACTCTGATTTGGACCTTGACTTTACAAGGAATCCAGTTACTAGTGATGTGGTTAAACTAACAGATGTTGAAGCCGTAAAGAGAAGTGTAAAGAATTTAATACAAACTAATCATTATGAGAGACCATTTCATCCAGAAATAGGTAGTGATGTAAGGGCATTGTTATTTGAAAATATGACACCATTAACTGCTCTTAATTTAGAAAGAAAAGTAGTAGAGGTTTTAGTTAACTTTGAACCTAGAGCAAAAATCGTTGATGTAAACGCAAACGCAGACATTGATGGTAATGGTTATCATTTAACAATAAGTTTTTATGTTGTAGGTATTCAATCACCAGTAACCGTAGAAACATTTTTACAAAGGCTAAGATAATATGGCGTCCACAAAACTAGACATTTCAGAATTAGATTTTGACCAACTTAAATCAAATCTAAAATCATTTTTACAAAGTCAATCAGAATTTTCAGATTACAATTTTGAAGGTTCAGGTTTTGCTGTTCTTTTAGATGTTCTAGCATACAATACTCACTATCTAGGTTTCAATGCTAATATGTTGGCAAACGAAATGTATCTTGATAGTGCAGATGTAAGAGCCAATGTTGTTTCTCTTGCAAAGATGATTGGTTATACTTCTGCAAGTGCAAAGGCACCTGTGGCAAGTTTAGATATTACCGTTAATGACGCAACTGGTACTACTCTAACAATGGACAAAGGACAAACATTTACAACTTCAGTAGATGGAACAACTTATAACTTTATTACAAATACAGATTTAACAATTACGCCAGTAGATGGTGTATTCAAATTTTCTAGTGTACCAGTTTATGAAGGTACACCTATAACTTTTAGATATACGGTTGATAGTACAGACGCAGACCAAAAGTTTTTAATACCTAGTGTAAATGCTGATACTTCAACTTTAAGAATAAGAGTTCAAACAAGTTTAACAGATACGACTAGTGAAACATTTACAAATGTAAGTGGTCTAACTAATTTAAGTGATACTTCTGCTGTTTACTTTTTAAGTGAAACAGAAACAGGTAAGTTTCAAATTACTTTTGGTGATGGAGTACTAGGTAAAAAATTATCAAACGGAAATATCGTAATACTAGATTACATAGTTACAAATAAAGATGAAGCCAATGGTGCAAGTACATTTACACCTGCTGGTAACATAGGTAACTTTTCTAATTTAACGGTTGCAACCGTATCAAATGCTCAAGGTGGTTCTGAACCTGAAAGTAAAGAAAGTATTAGATACAATGCACCATTACAATATACAGCACAGGACAGAGCAGTAACAACTTCTGACTATGAAGGCAAAGTAAGGTCAATATATCCTAATGCACAATCAGTTAGTGCTTGGGGTGGTGAAGATGATGAGACACCTATCTATGGTGTAGTAAAAATTGCAATCAAGGCCGCAAGTGGTTCAACTTTAACAACACAAACAAAATCAGATATTGTTTCTAAACTAAAAGAATATAATGTTGGTTCTGTTACACCACAAATCGTAGACCCAGAGATTACATCTATTCTTTTAAATACAAGTGCAAAGTATAATGCTTCTGCAACTACTAAAGACGCTGAAACATTAAAGGCAAACATAATTACAAACTTAACAAACTATAATACTTCAACATTACAAAAATTTGATAGTGTTTTTAGATTTTCAAAAGTTTCAACACTTATTGATGGAACAGACGCAAGTATTCTATCAAACATTACAACTATTAAAATTAGAAAGAGTTTACAACCTACTATTAATAGTTCATTAAAATATAACATCTACTTTAGAAATGGTTTATATAATCCACACACAGGACATAACTCAACTGCTGGTGGTATATTAACTTCAACAGGTTTTAAAGTAAGTGGTAATACTAATGAACAATTTTTAGATGATGACGGCAATGGAAATGTAAGAGCATATTATCTATCTGGTGCAACAAGAGTTTATACAAACTCAACGCAAGGTACTATTGATTATACAACAGGTGCAATTACAATTAACTCACTACAAGTAACAGAAATTTCAAATATAAGAGGGAGTGCTTCTTCAGTTATAGAATTAACCGTACAACCTGCTTCAAATGACATTGTACCAGTAAGAGACCAGATTATAGAATTAGATATTTCTAACTCAACTATCTCGGTTCAGAAAGATACCTTTGTTGCTGGAAGTTCAGACGCTGGTGTTGGTTATACTACAACTAGTGCATACTAGTAGATGGCAAAGTTTAGTAAAAAGGTTACAAATCTTCTATCAGGTCAGGTACCTGAATTTGTATTAAGCGACCACCCCAAATTTTTAGAATTTTTAAAAGCGTACTACACATTTATGGAGTCCGCAGAGTTAGGTATTAGTGAAAGTCAATCTACAGATGGTATCTTACTAGAAACTGAAACTGGACAAAGTAATAATCTTTTACTTGACGCTAGTAGACTAGGTTCAGAAGCAACTCAAATAGACACAGGCGATAAAATATTACAAGAACAATCTTCTTATGGTAAGTTTACTTTTGGTGAAATAATTAAAGGTCAAACTTCTAATGCAGAAGCAAGTATCTTACAAGAAGATTTAAGTAGTAACAGATTAATTATTTCTGCTCAAGATAAGTTTATAGATGGTGAAACTATTGTAGGGTTATCTTCTGGTGCTTCAGGTATTGCAGGAAGATATAAACCAAATCCTGTTCAGTCAATTCAAGACTTACTTAATTTTAGAGACCCCGATAAGGTCATTCAATATTTCTTATCTCAATTTAGAAATGAATTTTTAAATACTATACCCGAAGATTTAGCAGATGGTGTAAACAAAAGAGAATTAATTAAAAGAATAAACTCTTTGTATAGAACAAAGGGTACTGCAAAAGGTCACGAATTATTTTTTAGATTACTATTTGGTATTAACTCTGAAGTATTTTATCCTAGAGAACAAATGCTTAGAGTATCAGATGGTGAATTTACATTTAACAAAATATTAAGATGTATTACACCTATAGGAGATAATGGACTATTAATTGGTAGACAAATTACTGGCGAAACTTCTGGTGCAACTGCAATGGTAGAAAATGTAACTAGATTTAATATTGGTGATGAATTAGTATCTGAATTTCTTTTAGGTGATGATAGTATCGTAGGTACTTTTCAAGTAGGAGAAAAAATTAGAGGTACTGCAACTGATACAGACGATTTATATATCAAGTCAACTATTACAGGTATACCTGGAACATTTACTATTACAAATGATGGTTCATTTTCTAAAACAACTGACACCGTAGAATTAATAGGTGGTGGTCTTGGTTCACTTTGTCAAGTTAACTCAATTGGTCAAGGACCTATTACAAGTTTTTATATTAATGCGGCTGGTACACAATATCAAATTGGTGACCAATTAGTTTTCAATAACGCAAATACAGATGGTGGTGGAGCAATCGCTGAAGTTGCTGTAGTTAATGGTGCAATCGCAGGAGAAAGTTCAACTGGTTATGACCATATAATTTTTGAAGAAGCAACAAGTAGAAACGATATTAATCCAGGCGATAAAATAGTTTTAGAAAGTGGTCTAGGAGATATTACAGATATAAGATTGATTGATGGTGGTACAGGTTATAAAACTACACCAACCGTTTCTATTACAAGTACTAGTGGTGTTAACGCAGAGATATATCCATATGGAGATGAGATAGGTAAATTACTAGAAATTAAAATTGCAGAGACAGGTCGTTCTCACGAAACTGCACCAACACCTCCAACGGTATCAATACCTCAATCAATTATTGTTTTACTTGCAAACGGAAGTTATGTTGTAGGTGAAACCGTAACAGGTGGAAGTTCAGGTAGTACAGGTGTTGTAATAGGTTGGGATAATACAAGAGGTTTATTAAGATTAAAAAGTGTATCAGGAACATTTACTGGTCACGAAGTATTAACTGGTAGTACTTCAGGTACAACTGGTCTAATGGCAAAGACTGACCCTGCTGTTTCAACGGTAGATGTTGTTAGTGTTGCAACAAGTGAAGGTAGATATATTTCAGAAGATGGTCACTTATCAGAAACAACTATGAAGATACAAGATAGTTTATACTTTCAAGATTTTTCTTATGTTATTAAAGTAGGTCGTACTATTGATGAATGGCGAGACGCATTTAAAAAGACAATGCACCCTGCTGGTTTTTACTTTACTGGACAAGTTAATATTGAAAGTAGAATAAACTCAAAAATGAGAATGCCAGTTATTGGTAGAGTTACTGGTGTATCTGCAAGTCCATTCTTATCTATTCTTAATACATTATTTGGTAGTGTATTTGGTAGAAGACTTGGAACAAATACAGATGGTACTACTCAAAGAGCAAACGCATTACTAGGTGTACCTGGCGATGTTGTACAAAGTGCAAAATCACCTTTTTCTACAACGACAAGGGATGTTACTTTATCAACGGTTCCAATATCATTTAGATTTCAATTCAAACCTTTTTACAACTTTAGAACGGTTAATACAAACTTTGGTTCTGTATACGCTGGTCCTAAATTAAAAGGATTTGATAAGAGATTTCAAGGCGTAATGAATACAAGTGCGATGAATTGGGCAAGAGTAGCAGAATTAAAGGCAATAGGTACAAATACACCTGCTGATGGTACTGATATTCAATATGGCGATTTATCAACAATTGCGAAGACTTATATTACAATGCCTGTAGAGATACTTGTACCTCAAGGTAGATTTAGTAACACGCAAAGAAAATTTGATAGTAATGTATCCAAATTTGATAGTAGCGTCTAAAACTGGTTATAAATATATTAGTAAATAGGAAAGAATAATATGGCTAAACAAACAATAGGATTAGGAAGTAGTGCAAACGACGGAACTGGTGATAGTCTCCGAGTTGGTGGTGATAAGATAAACGATAATATCAATGAAATCTATACTGCAATAGGTGATGGTACTGATTTAAAGATTACTACTGCTGGTGCTTCTTCAAACCAAGTTCTACAATGGTCAACATCAAATAACAGATTTGAACCTACAAACTCTGCGGCTGCTGGTGATATATCAGTAGATACAACTCCGCAATTAGGTGGTGATTTAGATGTAAACGGAAATAAAATTGTATCTACATCAAACTCTAATATAGAAATACTACCTCACGGTACTGGAAGAATTAAACTAGACGCTGTAACTTTTCCTAATGACGCTGGAACTGCAAACTATGTACTTGCTACAGATGGTTCAAGTGCAATGTATTGGAAACAAGTTGGTTCTAATATAACTTTATCAAATGGTTCAACTACAGATAATTATGTAATTGGTAACACATTATTGTTTTCTGCTGGTGCAGGATTAACTTCAAGTATTTTAGATGATACGGTTAAGTACGATATTGATACTTCTGTAGTAGTTAACTTATCAGACGCACAAACTTTATCAAACAAAGTTTACGACAACCCGAATTTTACAGGTACTTCTCTTGGAACAGGTATCTTTAGACAATCAACACTAGGTTCTTTTATTGCTCAAGGAGCAACTTCATTGGCTGCATTTCAAAGTGCCGCTTCATATGGTGGTGCCTTTGGTGTTGATACAACAACTCACAAAGCTTATTATGCTTCAAACTCAACTTGGAATGAAATATTAAGTTCAACATCTTCTATTGACGCATTATCAGATGTAGATACAACTACACAGGCACCTTCAAGTGGTCAAACACTTATATGGAATGTCGGTGCAAGTGCATTTAGACCTGGTACAATAACAACTAGTGTATCTTCTGATACTGCACCAAGTCTTGGTGGTAATTTAGATACTGCTGGTTACACGGTTCAAGGAACTGGTAAACTATCATTAAGTGGTTCTGGTTCAATGGCAAGATTTGATTTTGCCAATACAGCAAGTTTTCCAACTGCGTCTAGTAATGCAGGTGGTTTTGCTGTTGCAACTGGTTCATTAAAATCATATTTTGCTACTGCGTCTGGTTGGATTAGACACTTAAATGAAAACGATAGTATTGACGCATTTTCAGATGTAGACACAACAACTTCTGCACCATCATATGGACAAGTATTAGTATATGAAAATGTTGGTGGTACTGGAAGATGGAGACCAAATGATTATACTCCTGCAAGTAGAGTATCAGCACAATTTACAATAACTGCAAACGGTTCAAGTGATTTTGTATTTAATGGTGATGGTTTTCTAGGTGCCAATGGAGCCGCAAACGCACAAAATGACCCTGTACTTTATTTAAAGAAAGGTCATACTTACAATTTTATAATGAACCAAGGTGGTTCACATCCTTTTGAAATTAGAACGGCGTCAGGTGGTTCTGCATACGCTTTTGGAGTAACTAATAACGCTGCTTCTTCAGGAACACTAACTTTTAATGTACCAATGAACGCACCATCAACACTATACTATCAATGTACAGCACATAGTGGTATGGGGAATACAATTAATATCGCTTAAAGATGATGTATAAATATAGACAAGAACATAGGAAAAAACAATGCCAGCAATAATAACAAGTAAATTTAGACGAAATAACGCTCAACAATTTGAGGAATCTTTTGGTGAAGCGTCTCCTAATATCTATTATCTAGGTATTGGTAAACCAACCGCTTTTGGAACAAAGAATAGAGCAGATGATAGAACAGACAATATCGGAACTGATAGTGCTCCTGTAACTCCTGCTGATAGTGTACAAGACGAATACGATACTTTTGACGACTTGCTGGCCGCAAAAAGAATTCAGTCTTCCGATGTATCTTTCGCCGCTCCAAGAATAAATTGGACAACTAATACAACTTACGATATTTACAGACACGATTATGGTAATAGAATTACAGGTACTACAAATGTACAGGCTGCAAACTCTGGTGCTACTAATCTATACGATAGTAACTTCTATGTTTTAACTTCAAGTTTTAATGTCTACAAATGTTTAGACAACAATAATAATAGTGCTTCAACTTCTGAACCAACTGGTACAGGACAGAATCCTATTACAACTGCGGACTCGTACATATGGAAATATATGTTTACAATGTCTGCGTCTGCTCAGGCAAACTTTTTGTCTACAGACTTTATGGGTGTATCATCTAATAGTACAATATCAAACAATGCTACAGATGGTGATTTAAATGTAATTAAAATTAAGGCTCCTGGTACTGGTGGTAGTAATGGAACATTTACTGGAATACCAGTTAGAGGTGATGGTACTGGCGGAACTTGTTCAGTAACAATTTCTTCTGGTTCTGTAACTGCTGTATCTGCAACAGGAACACCAACTGGTTATAGTTTTGCATATGTCAGAGTGGCAGATATAAATGCTGCTGGTGGTGGTGCATTAACAGGTGCTGAATTAGATGTAATTATTGAACCTAAAGGTGGTCACGGTTTTGACCCTTTTGAAGAATTAGGTGCTTTCTTTGTTATTCTTAATACTTCTTTTGAAGGTGCTGAAACTGCAAACTCTGGAGACTTTACAACTGCAAACGATTTTAGAAGAGTTGCATTAATTAGAGACCCGAAGGCAAGTGGTTCTGCCGCTACAACTTCAACATTGAGAGCAACAAAGGCTGTCAGATTGAATAGTGGTGCAGGTACATTTACTTCAGATGAAAAAATTACACAAACAAACACAGGCGCTGTTGGTAAAGTTGTTCAATACGATAGTGCAAATAGAATTTTATTTTATACACAAACAAGGTATAATGACGAAGGCGTAGACGCAAACGGAAATCAAACTGCATTTTCAGGTACTAATCTGATAACTGGTGCAACTTCTTCCGCAACTGGCACGCCGACAGGTAATACAGAAACGGTTAACAATGTTTCTTTAGTTGGTGGATATTCTTCTTCTGAATTGGATGCTGATAGTGGCGATGTAATGTACATAGAAAACAGAGCACCAGTAACGAGAAGTGTTGACCAAACAGAGAATGTTAAGTTAATTATTGAATTTTAAGAGGAAAATAAATGCCAGCAAAAACTGACTTTAACCTCTCGCCTTACTATGATGATTTCTCGGAAGATAAAAACTTTCATAGAATTCTTTTTAGACCAGCATTTGCTGTACAGGCCAGAGAGTTAACACAATCACAATCTATTCTACAAAGTCAAGTAGAGAAAATGGGTAACCACATATTTGAAAGTGGTGCTCAAATGATACCTGGCGAGATAACTTATGACTTGGCTTACTATTCAATTAAGTTAACAAGTTTTACAGGTACAACTAATTTATCTGATTTTGTAGGTAAAGAAATTACAGGTGCAACGACACAGGTTGTTGCTAAAGTTGTTGCTGTTGATGTTGCAACTTCAACTGACCCCGATACTCTATATGTAAAATATACAAAGACTGGTGTTGGTAATTCTACTACAGACTTTACTGCTGGTGAAACTTTAAATGTAACTTCTTCTGCTATATCGGCAGTTTGTCAAGGTGCATTTATAGGTTCTGCGGCTAACATTGCGGCTGGTACTTATTATATAAATGGTTTCGCTGTTGATGTATTACAACAAAAAATTATATTAGACAAATATACTAACTCACCATCTTATCGTATTGGTCTTTCTATTGCAGAAAGTTTTATTACACCAAACGATGACGCTTCACTTGTAGATAATGCTCAAGGTTCTTCAAACGCAAATGCTCCAGGTGCTCATAGATTTAAAATTGCATTAACATTAACTAAACTTGCAAATACTTCCGTTTCAGATAGTAACTTCATAGAATTGTTGAGACTAGAAAATGGTGGTATACAAAATAGAGTTAGAACAACTGAATACGCAATACTAGAAGATAGTCTTGCTCGTAGGACTTTTGATGAAAGTGGTGATTACATTGTAAGACCATTTGATTTAGAAGTTAGAGAACATTTACAATCAGGTAATAACAGAGGTATATTTACTACTGCTGAAGGTGGTGTTGAAACTAAACTTGCATTAGGTTTATCTCCTGGTAAAGCATATGTAAGAGGTTATGAGATAGACAAGATTGGTACTAACTTTGTTTCTATAGATAAGGCAAGAGACTTTGGAACAGAGAATGGATTTAAAACTTTATTTGATGTTGCAAACTTTATTAATGTAAATAATGTTTATGGTTCTCCAGATATTAATTTTATTACTGGTTCAACTGAAGCATTTAAAAAATTAGAATTTAAACTTGCTTCACCATCATATGTTGCAGGTACAATTACTGCAAATAACGAAAACTTAATACTTGATATTGGTCGTGCAAAATCTAAAGGTTTTGAATACAACGCAAGTAAGGCTGGTGCGATTACAAGTGCAATACCTGTGGCTCCATCTGCTAATCAAGTATTCAAACATTATCTATTTGATATAGAAATGTTTAGTCATTTAGGTATTACAACTCAACAAGCATTTACAAATGGTGAAACAATTACTGGTGGTACTTCAGGTGCTACAGGTACTTACGAAAGTGTTTCAACGAATACGACTTCTGCAATTGCCTCATCTACTGCGGCTAATCCTGTAGTAATTACTATGGCTGCAGATTTAGATATTAAAAATGGAGACGCTGTTACTATAACTGGTGTTGCAACTGCAACTAGTTTAAATGGCAATGTCTATTATGTAAAACAACAAATTGGTGGTACTGCAAAACAAGATTTTGAATTATACAACGCAGACGGAACAAGTGTAGATGGTTCTGGTTTTGGTGTTGGTGCTGGAGGTGCAATTGCAACTTCTAAAGTAGTTCTATCAGATGTACAAGGCGAATTTACTGCTGGTGAAACAATCACAGGTAATACTTCTTCTAATACTGCTGTAGTCAAGGCAAGTGTATTTGGCAATACTGCATTTACAAGTTTTGGTTCTAGTGATGTCAAAGAAATTACAATGGCAGGTACTCCAACTTATACTGCACAGGCAGATTTATCTTCTGCATATGCTGACAATGCTCAATTGTCTGGTACAATTTCTATAACTGGTTCTGCTCAGGCAGTTACAGGTTTCAATACAAAATTTAATACAGAATTAAAAGTTGGCGATAGTATTCAATTCGCTGATACTTCTGGTTCTATTATAACAAAAGAAGTTTTAGAAATAACTTCTTCAAGTGCAATAGTATTAGATAGTGCTATTAGTTCAACTGCCGTTTCTAACTCAATCGTTATAAGACGAAGAGCAAAACTACAAGGCGCAGATAAAAACATTTCTATTTTCAGTTTACCTTACGATACAATTAAAACTTTAAAGACAACTGCAAACTCTGGTATATCAGATACATCTTATACAATAAGAAAAACTTTTGTTGGTACTTTGACTTCAACTGGAGACATTACTATCAACTCTGGTACTGGAGAAACTTTTGTCTCTCAATCAGAAAGTGATTATTCAGTAACTATAATGGTTGCTGGTGGTTCTTCAAGTGCAGGTGCTGTTGGTAATAAACTATCAACGACAGGTAACAATCACGAAGGAACAAGTGCATTTATTTTAGGTGGGTCTCCTGTAGGTTCATCTTTAACTTTGGACTTTGGTGCAAACAACCAAGGACACGAAGTTAAAATTATTGCAACTTTAGATAAAACTTCTCAAGGAGAAAAATCTAAAACACTTGTTTCAGGTGCTACTACTGCAATTACAACACAGGCAGACGCACAACACACAATCGTAAGTCTAGGTAAGGCAGACATTTATCAATTAACTTCTGTCCATATGGCCGCAGACTTTAGTACAACACCTACAACTTCTGATACTGATATTACAGATAGATTTGATTTAGACAATGGTCAAAGAGATAACTTCTATGATATTGGTAGACTAGTCAGAAAACAAGGTAGTGTTGCACCAACTGGACAACTATTAATTACTTTCAATTACTTTACTCACGGTAATGGTGATTTCTTTAGTGTTGATAGTTATACAACTGCAATAGACTATACAAATATTCCATCTTACACTTCTGATACTTCAGGTGATACTTTTGAATTGCGTGATGTGTTAGACTTTAGACCTAGAGTAGATGACGCAAGTACGCTTCGCTCTGGTGGTCAAAATAGAAGTTATGATGGTGCAGGTGCTTCAACGGTTGAAGTTATTAAGTTTGGTACTTCTGTATCAACTGACCACGAATTTTACAAAGGAAGAGTAGATAAATTATACTTAACTAAAGAAGGTGCTTTTAAAGTTCTTACAGGTGCTTCTTCTACAATTCCACAAGAACCAGGTACTATTGATAATGCAATGCACCTATTCACAATTACACTTCCTGCATATACTTTATCTACAGACGATGTAACTTTTGAAACTATGGACAATAGAAGATACACAATGAGAGACATTGGTACTATTGAAAAGAAAATTGATAGAGTAGAATACTATACACAACTTTCACTATTAGAAACTGCCGCTCAGGCATTACAGATACAAGACGCAAATGGTTTTGATAGATTTAAAAATGGATTTATTGTAGACAACTTTAAAGGTCACGGTATTGGTGAAGTAACAAACGGTAGTTATAGATGTTCAGTAGATTATGCAAAAGGTGAATTAAGACCTTTGTTTAATCAAGACGCAATTAGATTAGAAGAAATAGATGAAGATGGTTCTACTTTAGTGGCCGCAGATAGATTGGCTGCAAATTATCAGAAGACTGGTGATTGTTTAACATTACCTTATACTGAAACTGCAATGATTACACAACCATTTGCTTCAAAGGCAATTAATGTAAACCCATTTGCTATCTTTAGTTGGATGGGTACTTTAGAATTAGACCCTAGTTCAGACGAATGGAGAGAAACACAAAGAACACCTGATTTAGTAGTTAACTCTACAACTGGTGCCTGGGACCAATTATTAAGAGAAAGAAATATACCTGACCAAGATAGTATCGCATTAGGTACCGTTTGGAATGAATGGCAAACAAATTGGGTAGGTGCTTCAGTTGCAACCGTATCAACACAAAGATTTGGTGGTAGATGGAGACAAGGTAGAAGAATACTACAACAAGCAAGAGTAACAACTCTTAACCAAGTTAACCAAAGTAGAACAGGAATTACAACAACTGCAATACCTCAAACCGTACGAACAAGTATGGGTGATAGAGTAGTAGATGTTGCGTTTGTTCCATTTAT
>CEVS01194847.1_pt1 | contig 13808 bp, 5 predicted proteins | sample 361571 | NCBI WGS metagenome assembly CEVS01 (sample SAMEA2623850, study PRJEB7988) | marine metagenome | isolation source: saline water (ENVO:00002010), including | reverse complement strand
CCTCATTACTTCGCGGTATCGCAGATGAGTTGGTTAGGAATGGAAAAATAGTCAGGTTTGCAACCATGGAGTCATTCAAGGATGTAGTGGAAATTTTCAGTGACTGGGAACTCAATTTTGGCAGCGAAACAGCAGTTTTGAATAGCACTAAAAATGAGGTTTTGATTATTGATGAGTTACAAGAAATTAGTTTACGCCACTTGGGTAGATTGGAAATTTTTGTTGATAAAGCAGAGCACATAATCATGGCAAGTAGAGCCCCACTGCCAATAAGCGAAGGGTTTGAAATCGTAGATGTCCCTCCATTAGAAATTGCTGATGCTGTGGAATTGTTGCCATCACATTTAGAGAATCGAGAACTTGTTGTTCAACGTTTAGGCGGTCATCCTTTAGCTTTGCAAATGCATGATGAAAAATCGGATTTACCAGAAGCAGGTGCTGATTTACAGCAGTGGGTGAAGGAAGTCGTTCTATCCAAATTAGGAGATGAAATCAAAGTACTCGATGAATTATCACTGCTTCCAGTACCGGTTCCGTGCGAGTTTCTCCAGCATGAACAATACCTCTTGGAACTGGATGATTACGCTTTACTAAGATGGTTTGAATCTGGAGTTGAATTACATCACTTAGTTCGCAATGTACGTTCAACTATGCTAACAAAAAACGATCATGCTAACGCTGCAAATTACTGGTCACAACTAGAGGGAGACCTTGCTAGGCTAGTAGAAATGCATCATGTATTGAGCTCTGGCGGGGATGTAGAGTCACTACTAATTCGGAACGCAGAATCTCTCATGGTTCGCTCAAGTGCTGGTTTGGCTGCGTTGATTGGTGATGCAATTTTCCGACACCCAACAACTTCCTTACATCGAATGGCGGCAATGGTTGCTATTGAGAGAGGCGAAGGGAATATTGCATCAGAACATGTTTCGAAAATAGATGCACCAGATTTGGAGTACTCGCTTTCATTGTTAGAAGGAAATAGCGAAGTAGTAGTCCCAGATGATGCGGACTTACGTTTGCTCTTGTCAGAAGCGGCTCGAAGATTAGATGACAGATTACCGGGCAAAAAAGTAAGGTCCGAAGTTATTCAATTATTGGAAAAAATTGACATTTCATCTATCGAAATTGAAATGAAAAAAGTAGTATTAGTGGCAATCGCTCACATTCGTCACGCCTGGTTTATTTCTCAAGAGAATTGGTCTGAGGCGAAGATGATTCGTGAGAATTTAGAATCATTAACTCATGTTGAAGATCCTCAATTGAAAGCAATGGCTCTGCGCGCTGAAATTGCTGAGACATCATCAAACTCTCCATCTTTTGAGAAGTTAATTGAAAATGCATTTTCTAAAACCGGGCTTCGTGCAACGATGCTACAATTATCTTTACTCGAAAAATGCGATTCCTCTAGGGCAGAATCAATACTAAAGAAAATCGAATTGCCTAGTTCTCAATCTCAAGCAAACCTAAATTCTGCACGAAGGGTTGCTGCTATGATATGGTATTACAGGGCCATATACAAAACACACAATCCATTTTCTTCCATGGCAGAAGCAATTTCACTTTGGAAAACCTCTCTATGTCCAAATGCTGCAAAAGATGCAACTGAATTAATGCACCAACTAGTCTAGAGAATCTTTCATCGTTATCTCGTGAATCGAGAAGGGGAACACTCTAATGGTATAGGTCAAGTGTCTGTAATTATGCTGAGGAGTAAAGCGTCGTGCGCCTTTTTCCTCATCTCGATGTTTTTACTATCTGTACAGTCTCCAATATTGTTGGCAGACTCTGAAATTAGTGAGACTAGCGGACGAGCACAAACAACTTGGTCCGGCAATATTGTTTTGAACAATGATTACACCATACCAGTTACTGATGAGTTGGTTATTTCGCCATGTACCAACGTTACAATGTCTAATGGAGTAAGGATTTATGTTGAAGGCAGAATAACAGTTGAGGGGACTTCTTCTTGTCCGGTTTACTTCGATTATTCCGGGGGAGGAGACCATATGGGTCTCCAATTTAATTCTTCATCTAATGGCAGAGGTAGCAAAATAGACAATGCTTCAATTATTCATTCAACCTATGGAATTACAGTTTATGGTTCAGACCCTTACCTCGCTAATGTTACAATTTGGAATCCAGATGATGTTGGAGTAGACCTATTCAATTCCGCAACTCCAACAATTCGCAATCTTGTGATAGATGAAGCTGGTCAAGACTGGAATTTCCCCAATTATTGGAGATATGGGATTGGTCTGTCAATCGGAGCAGGCTCAGCACCAAATATCGACGGATTATCCGTTAATGATGCAGTCACTAGAGGCCTGAATATTTGGGGGAGTTCTGGGGGATTGATTAGGAATCTAACTCTGACTAATATTACGGGAGCAACTTTAGCTCAATCAGCGGGAATTTGGGTTCAAGATAGTGTACCCCTTATCGAACATGCAGTAATCGATAGGGCAGACCACGGAGCAATAATTCGTCATGTAGATGATGGTTCTCTTACGCGTGCTGTGATGAGAGATTTAGAAATCAAGAACTCGATGTACAAGGCTATGATTTTAGACAAAGAAGATCGTACAAATTACACAAATTATCAGAGTGCAATAATCGAAGGATTGCAGATAAGCGGTACTGGAGGGCCTAATGCTAAAACCGCAGGTCTCGCAACCTCTACAATCGAAATTAACGCTACAGGCGCTTGGATCGAGGATGCTCATTTAGAAGATAATGATGCAGTTGGTGTGCAGTTATACTTCGTAGATTCATCGACAGTTTTCTCTAATCTTTCCATAAACAACACAGGCGGTATCGGAACAGGAGCTAACGGAGCAGGCATTTCTGTCCGTTCATCATATTTCGCTGCTAAATTTAACGGATTAGAAGTTTCCAATTCAACAGGACCAGGAGTATTCGCAATTAGTGGTGGAGCAATTCAGGGCAGTGATTGGAATCTACATCATAACGGCCAAGAGGGATTTTATCTCGAGAGTGCGGCAACAATAGTTGCGGGCTTGGATTTGCATAATAACGTAGATTCTGGTGTACACATTGACGATGCGAGGTATGTTTTCCTTTCGAATTTGACAAGTTCGCTCAATGGTGATGCAGGACTGGAGTTCAATAGAGCAAATGACATCGAATCGTCTTCTGGCGATGTTCGGTGTACTAATTGCAGTTCAAATGGTGATAATCGCGGAGTTGTCGCAATAGATTCGGTTGACCTTTACTTGGAAGATTTGGAAATTTATGACCCTGTCACAGGTCCTGCAATTTCAATCAATAATAGTGGTTTAGACATTGGAGTTCAAGGAGGGATGTTCCACCTAAACAATGTCAAGGCTTGGATAAATCATAGTGGTCCTGCGATCGATATTGCCGGAGCAGAAGGAGAAATCGACGGCCTTGACATGTACGGAATTCATGAAGGATTAGTTTGGGATGCAGATCATAATGTAGAGAGGACTAGTATCTTGTCAAATGCTAATTTTTCTGGAACAGGTTGCCTTAGCCTTTCTAACCACGATCAACTATCGGGTCAAGGTAATCGAATTACTAACGATTGCACAGGAAATCTCACCTTCACAAATGTTGAACTAAACTGGTCAGGATTTACAGATTTAGGAAACCATGTTTTGAATGTTGATACAAATTCTCACCTCCATCTTCATCAGCCTTCCAATATCGATTATGCTAATGCGTCAATAGATGGCAATGGTTGGATAGAAGAAGCCTGGAATGTTGAAGTATGGGTAATCAATAACAATTCAAATGGTATACCTAGTGCGTCAGTTTCTCTTGATTTTGATCAACTAGAGACAACAATTGGCGATTCTACAAACGATGTGGGTACAGTAAATTTCCTAGACCTGAGAGGCAAGAAATACAACAGTCTGGGGCAGAGTCCGTATACTACTGTAACCGTTGATTGTAGTTATGACGGAGTATCAAATTCTACAAACATCTCCCTTTCGCAAGATAGAACAGTTTGGTGCCATCTACCTCTTGAAAACCAAGCTCCATTCATCATGTGGGACTCACCAATCGATCAGAATGTATTCCCTTCACAAAGTGAGGTTTTGTTCAATGCATCAAGGTCGTGGGACCTAGATGATGACCTCATGACGTTTACATGGACTTCTTCATTGGATGGAGAATTGCTGCAAGGACAAACATCCGAATTCTCAGTAAATGGAATGGTTGCACCCATCATCGCATTGAGCGATGGAATTCACGATATTACTCTGGAAATCTGTGATGATAAAGGAAACTGCGTTCAAGAAACTAGAACGATTGAACTATCTAATCAGCCTCCGATTATCGTGGTTGATACCGATCCTAATCTCTCTCCATGGGGCGAATTAATCTCCCCGATTACAAAACTGGTAGAGTACAACCTAAGCGGCACATATGACCCAGAGAACGACAGCTTAACTTGTACCTGGGGTTGGCTTGGAAATTCCGTAGTGGTGAGCGATTGCACTAATGGCACAGGCTTCTTGTCCTTCGCTAATTCTTCTTCTACTTCCTTTGATTTGACGCTTTCAGTTTCAGACGGAATCAATAACCCGAGCGAATGGGTAATTCCGGTCGAATTGTTTAATGAGATGCCGAATGCTTCTTTCGACATTATTCGAACAGGAAACCTGTCAGAGGATTCTATCAATTTGGTTAGTACAACTATCGATCCCGAAGGTGATGAAATCTCCTATCTCTGGGAGAGTTCACTAGACGGTATTATTTCCAATGAAAGCTCATGGCAAGGCCACCTTTCAAGAGGTTCACACGTGCTTAGCCTGAGTGTCAATGATGGACGTATGGAGCACATCAATTCGACCAGTATCGCTACTGAAATTGTGATAGTTGAAAACAGCCCGCCAAGAGCTGTTATTCACACTCCAGTTTCAGGAACAAATTCAGAATCCAGTAACCTGTTCGAATTCAATGCATCAGGATCGGGAGATTGGGACAGTGCCTGTTCAACTTTCCCGACAAATATTTCCTGGCATTGTGCCGAGAATGAACCAGCATCAGGCTCGGAATACTTGATTTACAAATGGGAATCAGATATCGATGGAACACTACAAGAAAACGGCTCTGATTGGTTGATTTTCGAGAGTTATTTGTCTAATGGAGCTCACACAATTACTCTAACTATGGATGACGGGATTAATGCTCCAGTCGAGGCTAGCGTGCTAGTAGATGTCACTTCTTCTGCACCAGTTCTAAACTTAGACAGTCCAGACTTAACACAAGGGTATCATTCAAGCGACTTGATTGAATTCGACCTTAGAAACAGTATCGATTATGACGGAGATAATTTCACATTCAACTTGACAAGCGATATTTCTGGAATCATTTTAACGGATTCAAATCCCCAAGAGATTCATAGAATATACTTGGATGCTGGTCAGCATTCTTTGACTTTCACTTTGACCGATGACACAGGTTTGTCTCGACAAGAGATAATTGGTTTACAGGTTGTAGAATCAGACCCACAGGCGGTAATCTATGAGCCAATGAACAATCAGTTCTATGAGCCAGGCGAATTGATTATACTCGATTCCAATGGTACAAATGATGCAGACAATGACATCACGCGAAGAGAGTGGAGATTGCATGTCCCTGGTGAGTTGTATCCTATTGTAATGTCAAATTCTGAGTTTTACACTACAAATTTACTACCCGGCGTTCATCACATTTCACTATTCGTGGAAGATAGACGAGGTGGTATCGATGAATCTCACATCAACATTACAGTAGCATCAAGTAGCCCTGATCTCTCTAATCTCACAGCTTCTCCGAAATTCATTTTGGTTGATGAACTGACTAAGGTTAGTGTAAGTGTCGCTTTGGACGACCCTGACGGAACTACTTCCCAAATCAATGCAACGATTACCAAGAATCTGCAGGTTTGGAAATTCAATTTGACTGACGACAATAATGACGGAATCTGGGTTGGAGAGATAGATATCATCGCTCAAGAGAGCGGTAAAGCACAACTCAAAGTGACAGCAATCGATGGTGAAACAATCGACTTCATGACTATGGATTTGGATTTCGTCGAGGAAGAAACCGATAACTCTTCGTTGTATATTGTGGCAGGAGGTATTGCCTCATTCCTTCTAGTGGCATCATTATTGGCTTGGCTAGTTATTCGTAGGAGGAAACGTCTATCAGATCTAGATTTGATAGATTCTTGGGGCGTATTTGGTGGAGAATCGAAAGAATACGACCAAGAAGAATTGGAAAATTGAGCAATTTACAGTAGGCATTACATTCATATGCCACCGCATTTAGGTTCATTCATGAACAGGAACGTATCCCGATTCAATGCAGTCTTGCTCGCCGTACTATTGTGTGCATCAGTATTGCCACAAAATGCAGCAGCAGACGAAACAGCGACCGATCATTTCGCCTTTGGTATCGAATATGATTGGAGTAATATGAACGATGACTTTGAGTCTATGACCGGATTGCTATTGGATGATATCCTCTCAGATATTATGCAGTCTGCAGATGATGCAGGTATCGAGTTGTTGATTCTTGAAGAATTAACTGGCACTTCTTCGATAATCATTGACCAGTATGAAGATGGTTCAATGATGCTTGATTATGATGGCTCAACAGTTGAGGTTACTAAGCACATCACTGAGCTAACCATTCGTGATGGGTCCATGATGGACATGGCTATAATTTCCCAGTGGTCAGATGCTTACGCAGGTTGGGATTTGACAATCTCAGGCGGCCATGAAGGCATCTTCAATGTCGATGCTCATTACACTGAGTACCGTGATGCTTCAGGTTTGATTTATGGCCATGACATTGTAATGTCAATGGATACTGATAACACAATATTCTTCGATTTGGAAGGTCATTTGGAAGCAGATGATGGTGAAAAGGTAATGCCATTGGATATACATATGTCAATGGGTGTTGATTACTCAGTTAACAACGCAGAGAGCCAGGTTCTTTACACTGAACCAAGCACTCTCTTCCAAGAACTGTCTGCTCTGGAAGGCGGAGATACACTATATTGGCAAATAGGTGAAGATAACGATGACGACTACGAGGATGATGATCACTCCAGTGATTATTATTGGGTAGATTGGAATTATTGTGAGTGGGAAGGCGAAGGCTGGTCCGGCGATGAGAGATTCTACTGCACAGACAATTATGATGGCTCTGAAGGCTTTGATGATTGGTGGTACTATTGCGAGTACTACTCAGATTGGGATTCCTACAGGTGCACCGATGATTTCGGACAAAACTCAGATTGGGAATATGCAACTGGAAACACTCACTACGCAGATGGTACATCTCCACATGATGACCATGACGACCACGATGACCATGACCACCACGACGACCATGACGACCACGGCGACCATGACAGTGGCAGCGACGAAGAATTGTATGAAAACGCTGAACCACACGATGGTGTATTCTCAACTACAACCGGATTCGAATTTGAATTGACTGGACTACCAGCTGAACAGATGGGAATGCCTGCTGGAAAGTGGGATGTTTCCGCAAGCGATTCCACTTCTGATTCTGGAGTTTACGAAGATGAGGATTACTTCTGTGAAATGGGCATTGAATTGTTTGAGGGAACTCAAATGATCACAACTGATGACGGTCAATTAGAGGTTATGCAAGCACATACATCTCCACTTCCTTGGGGAATGACATGCCATATCGCTAACCTGTTCATCCATGCTTTCGAGGGTACTGAAGATGCAGCCACTCTTGAAGATATGATTGCAGATAGCACAGAAGAGATTGCAGAAAGCATGGGCGGCGAAGGTGAATCTAGCGCTGAAAGTGACCAAATGAGCATTCAAATGTATGTCCACAACCAAGATGAAATTGAAGTCAATGTACAAGCATGGGAATTCGACCAAGACAGTAATTACGAGGTCACATTGGTAATGACTGATTCAGATGGAATCACACAAGATGCTAATTCGATGGTTGTCTATGACGATTATTACTTCTCTGACTATGACTACATGTCTACAGCTGCATGGGGAGAACACTGTGTAACTGCTCAATTGAAGGATGTCAGTAACAACGATATCGTTGATTCTGTAACAACCTGTACTAACGTTGAGCAACAACCTGAACCAAGTCAATTAGTGATTGACATCATTGAAGGGTTTTCAGACTCTACTCTGGGTAATGTAATGGAGAACTTTGGAAGCAACCTTGAGTACAGAATGGAGAATTACGAGGCAGACTTCCCGTATGATGATGGAGACATGTTCGTTCTTTGGGATGCTAATAACAACATGGTTGTTGGATTCCAATTAGTTGTTACTTCAGATGATAGCAACATGTGGTACACATTGATTGGACCTGAGTCAGATTCTTACGGAACAGCACCAGCTCCACTCTCCGTAACTTACTTCTCTGGACAGCAAGCAATCGCACAAGAAGCTGAGATTGAAGATTATTCGACTCTTGAGGATCTAGTAGATTTAAGCCAACACAATGATGAAGTCATCGAAGAAGCAATCGAGGAAGCAACTGCAGATTATGATACTGATGACGCTAGTGAAGAAGGTGAAGAAACCGGTGAAGAAGCAACAGGATTGCTTCCATTCATCTCACCTGCATTAACAATCACAATGATTGCTGCTGCAGGGCTTGTTGCTAGCCTTCAAAACCGAAGGGATTAGGCAAGAATTGAAACGAGTGATAGGGACCCTCCCTCAATTATGAGGGAGGGTAAACCCTATGCCAAGTTGCTTCTGCATATGGTGCAGCTTGTGGTTTTGTTCTCCCTAATTCAGGCTGTTAACACTCAAGTGTGGTACACTGGAGTAGTTGACATCGAGTATACCGACGGACTTCCTGAAGGAGCAGGGATGGAAGTCAAATTAGAAGTTGATCAAGAAACCGCAGACGGTAGTATCCATATTGATGGTTTCATAACGTTCATGCAGTGGCAAAATACTCGTAATGATACTACAATCGAATCTACTGACTCAGAAGAGCCCGATAGTGGATCAATGGATTTCACACCATTGTCTGAGGTTCAAGAAGACTTACCAATCCTGACAAAAATTGCATTTTCTTTGGGAATTTTGTTGTTTGGACTTACATATTTCCAGATTAAAAATCGCGCTATTATCGGCCTAGTCCTGAATGGCCTAGTATTTTGGATTCTGATATCATTAGTTGTCCTTGCACCATTGGGTTATATCGGTGGCATGGATTTTGGAGCAGGATCTTTTGAGGATGACGATGGCGAATCTACCGTCCATCAATCAACTGAAGGCAGCCCTTCTATCGATTTGGTAAATGGGGAATTAGATTACAAATTCACAACTAAATCCTACGACTTAGGTTTAGCAGACATGAGTGAATTGGATGATGTAATATCAAATCCTCCTGGGGTAGAACACCATACGTATCTTGAGATGGATGGAGTTGCAGGAATCCATTACGGTCCATTCGTTTTCGAGATGCTGTGGGCTTGGTTAGTGCTATTCGTACTAGCGCCAATGGGGATGGGATTCATCAACAGAGTTAGGATAGATAAGCCACAATTATTGTGACTAGCTCTGTTCAGGAATATCTCCGTTCAGAGAATCTGGATTGTCATCCAACGGCCCCCAATCAGTCCTGGTGCGGTTTAGGCCGAACCTCTTGGCCCAAATGAACTTCAGATTCTTCCACCCATCTCCCCATGTGTGAATTTCTGCTTCTCCTACACGCGGGCGATATGGAACTGAAATTTCGATTGCTTTTTTCTTGCCTAGAACTCTTCGAGCTAGGATTTTCATTTCTTCAGATAGAGGCATCCCATCATTGGTAGGGCGCATCTTTTCATTTTCAAAAATCGATTTGCGGAAAACCCACATTCCGGATTGAGAATCTTTGATTCCATATCCAAAGGCCAACCTAGCATTGAATGAAAGCATCCAATTTCCAAATCCATGAAGTCCGGACATTGAACCTTCTTCTGCGAGACTAAGTCTGTCACATGTGATGAAATCAAGTTCTTCATCCAAGAGCCTCTTTACTAAATCAGGAACGACTTCTGCAGGGTAAGTGCAGTCAGCATCCATGGTCACAATGATATCTCCTTTGGCTGCAACAAACCCTGTCCTGTATGCTCTTCCGTAGCCCTTTCTTGGCTCAAGGTGGACACGAATTCCCTTTTCCAAAGCGATTTCTCTAGTCTTATCTGTCGAGTTACCGTCAACAATCATAATCTCCAATTCATCGCACCAATCTCTAGGTATGGAATCCACTGTTGGGCCGAGTGCTTCCTCCTCGTTTCGAGTAGGAAGAATGATGGTGACAGAGACAGGTAACTTGTCCGCCATGGTATGTGGACTCAAGAATTCGTTTTGAAGGCACCTATCCATTGGATTATTTATCATATTACGAAGTCGGAGTAATGTTCGACATGCATATTGCAATAGTGTCCGGCGAATATCCACCTCGTTGGGGGGGTATAGGTTCAGTGGTATTCCACCTCGCAGGACATTTTGTTCAACTGGGCCATGAAGTCACAATTATTACCCGTTCACATCATGAAAAAGCTCCTTCGCAAGAAGGTGTAGAAGTGATCCCAGTCCGATGGGCAAAATTGCCTATGGCTTTTACCCGTTCATACGGGAAAAGCGCAATCAAGGCTCTGAAGAGATTGCATGCAAAAAAGCCGGTTGACATTGTCAATGCACACTTGCCTCTTGTGTCGTGGAAACGTAAAGAATTCAGGTGGTTGGAACAAAATATTGCTCCTGTAGTTTCTTGTCTTCACGGCTCGTGGTTAGGTGAAAAAGAAGGCGTTAAACGAGCTGCAGCAGCCAAGGAATCGGCCACCTGGAAAAACCCTAATGATTTGGCGATTCTAACCACTGCTGGTTGGTATTCAAAGTATGAAAGGGCCGGAGTTCTTGAGTCAAGTATCTGTGTGGCGAACTCTCAATCAACGTTGAAAGAATTCCAACGATGGTACAAACCAGATGAAAATTTTGATTGTGAAGTTATTCTTTGGGGCTGCGATCACAAGGTATTCCGGCCTCCAAATATCGATAATGAAGCTGAACAGTTGGCGCATGAAAGAATTAGACAACAGTATGATTGTGGAGATGAAGAATCACTCAATTATTCTCCAGAAACTAACACGCCTATGTTGCTGGCAGTAGGGCGACTAGTTGCTAGGAAAGGCTACATGACATTATTGAGGGCAATGCCGGAAATTTTGCAAGAAAACCCAAATGCAAAACTGGTGATTGTTGGACGTGGGCACATGAAATCAAGTCTCGAGAAAAATGCGAAAAAACTTGGGATTTCAGACTCAATTTTCATTAAAAGCAGTCTTTCATTCGAAGAACTAGCCCAACATTTCCGTTCAGCAGATCTAGTGGTCTATCCTTCATATTACGAAGGACAAGGGCTCATCCCATTGGAGTCACTGGCTAGCGGGACCTCTGTTGCAACTGTTGACCAAGAGCCCTTGACGGAGATGATAGATGACTCAGTTGGCGGATTATTCAAGCGAGGCGACCCTAGAGATTTAGCAAGATGTGTAAATCAGATGTTAGCCAGCGAAGAGACATCAAAGAAGGCGATTTTGGGTCGAGAAAGAGTTCTCTCAACTTACACTTACGAACAAAATGCATCCGATTATGTAGCAGTATTCGAACGAGCAATTGAGAAACGAAATCAGAAATAATCTCGCCTTTTCCTAGAACATTGCCGGCGTTGTCTTGAAAACCAAACCCTCGCATGCATGCACATGCGCGCGGAGCAGTGGGTGGTGTGCTTCCTCGCAGTGTCCTTGTTGACATTTTTACCCGCAGTGCAGGCGGATAACGACACATCCACAGCAAATGTGCTGACAAATGGTGTTTCAACCAACGGTTATGTTTGCTATGATGATGGATGTTCACCCAATGACGAAGTCGACTGGTGGAAGATTTACGCCTACAAAGGAGATATTGTCCAAGTTGGCTTTTCAGGTTCGATGAACAACGGCGCTTGGTGGTGTCCTGGTGACGGATGGGAAGCCGATTATTCACTTCATGACTCAAATGGTGCTCAAATTGCGAGCCAAGCCATGAGTGATGCAGGCTCTTCCACCACACTTTCAACGACCATGCCAACATCCGGTTGGGTTTATGTCAAGATTAAGGGCAAAGATAGCTGGTGTAACGATGGCGTCGATTACACTCTAACCCCTTCATTGAATCAAGATAACCGCGATACAGATGAAGATGGCTTTGTTGACAACGAAGATGATTGTGATTTAGTTTCGGGGACCTCTACCAATGACCGTCAAGGCTGTCCAGATACTGATTCAGATGGTTGGTCTGACCCCGACGAAGGATGGACTACAAACAATGGAGCAGATGCTTTCCCAACTCAACCAAGTCAATGGATCGATTCAGATAATGATGGATTTGGAGATAACATCAATGGCTTCGAACCAGACCACTGCCCTTACAGAAGGGGTTACTCAAACCTAGACAGATTTGGTTGTCTGGATTCGGATGGCGATGGCTGGTCAGATGCTGATCCTGGCGGCTTAGACGGAGTCGAACCTTGGTTTGCTCATCCTAATGGTTCTGCAGATGCATTTCCTTTCACTCCAAGTCAATGGAATGATACAGATGAAGATGGGTTTGGAGATAATTGGGCTGATGGTTCTTGGAATGAAACTAGAATGAATTGGTCAATCGGCGTATGGTATGCTAATGCTAGTCAACCAGATGCATGTCCTTTCGTTACAGGTTTTTCATTGGAAGATAGATTTGGATGCCCTGATGCCGATAGTGATGGATGGTCTGATCCAGATTCCAACTGGACAGCTTCCAACGGTGCAGATGCATTCCCCGATAATCCGACACAATGGTCAGACAGAGATAACGACGGATGGGGTGACAACCAAAGCGAAGGCGCTTTGCAAGTTGATGACTTCCCCGATAACCCAACTCAATGGCTTGATACTGATGGAGACGGATGGGGAGATAACAACTCATATGGTGCAACTCAGGTTGACGACTTCCCGTTAATTCCTAGCCAATATCGTGATACTGACGGTGATGGATATGGCGATGACATCAACGGCTTTGAGGGAGATGTTTGTCCTTTGAGCACTGTCGAAGAAGTCGAAAGTGGATGGATTAGTTGGGCAGACAGATTTGGTTGCCTAGATTCCGATATGGATGGTTTCTCTAATCCGGATGATTGGTGGATTTCACACCCAGATGGATTTGCTGATGCTTTCCCTGACGATGAGAGCCAGTGGCATGATACCGACGATGATGGTTATGGCGACAACCTCGAATATTTCGATGGAGAAACCTGGAGAGAAGCATGGAGAGGAGATGGCTGCATTGCAACCGAAGGTAACTCAGCAATGGATAGATGGGGTTGCCCCGATTCTGACGGCGATGGCTGGTCAGATCCTACTACTCATTGGTTAGCTAGCCCAGGCGGCATGGCCGATGCTTGGCCAGATGATGTGACTCAATGGCACGACAGAGACGGTGATGGCAGAGGCGACAATCCACGAGGAACAACAGCAGATGTCTGCCCAGATGTTCCCGGAACTTCACTAGGTCCAACTGCAGGAGGCGATCGCTGGGGTTGCCATGATACCGATGGCGATGGCTGGTCAGATCAAGGAGACAAGTTCCAGCACGAGCCAACTCAGTGGCGTGATTTAGATGGAGATGGTTTCGGAGATAATTCCGATGGACATGAAGGAGATGCCTGTCCTAATGAGAGAGGGCAGTCTTTCTTTGACAGACTAGGTTGCCGCGACTCAGACGGCGATG
>CEVS01127176.1_pt1 | contig 13854 bp, 14 predicted proteins | sample 361571 | NCBI WGS metagenome assembly CEVS01 (sample SAMEA2623850, study PRJEB7988) | marine metagenome | isolation source: saline water (ENVO:00002010), including | reverse complement strand
CTTTTATCTGATGAATCAATAGTTATTATTTGATTAAATCTTTGAGAGGCTTTTTCGTATTGAGAGGTTTTTAGAGACAAAACACCTAAATAATACAAAGCATCAGTGTTTTCTGGCTCTCTCTCAATAATATCACGTAACATAAAAATACCCTCCATAGGGTTTTCTCCCTCAACAAGCTCAATTGCTCTGTCAATGGATAGGTTTTCATTAACATTGTTTTCTACTTCACTATTATCAATAACTGATGTAGGAAGTTGATATAGCATTATTGTGGATAATATAGCTACTGTAAAAAATATTATCTGTAGTCTTTTGGTTGACATAATAGCTAGGTTACTTTATTATTTGATTTTACGGATTCAATAAAAATTTTTGATGGTTTGAAACTAGGAACATAGTGAGCATCTAAAATAATAGCTGTGTTAGTAGATATATTTCTTGCAATTTTTTTTGCTCTCTTTTTATTAGAAAACGTTCCAAAACCACGTATATATATATTCTCACCATTTTTAAGACTTTCTTTTATTGTGATCAGGGTTGCTTCTATAACCTCTTGGACGTCTGCACGATCAACCCCTGTTTGGGATGATACACTTGCTATAATTTCTGCTTTTCTCACTATTTTTAATTTTTATTGTTATAAAGTATAAAATTACTTCAATAATGCCAATGTACAAATACAATTTGAAATTAGAGTTTGGGTCAAATGTTTTAAAATGGTTCAAAATAAATAAAAGAGATCTGCCTTTTAGGAAAGACAAAGACCCTTATAAAGTATGGTTATCGGAGATAATTCTCCAACAAACTCAAATGGATACCGGAATAAGGTACTATAAAAGGTTTATTAAAACGTTCCCAAATATCATAAAACTTTCTGAAGCTAGTGAAGAAAACGTATACTCTATGTGGAAAGGTTTGGGGTATTATAACAGGGCGAAAAACCTTCACAAAACAGCTAAAATTATAACCACTAATTTTAAAGGTATTTTTCCAACTGACTATGATGAGTTATTAAAATTACCCGGCATTGGAAAATATACCGCATCTGCTATTTCATCTATCTGTTTTAAAGAAAGAAGGTTTGTTATAGACGCAAACGTATTTAGAGTTATTTCCAGGTACGTTGGGGTTAAGGAAAATATAAGTAAACCAAGCTCTTATGACCACTTTGAAAAAATATCTAAAAAACTGGCAGTAAAAGTAGAGGATATAGGATTATATAATGAGGCTCTTATGGACTTTGGGAGTTTGGTTTGTAGACCTAAAAAGCCAAAGTGCAATGTTTGTAATAATAAAAAAACCTGTTACTCATTTATTAACAATACTCAAGAAAAATATCCAATTAAAGAGAAGATAAAAAAAAGAAAGAGAAGGTATTTTAATTATTTTGCAATAGAGAACAAAAGCAAGTATCTGATACAAAAAAGAACCAAAAAAGACATCTGGAACAACTTGTATGAGTTTTTTCTTATCGAAGACAAAAACACTTCTGCAGCAATAAATTTATTTAAAAAAAATACTAACATAGAAGTTGGTTATTTTAAACCTGAAAATACTTTAAAAAGATTAAGTCAGCTTAGTCATCAATCTATAAGGGTTATTTTTTATAGAATATTTATTAGAAACAAAAGAGATTTTTGCAGCATTAAAAAAAACCTTGCTTTGAAAGAAATTGAAAAAGGAGAAATTCAGAAAGTTGGATTTCCAAAAGTTATTGATAACTATTTGAAATATAATAGTTAATGTTTAAATTAAATTCATGGCTGGAGTAAATAAAGTTATTTTATTAGGTAATTTAGGCAAAGACCCGGAGGTTCGAAGGTTAGACGACGGACGGGGTGTGGCAAACTTTTCTCTTGCAACCAGCGAGACTTATAAGAAAAAATCGGGAGAGAAAGTAACAAACACAGAATGGCACAATATAGTGCTATGGTCCCCTCTAGCTGATATTGCAGAAAGCTACTTAAAAAAAGGAAGTCAGGTTTATATTGAAGGAAAAATTTCAAACAGGTCTTACGAAGATAAGGATGGGGTAAAAAAATATATTTCTGAAGTTGTAGGAAGGGAAATAACCCTTCTTGGCAGAGCTCCTGAAAACCAAACTGCTGACAACGCACCCGCTGAAAAACAAGATTCTCTCGAAGAAGAAGATTTGCCGTTTTAATTTTTTGTAATTGGATATAGATTTCCCTGAACCCGGTATAGTATTGTTTTTAATAAATCAAATAGTTGTGTTTGATTTATTCAACATAGTTCTTCAGTCTGGATTACTAATATTTTTACTTATTTTTTCTGCAATCATATCTGGTTCAGAAGTTGCTTTTTTTTCTTTATCTCCTTCAGAAATTAAAGGTTTTGCAAAAGATAAAAACAAAAGGTTAATAGGTGCTATTAATTTACTTAATTCTCCTGAAAGACTCTTGGCTAATATTTTGGTCGTAAACAACTTAATTAATGTTGCTATTATAACCCTTTCTGCTTATTTCACATGGAGTGCGTTTGGTAAGTCTGCCTATGTTTTTTTTATTTTAACTGTCGTGGTTACTGCTGTTATTATATTTTTCGGAGAAATTATACCCAAAGTTTATGCTAGCAAAAACAGAAAACTTTTTATTAAAACCTCAGCAATAATTCTTATCCCCTCCAATGTAATATTTAAACCTCTGATTTTAATGTTGATTAAAATTTCTGAGATTTTTAAAAGTAACAAAAGAGAACTTTTAGAAAGCTCTAAAGAAGAGTTAAGTAAAGCTATGAGTTTAACTATTGACAAAAACACCAGCAAGCAAGAAAAAAATATATTGGAAGGTATTATAAATTTTGGCAGTATCAAGGTCAAAGAAATTATGAAGTCAAGAGTTGATATTGTAGCTGTTGAGGTAGATGACTCTTTTAAAAAAATATCAGAATTAATTAGCAAATCTGGTTATTCGAGAATACCTGTTTATAGAGAAACTATTGATAATATAGAGGGGGTTTTATATGTAAAAGATATGATACCCTATCTAAACGATTCAAGTTTTGAGTGGACAAAAAAAATTAGGCCAGCTTTTTTTGTACCTGAAAATAAAAATATAGATGTTTTATTTAAAGACTTTCAAGAAAAAAGAGTACACCTTTCTTTAGTAATTGACGAATATGGAGGTGTTTCTGGTCTTATAACACTAGAAGATATTATTGAGGAAATAGTTGGTGACATAAAAGATGAATTTGATTTCGAAGATGATTTTTATTATAAAAAAATTGATAATAACACTTTTCTTTTTGACGGGAAAACATCATTAAACGATCTGTGTAAAGTGATGAATATTCATAAAGATTTTTTTGATACATCCAAAGGAGAAAGTGAATCTCTTGGTGGTCTTATTTTAGAATTAAATTCTAAAATACCAGGTGTAGGAGATAAAATTAAATATGATAAGTTTATTTTTACTATTATGTCAGTTGATAAAAAAAGGATAAAACGTGTCAGAGTTTTTAAAAAAACAAAAAGTTAGTTTATGTATTATTTGGTTTATTTTTTTAGGTTCTTGTAACACAACCTATAAGCCAAAGCCAAGAGGATTTAATTATATTTCTTTTCCTGAAAGAAACTACGAAAACCTATATATTAAAGATGTTTATTTTTTTCAAAAAAACACTTTGGCTAACCATTATCTAGATCCCGAGCTACCTTGGGTTACAATAAAGTATAAAAAATTAAAAGCAGAGATATTAATAACACACAAAGAAATAATAAAAGAGTCCGACTTAAGTACTTTTATTGAGGAGTCTTATAAGTTAATAGGCAGACACCAAATTAAGGCTGAGTCTATTCTAGAGAAGGTGGTTATTACGTCTGATAAAAAACAAGCAACAATTTTTGAAATTAAAGGATCAGTCGCTTCTCCTTATCAATTCATAACAACCGACAGCGTCAAAAATTTTTTAAGAGCGGCGCTATACCTTGACATGCCTATAGAGAACGATTCCATTGCTCCGGTAATAAATTATTTAAAAGACGACGTTAACCAAATTTTAAATACACTTACCTGGAATGACTGAAAACCCTTTAAGTCAAAAGATTGAATTCATAAAAGGGGTTGGTCCTAATAAAGCACTGGTTCTCCAAAAAGAGCTTGGTGTTAGGGTTTTACAAGACATGCTAAATTTTTTTCCATTTAGGTATGAGGACCGTTCTGAAATAAAAAAATTATCTCAAGTTAATGAAGACTCAAACGTAGCTCTTTATGAGGTACGGGTTGTTAGTAAGAAAAAAACCGGAAAGTTTAGAGGAAAGTCGCTAAAAGCTTCTGTTAAAGACTCATCGGGGTATGCAGAGTTAGTTTGGATGAAAGGTATTGAGTGGGTTGAGGATAAGATCATAATAGGGAAAAAATACCTCATATTTGGAAAAGCAAAAATAAGTAAACAAAAAGCTTCTTTCTTCCACCCTGAGTTTGGTGACAAAAACACAATGCCTATGGGTTTAAGGCCTGTTTATCCGTCTAATGAAAACCTTAAAAGAAAGTTTATTAACAACCGTTTTTTTAATAAAATAATAGGACAGGTTATTGCAAAAGCAAGACCACACATTAAAGAAAATTTACCACATAAAATTATTGCAGACTGTAAACTTTCCTCAAAAAGAAGCGCTGTGTTAAACATGCATCTCCCAGAAAGTTACGATCATGTAAAAGAAGCAAAAAAAAGACTAAAATTTGAAGAGCTTTTTTTTCTTCAACTCCAAATTCTTCAGTTAAAAGAGTCTAGAATATCATCCTTCCCTGGGTATGTATTCAACAGAAACAAGCTCATAAATAAATTTTATAAAGAACACTTACCTTTTGAGCTTACTGGTGCACAAAAAAAAGTTTTGAGGGAATGTTATGAGAACATGTCCACAGGAAAGCAAATGAATAGGTTAGTTCAAGGTGATGTTGGAAGTGGAAAAACCATAGTCGCTTTTTTATGCATGTTGGCAGGAATTGATCATGGTTGTCAGGTAGCATTTATGGCTCCTACAGAAGTTTTAGCAGAACAACACTTTAACAGCATTAATAACAATGCAAAAAAAATAAATGTTAATGTAAGGGTGTTAACAGGATCAACTAAAAGGAAAGAAAGGGGTGTTATATTAGGTGAACTTGCAAGTGGAACTGTAGATGTTTTAATAGGCACCCACGCCCTCATTGAAAAGTCAGTCGTCTTCAAGAAGTTGGGTTTGGTTATAATAGATGAGCAACATAAATTCGGCGTTGCGCAAAGAGCAAAACTATGGTCAAAAAAGAGCGACTACTATCCACATGTTTTAGTGATGACAGCAACACCAATTCCAAGAACTTTAGCATTAACCTTATACGGTGACTTAGATGTTTCTGTAATTGATGAACTTCCTCTGGGAAGAAAAAAAATAATCACCTCACACAGATTCGATAACTCAAGATTAAAGGTTTTTGGTTTTATAAAAGAAAAAATAAAAAAAGGGGAGCAGGTGTATATTGTTTACCCGTTAATTGAAGAGTCTGAAAAAAAAGACTATAAAGATCTTATGGATGGTTACGAAAGTTTAAAAAGATATTTCCCAAACACCCAAATAGGTGTTCTTCATGGTAGAATGAAGTCAGAAAACAAAGAATACGAAATGAAAAGGTTTGTTGAGGGAAAATCTAAAGTTTTGGTTTCTACCACAGTAATTGAAGTTGGTGTAGATGTTCCTAATGCATCTGTTATAATAATTGAAAGTGCAGAAAGGTTTGGACTCTCTCAACTCCACCAACTTAGGGGAAGGGTTGGTAGGGGCAATGCACAGTCTTACTGTGTCTTAATGACTAAATACACAATTTCAGGAGAGTCGAAAGAAAGAATGAAAGCAATGGTGAGCACAAATGATGGATTTAAAATTGCTAACGCAGACCTAAAGATGAGAGGTCCGGGAAATATGATGGGTACAAAGCAGAGTGGTCTTTTAGAATTACAATTTACAAACCTTGCCGAAGACCAAGATGTTGTTGTTATGTCAAGGGAAATAGCAAAACAAATTATTAAAGAGGACCCTAACTTATCGAAAAAAGAACACGAGTGCCTTAAGATACATTTAAAAGAGAACATAAAACAAAATATTAACTGGAGCAGGATAAGCTAATTGATGTTTTTTTAAGTGGTTTTTGATGTTTACTATAGTTTTTGAGTAAATAACACCTAATAGATTATTAATTTTTTATATATATTGTTGATGCGTGTTGGTTTGTGTAGGATTGAGATTTGAGGCTCTTTTTTTATTATTAACAAATGACTGGATTAATTGTTCCTTTACTACTAATTGCTTTCTGTGGTTATATAATATGGCGAGCTGGAGACACCTTTTTAGAAGGATCTAACTATATAGGAAGAAACCTTAAGGATGGTGTTAAAGGGGCGACAATAAATGCTGTTGCTAGTTCTATGCCTGAGCTTTTTATAGCTCTTTTCTTTTTGTTTTTCCTACAAGATATTTCTGGTTTTTCTGGAGGTGTTGGTACGTCTTTCGGAAGCGTTTTATTTAACTCTTTAATAATTCCTTCTGCTGCAATAATTGGAGTCTTATCTAAATCTAGAAAAAACAGCGTTGAAATATCTAAAAAAATTATAATAAGAGATGGCTTTTGGTTACTACTAGTAGAGGTTGTCCTAATATATTTTATTCAACAAGGTCAAATAACTTGGTTTGAAAGCGTTATACTATTATTGATATATGTGTTATATGTCTTTTATTTATTTAAGACCATGAGAGGAGGGCATCAGATAGATTACGAAGAGCCTTTTACTGAAAAGGACAAAGTTTCCATACTTTCTGCTTTTATTGTTTTTGATTTAAAGATGATTTTGATTGGAAATAAGAAGCTAAATAGCAAGAGAGCTTGGTTTGTGTTTGTTACATCCTCATTAGTTATCGGTTTTGTTTGTTACTTTCTAGTTCTTGCTTGTGAGTGGTTAGGAAGTGAAACTTATACTGTTCCGTTTCTAGGGGATTTTAGCGGTTTAAATATTCCAATACTTTTTATAGCCATAATCTTTGCGGCAATAGGAAGCAGTTTTCCTGACACAATTATTTCCTATAAGGATGCTCAAAACGGCAATTATGATGATGCTATTTCAAATGCTTATGGTAGTAATATATTTAATTTGTGTGTTGCTCTTGGGCTTCCTTTATTATTCTTCACGGTGATATATGGACCCATAGTTTTAGACGAAAACATCATAGGCTTAATAACCAATTTGTCTTTATGGTTTGTTGGTTTAACGCTTCTCTCAATAATTTTTTACACCAGAAAGGGTGGGGTTAAGAGGTGGCATGCTTATACTATGATTTCATCATATTTTATTTTTGTTTTTTACATTTTATTTAAAGCGTATATTAATTAAAAACTCACACCGGGGTTTTTTTATAATATTATAGTGAAAAAGCTAAAACCTTATTTGAAGATAAGATTGGTAAATATTATATTTATAAAGGTTCTTATGAGAAAATAAGATAAGACAATAACCAAAGAAACCATAAATTATGCAAAAACTATCTATACTTTTTATAATAATATCAATAACATTTTCGTGTCAAACGACCGTTCCTTATGACCAAGAAACCGCAGACGTAATTAACACATTTTATGGAGATGCTCTTGGTGACAGGGAGAGTTACGAACTCTTAAGAAGTTTATCAAAAGATGTAGGTCAAAGACTTAGTGGTTCTGAGGGAGCTAAGAAGGCTGTCTTGTGGTCAAAAGAGGTGATGGAAAATTATGGGTTTGATTCTGTTTTTCTACAAGAAGTTATGGTGCCTCACTGGGAAAGGGGTGATTATGAGGAATGTTTTTACTATGAAAATGGAGAGAAGGTAAACCTTTCAATTCTTGGTGCAGGTGGAACAGTGTCAACACCGATAGAGGGTGTTACAGCAGAGGTGGTTGAGGTGAAGTCTTTAGATGAGGTTGATATGTTAGGAAGAGAGGGTGTTGAAGGAAAAATAGTTTTCTATAACAAGGCGTTTAACCAAAGGTATATTAATATAGGCGCCTCTTATGGTGAAACTGGTTTTCAGAGAAGGTTAGGAGCCATAAAAGCAAGTGAATACGGTGCTATAGCATCTGTTTTTAGATCTTTATCTTCTGGTAGTGATGACTTCCCTCACACAGGTGGAATGTCATATAAAGAGGGAGTGGATAGCATAGCTCATGGTGGACTTGGTGTAATCTCATCTATTAAACTTTCAGAGAAAATAAAAAAAGATCCAAGCACAAAGCTGACAGTAAGGTTGTCTGGAAAGTGGTTTCCTGACGCTTTATCACACAATGTAATCGGTGAAATTAAAGGTTCAGAAAACCCAGAAAAAATAATTTTAGTTGGTGGACATCTTGATTCTTGGGATGTGAGCGAGGGTGCCCACGACGACGGTGCTGGTTGTGTTCACTCAATAGGTGCTTTGAGGTTATTTCAAAAACAAGGAATAAGGCCAAAAAACACGCTAAGGGCTGTGATGTTTATGAACGAAGAAAATGGTTTAAGAGGGGGTACTCAATACGCTGAAAATGCTATCAAATACAATGAAAATCATATCGTTGCAATTGAAAGTGACGCAAGTGCTTATGTTCCTAGGGGATTTGGTTTTTCTGGTTCAGACGCTCAGTTAGAAAAGATACAAGGTTGGTTAAAGTATTTTGATCAAAAGGTGATATCATACTTCTCTAAAGGAGGGGGGGGTGCTGACATTGGCCCACTGCATAGAAGAACAGGAACTCCTATGTTTGGCTTAAGTATAGATGGACAAAAATATTTTGAAATCCACCACACAGAAAAAGATGTTTTTGAGGCTATTCACCCAAGAGAAATGGAGTTGGGTACTGCTTCAATGGCCTCCTTGGTTTACCTTATAGACAAGTATGGTTTATAGGCTAATTTTTATTTGTTTTTTCTTATCCATAATAACCCCAACAAAAGTAAAGTCACACGCTGTTTATGTTAGTGTCTGTAACGTATTTCCGTCTGATGGGAGTTATGTGTTCTCATTCCGAATTTTTAAAGACGACATCTTTGATGCTTTAGGGTTTGTGGGGTCGTCAAAGAACATTAAAAATGAAGATGAAATTATTTTCACAGATTACATTAAAAAAAACTTCTTTGTTAGGGTTGATGATGTTGATTTAAGTTTTAATGTGAAGCGTTTTGTTTTTGAGGGAAGTGATTACACAGAAACTTTAAATGTTGTCTTAGAGTCTAATAAAACACAAACAGAAAAGGTTTTGTTTATCAAAAACACAATTTTATTTGATAAAATTGATGGCCAAATGAATATAGTTAGTGTAAAAAAACCTGAGGGAAGAAAAACACTAACCTTTAAAAAAACCCCTGAAGAAAGGTGGGAAAAAGTAATATAATATTAGTTGGTTCTTCAAACCCAACAAAAACAAACTCGGTTAAACAAGCGTTTAATCTTGTTTACCCTGAGTTAGAATTCAAGGTGGTTGGAAAAGACGTAAGCTCTGGTGTTTCTGATCAACCAATGGGTGAAAAAGAAACATTTTTAGGTGCAAAAAACAGAGTTACAGGCCTGCTAAAAGATAAAGCTGAGTATTATGTTGGTATAGAGGGTGGTTGTTGTTTTGTAAATAAAAAATTATATGCTTTTGCTTGGGTGATAACTCGTGATAGGAAAAAGGTTGGTTGTGGCAAAACCTCTCTTTTTCAACTTCCAAAAAAAATACAAAATTTAGTTGAGAGAGGTGTTGAGTTGGGTGAGGCTGATGATGTGGTTTTTGGGAGAAAAAACTCTAAACGTAAAGATGGGGCTGTTGGTATTCTTACGGGCGGGTTGATAGATAGAACCTCTTACTATAAAGAAGCTGTTGTTATGTCGCTCATTCCTTTTATTAACAAGGAACTTAGTTTTTAATTAAAGAAAACACTAATTAAATCCTCTTCTGTTTTGGTTTTCTCACTATAAAAAAAATATTTATTTCTAGTTACCGTGTGTTCAACTACCAAAATAATATTTCTTAAGGTGTTGTTTGGTAGTGATTTAATATTATATGTTTTTTTTAAAAAATCATTAGTGCCTTTGAGGGTATAAACAATGTAGTTTATACCTTCAGAGTAGTAATAGCGATAGTCCTCAACTTCTTTTATTTGAACAATGTTTTTGGGTTGGTTTTTTATTTTATTACCCGTGTACCCAACTTTCTCCTTTTTAAGTAATGGTTTTATGAGTATTTGGTTTGATAGACGAACTTTAGCTTTTGTCAATATTTCAGGTTTAGGCGCTAACAAGAAGGATGTTGAGGGTTCCTCTGTTGACTTAAACATGTTTTTAATATAAACGTCCAAGCTATCAATGTGTATTTCCAAAAATGAGCTTGGGTTTACTGCTGTTTTGTTGACCTCATAAAAAATAAGGTTTTGGTTTTTTTGATTATAAAAAATTGCATTTTCAATTTCTCTTTCGTTAAAGTATCCAATCAAGCTTGTGGTGACATCTTTACTAACATAGAGATTAATAGAGTCAATGTAATGAATAACATCTAGCCTTTTTGATGTTAGTCTGTTGTGAACCTCGTTTAGTGTTTTGTTTAGTGAGGAGTTGTTTTTAAGGGTATAAAGGAGTATTGACTTTTTAAATATATCTTTCTTTTGTAAAGCAAAAGCTATGTTGGAACTATTTTCGTGACCTAAAAAGAAGGTTAATAGCAAGATTTTATAAGTTAGCTTCATGTTCATAAACAAACTTAATTATTCCTGATTTATTTTAATAATAACAATTTTTATATAATTATTATTATTAGGTTTAAGTGTTTATAAAATACAATAATGCTTGATAAACTTAAAGAGATTGAAAATAGATTTTTAGAGGTAGAGAAGGACCTTTCTAACCCTGAGGTTACTAAAGATATGAAAAAATACACATCCTTAAATAAGGAGTATAAATCTCTTGGAAAAATTGTAAAAAAATACATTGAATATAAAAGTATTCTTAATGGTTTGGATGATGCGAGGAAGGTTTTAAATGAAGAAAAGGATGAGGAGTTTAAGGAAATGGCAAAAGCAGAATTAGATGGTTTGGGTGAAAAGAAGGTTTTAGTAGAAGAGGAGATTAAGGTTTTATTAATACCAAAGGACCCTGATGATGAAAAGAGTGTTATTTTGGAAATTAGGGCTGGAACAGGTGGAGATGAGGCTGCAATATTTGCAGGAGACCTTTTAAGGATGTATCAGTTATATTCTGAAAAAAACGGTTGGGTTTTGGGTTTAATAAGTTCAAGCGGAGGAACCTCTGGTGGGTTTAAAGAAATTGTATGCTCTGTAGAGGGAGAAGATGTGTATGGTAAATTAAAGTTTGAGGCGGGAACACACAGGGTACAAAGGGTGCCAGAGACAGAAACACAAGGGAGGGTTCACACTTCAGCTGCAACTGTTGCTGTGTTGCCAGAGGCTGAGGATGTAGAGCTTGAAATAAACACAGCAGATATAAGAAAAGACACTTTTAGGGCTTCTGGAGCTGGTGGACAACATGTCAACAAAACAGAATCAGCTGTAAGATTAACACACGAACCAACAGGGGTTGTTGTTGAGTGTCAAGACGGTAGATCTCAACATGCAAACTACGACAAAGCTATGAAAGTTTTAAGGTCTAAGCTTTATGATCTTGAGGTTAAGAAACAAAACGAAGAACTGGCGGGTAAGAGAAAAAGTATGGTAGGGTCAGGTGATAGGTCTGATAAGATAAGGACCTACAACTACCCACAAGGGAGGGTGACTGACCATAGAATAGGGTTTACGTCCCATAACCTACCCGAGGTAATGTCAGGTGGCTTGTTTACTTTCACGGAAAATTTAAGAATAGCTGAGAATGCTGAAAGAATGAAGGTTGGTGGGGATGGTTAGTCAAAAAGAAGTAACACTAAAACCTTACCCGCGGGGTTTTCATTTGATAACAGAAGCGGTTGTAAGGCAGCTGCCTAAACTAACAGGTGTTGTAAATGTCTTTATCAAACACACCTCAGCAAGCCTTACAATAAACGAAAACGCAGACCCTACGGTTAGAGAAGATTTTGAAACACATTTTAACAAACTTGTGTCAGAAAAAGAAACACATTATAAACACACCTTTGAGGGCCCTGATGACATGACCTCACACATTAAATCAAGTATTTTAGGGAGTTCTGTTTCTTTTCCAATAAAAGAAGGGGTTCCTTTGTTAGGAGTGTGGCAAGGAATATATTTGTGTGAACACCGTAACGGTGGAAAAGTAAGAAAAATTATAATTACATCATATGGGGAGGTTAGTTAGTTTATTTGTTTTGTTATTTGTTTTTGGTTGTACGTCAAACGACAAGGCGGCTATCGACTACTATGTTTTAAACAAACCTTTATATGATTATGATGTTGAGGAAAAAATCAAAGACCTTAACATAACACTTCCTGTGCCAGGGGAGCCTATTGCAAATTATGTTCCGACGGTTAGGTTTTCAGAGACAAAAAACACCATGTTGGTGTATGTTTCTGGTACTGGTCCAAGAAAAGAAAATGGGGGATATATTACCGGACGTCTCGGTGAAGACATGACCATTGAGGAGGGTTATGAGGCGGCAAGATTAACGGGGATAAACATATTAGCTTCTATTAAAAAAGAAATAGGAGACCTAAATAAAATCAAGAGGTTTGTTAAGGTTATAGGAATGGTTAATTCTACGTCAGATTTTTATCAACAACCCGCTGTTGTTAATGGGTTCTCTGATTTTATTGTTGAAGTTTTTGGTGATAGAGGGAAACACGCACGGTCTGCTGTTGGTATGGTTTCTCTTCCGAGTAACATTGCTGTTGAGGTAGAGGTTGTTGTTGAGGTTATAAGGTAAGGTTTTCAAAAACACCGCAAACACCTTGCCCACCACCAACACAAGCTGTAACCATACCATACTTCTGTTTTCTTTTTTTCATCTCATTAAATAGGCTGATTGAAAGCTTTGCTCCGGTCATTCCTAACGGGTGACCTAAAGCTATAGCGCCCCCGTTAACATTAACTATATCTTGGTTTAGATTAAGGTCTTTTATTACAGCTAGAGCTTGTGCTGAAAAAGCTTCGTTTAACTCTATTTGTTCAATGTCTTTTATTTTTAAACCTGCTTTTTTTAATGCTATTGGTATTGCTTTCGCTGGACCAATACCCATAATGTTGGGCTCAACACCTGTTGCAACATATGAGACGAGCCTGGCAATGGGTTTGCTTTTTATTTTTTTCATAAACCTTTCAGATGCAACAACAACAAAAGCGGCGCCGTCTGACATTTGGGAAGAGTTGCCCGCCGTAACCTGCCCACCAAATTTAAAGACAGGATTAAGTTTAGATAAAGCCTCAAGGGTTGTGTCTTCTCTGGGACCTTCGTCTGTATCAAAAAAGTTTTTTTGTTTTAGCCTTACGTTGTTTGTTATTTTTGTTTCCTCTACTTCTATGGGAATAATTTCGTCTTTGAATCTTCCTTTTTTAAGTGCTTCAATAGCTTTTTTATGGGAGTTAAGTGAGAAAAGGTCTGATTCTTCCCTTGTAATATTATATTTTTTAGCAAGTTTTTCAGCGGTTAGCCCCATGTTAAGGTAGTAGTCTGGAGATGTTTTTGACAAGTTATAATTCGGTGAGGTTTTGTAACCTAAAAAGGGAACCATACTCATTGACTCGATCCCGCCAGCAATAATACAGTCTGCGTAACCAGACTGAACCTTAGAAAAAGCTAGATGAATAGCCTCAAGGCCTGATCCACAATATCTGTTTACAACAAAGCCTGGTACCTCTTTTGGTAATGAGAGTAGAGAAATGTATCTACCCATTTGCATTCCTTGCTCTGCCTCAGG
>CEVS01189913.1_pt1 | contig 13869 bp, 7 predicted proteins | sample 361571 | NCBI WGS metagenome assembly CEVS01 (sample SAMEA2623850, study PRJEB7988) | marine metagenome | isolation source: saline water (ENVO:00002010), including | reverse complement strand
TTAATGTAGAAGAGTTTACTCCTGTGTAATTTGCTTCTGATGGATCATAGCCGCACTGCTTAAATGTATATTTTACTTGTAAATCAGCGTTAATACTTCCAGTACCATCCCCATTTTGATTACCAAAAATCAAATTAAATCCATTTTTACAATCATATTGGAAACCAGGATTTAATACAAATCCCGGCACTGTTTGGTCCATATATGGAAGCGCATCCTCCCTTTCTCCATTTCTTGTGTCTAACATTAATTTTATAGTTCCTGATGAAATCTCTAAAGAGGGGTTTCCCTCACCTGCCCATGATTCCCAATATCCGTTCATATTAATGTCAAAAATTCCATTATTAGGATTAACTGACGAGGCATCATAATTGAAAGCTACCACATTTGGATTTGCTGGAAGTCTGTTATCATAGTGTATTTGAGAAAAGTCAATGATTGTTACCCCGTCAACTATAAATATAAGACCATCATCAATGTATTTACCAGTAGCGGGATTCAAACTCATAATTAATTCACACTTTTCAATCTCTTCTCCCACCGCTAAATCAATCCCCACATCTATATCCCAGCTAATTGTACCAGTTCCAGAGTTACCATTGATATTCATAATTGGGGATAAAATTGTGTTGGTTGATACTGCATTGCTGGAGCTAGTAAAATCTCCACTAATTGTAACTGTTGATAGTATGCTATCTGGTGTACATCCGATATTGTCCCAAGACAAGCCATTAAATATTTGCCATTGGTATATAGAATTACCTGGGTCTGTAGTAACCACAGAAAAAGAATTTGTGTCGCTTACGCAAACAGACACAGAAGTAGGATGAGAGGTGATTGAAACAAGAGCTGTTGCCTCTTGAAAATCAAAAATAGAGTTGGAATCTGCATCTAAAGGTATCAAATACCCACCCTGTCCAATAACTCTTCCCAAAGAATCTAATGTTATTGGTTCAGTGCCTAACCTACCATTATTGTCTGGGTCATTAAAACCAGCTTCGAAAGTATCGTAACAACTATCATCGTCACTGTCTAAATCCTTATAATCGTAAAACGAGTCACTATCTGTATCTATTGGAAGATCTTTTAGTGAAATTTTAAATCCAAAAGTTGAGGTAGACAAGATACTTTCATTTAAATGAAGAATATTAACTTCTGTAACTTCTCTTGCATTAAAAGAAAATTCTGCGTTCCCGGAGGGAGTCGGATTGTATTTAAATAAAATTTCGTTCGCAGTAAAAGATGTGACACTAGATTCAAAAATCCCGTCGAAATTTGTATCAATTAGAAGTCGATTATCAGGATCTAACAGAGTTAAAGTCTTAATATTTGGTCCTACTGAAATGCTAAATGATTCGTCATCTACAATTGTATGAGTGTTATTATCACTATTTGTTAGAAGGAAGTTAGACTCTTCAGTAAAATTTAATTTATAATTAATTTTTTCTGTACTTCCCGGCCCTACCGTTGATGTTGCATTACCTGAATTGTCACCTACTAAGTTTGTGATTGAAGAACTTAATGACAGATTAGTAGAAACAGAAGCTGTTGTTGAAGAACCAGTTGACAAATTCATTATAGGGTTTATTATATCTAATAAATCGAAAGAAACAGCGCCTAAAGACTCCGTACTATTAAATATTCCATCGTTATCAACGTCCAAATCAATATTATCAGCAACTCCATCTGAGTCAAAATCTGTAGGACAAACCGATACAGTTACCTCCTTAGACTCAAACTGTTGAATGGGATCTGTACCGCACTGCTTTTGAGCAATGACCTTGTATTTTCCAGGTAGCGTAGGTGAAAACGGGCTAGTTGTAACACCCGTGTTTGAGTAACCTCCCCCAGTTTTATCATCATACCACCAAGAAAAACTATCATAAGAGCCAATTCCATCAACAACTAAATTTACATTTGGTAGACAAAAATCTTCTGTTAAACTTATTTTATCGAGATTAATTTCTGGATTTTTTGTAAATCCAGAATAAAATGCTCCAGAAGCACCAGAAGTATTTTTATTTACATAAGAAACATAAAGTTCATCTTCTGATCTAACACTGACATTCCCTTCTAAACTCCCTACATTGTAAACAATGTAGTCTGCATTCCCATTGGCATTGTTTGAACTTACATCCGGGAGAGCATTGACATTAACGTTTGTATTATTATCATCTGTAACAAGTACCGTAGCTCCAGATTTTGTAATTATAAATAGCTCACTATCAGCCATGTCAACAGTACCTATTTTATCTATGTCAGGAATATTATTTACCTCTGTTGTAGCAAGACAAGATAATGGTGGTACAAAAAACATACCCTGATTTTTTTCTGCGGCAGAACCCCCTATACCTTGAAAAGCATAAACATTTTCCGTAGCTCTAGCATAAATAGTTGGAACTGATACAGCATCATAATAATTACCCTCAATAATTGTAAACTCATTTTTATTTATCGTCGTGTAAGGAGTTATGCTTCCATTTAAATAAATCTCAGTATTGTCAACTGTTGCGATAAGTAAAACATTTTCCCATGCGTCTCCTCCCTTCCCTCTTGTGAAAATATATTTTTTACCAACTTTTTCTTCAGGAACAATTTGATCAAATCCAAAATCTCTTTGATTTCCAGATCCAAAAGTACTATTTGCAGCCCCGGAATTTACTACAATGTTTTTATTAGATACAATCGAAGTACCAATTAAAGTACTAGATGTTACACCTGCTTGATCAATAGAGGCCGCCAAAATATATGACTCTCCCCTATTTAAATTGATTGTAAGTGATGAAATGGAAGATGTTACAGTACCTGCATAGGTAACAGAAGAGTCTAAGTTCTCAAATGTAATATTTGTGTTATCAAGAGTCGCCATAACAGAGATAAATTGAACTTGTCCATAATTTATATTTGGAATCAATGGCATTCCTGCTTTAAAAGATGTCCCAAGTGCTGATTTTCCTTTTGATGTCATTGCGCCTGCTTGAGGAAAAGTATTGGAGCCTATTTCGTCACCAAAAACTCTTACTCCTACATATACCTCTTTTGAAGATTGAATTATATATCCTTTATCATTGATTATTGATCCAGCGGTAAGAGTAGGACTTGCAAGATAGAGTTGTCCCCCATTTTGATCAGCACCAGTATTATCAATATCATATCTGTAAGGGCTAGAATTTGAAACAGTTACATTAAATGGTGCTCCACCAATCGGAGTTATTTGAACATCTACATTAGAGGCTTCAGGTGTCGAAATGTATAAATACTGTCTTTTAAAAATGGCATTACTTTGACCACTTGTCAGAGGTGGAATATAGTGAAGGTCACTTAATTGGGAGTAGACCTGATTTATTGAAATTATAAGTAAAGAAAATACTACATAAAAATTGTATTTAATCTTCATTAATAACTGTTTCTTCATTTGTTTAGCACTAAATTATTTGATTTTCAACAAAATAGCTAAATATTGACCTCTTTAAATCTTTTTATATCTGCTTCTTTAGGGATTGGTGAGCTTTTATAAATATGATTATACAACCAACAAGACAATGTTGGGGCAAGAAGAATTCCGCGAGAACCCATTCCATTTAGGAGGTATATATTTTTATAATTTGGATGGGAGCCAATTATTGGCCTCCTATCTATTGTTGAAGGTCTTATGCTAGCCTTATGATCAATAATTTTATAAGATTCCATAATTATACTCTCAAGTTTTTCAATTAACCACTCCTTTTTTAATTGAGTAGGCCTGTTTTTTTTATCTGAATTGTCATATGTAGCACCTACCCAATAAATTTCATTTCCTAATGGCATAATAAAAATTGATGATCTCTTAATAATTTGATTCAAATTCAAATTTGGAATTTTTACAATTAAAAATTCCCCTTTGGAACCTTTTACTGGTAAATTTTTAAAAAATGGATTACTGATAATACCATAACCCTCGCAGAAAATAATATTTTCAGCAACAATATTGCCATAAACGATTTTTTTGTTATCAGAAAAAAGTTTTGAAAAATCAAAATCTAGATTAAGATAATTGTCTTTTAAATTGTTTTTAAATTCATTGATTAGATTTAGAGTGGAAATTCTACCACACTTCTTAACTAACCCATATCCAAATTCAGTCAGTATTCCTTTAATTTTTTTTGTATGTATTTTACTATCTAAAAATTCCTTAAGAACAGGTTTATTCGAAGCAACTGCCCAATTATTTTGATCTGAAAAGCTTGAAAATGCTTTTAAAATATCGTGGTTATAAATTATTTTTTTTTTGTATTTATTCTCAATTTTTTTAAAAAAAATAATAGCATTTTTGTGAAATTCTTCTCCATTCCATGTCATATTATACCTTTTTAAAACTGTAGGATTGAATATTCCGGCGGCAATTTTTGAAGACCCTGTTTTTTTATTATCAATTACATAAAAACTTTTTTTATTTTGATGTAATGTTTCCGCATAACAAATCCCAGCAATTCCCATTCCCACAATAATTGTATCAACTTTTTTCATTTAAGGAATAAAAAAATGCCGCTTTATTAGCGGCATTTTCAATGTTTTAGATTTTCTTAATTATTCCACATATCTTGTTCAAAATCTCGAATAACATTTTTTATTCTTTCTGACTCCAAAAGTTGCTGTAAAGCATCCTTTTGAATATAATTAGTAATTTCTCTATCCTCATAAACATTTTCTTCTTTATAAATGATTGCGTTAAACCTTCTAGAATTTAAGATATGATCAAAAGTAATAGGTTGTGAGGAATTTCTAGTATTAAAGACTTTTGCTTTATTTAAGACGGCACGTGCATCTGGGTACCATAGCCAAAAAAGAGGATAGGTTTCATCTTTTTCTTCTGCATCAAGTGTTGATTGTGGATCATAAACAGCAACATCTCTAGCACATGGAGCAATACCTAGTAAACGATACTTCATCTCTCCTTGTCTCTTATCAAAATACCAAGTCCCCTTAACACGATATTCTAAAATGTCTTTAGATGATAATTCTGGATATACAATATATTCCTTTAGAACTTCTGGATCCCGCTCTCCATCGTTATACAAATCAGTATATGCTTCTAAAAAAAATTCTCCCCTTGTTGCATCTAAAACTTCTTGATAAGTCATTTTCTCTTTAAAGTATCCACCATCATCAGTATATATTTCTTTTATTTCACCATCTTTTATTCCGGTCATAATTACATCAAAAAGAGATTTCCTTTCTTCCCCCAAATTAGCTGGGTCTTCGGGATAATATAAAGGAAAATTTACTCTTTCATCCAAGTCAATAATTTCCCATATGGTTTTAGACCAGAGAACATCTCTATCATCAATAAATCCGTATGATAAGGGCTCTTCATCATTAGCCTCAACTTGTTTTTCATTTAACTCCCCAACATCTTGAGGAACTCTTGCGTTAAGCAAATTTGCTTGACCACTAACAAAGGAATTTGATAAAATCAAAAAGAAAAAGAAAAGGAATTTATTCATGTTTAATTGATTACAACAATAACAGGCGATGTTCTTTTAAATTTATATGATGGATTCTTTGGATTTTGAACTTCTAAATCAAAAATACTGATTTCTTGTCCAGAACGGGCTCTAGCTAATGCTTTTTTTGCCCTATCACACATCCTTGTCCCATCACACTTAATCGTTGGAGAACCAGGTACTTTAATTCTAAAACTAATCGTTTTTAAAGTCAGATCAAAATCAAAATCTTCCATTACAGCACCAACTCTACCATTCAATACAGAACTTTTTGGTAATGCAACCCTAAGAGTTGTATTAAGAAAAGATGCATTTGGCCGAGGAAGGTTTTTGATTCTAAACTTTGTGACAGTATTAATACTTTGACCATCTGGAAGAGTTGCAGAGGCTCTAATTGCAACTTCTCTTCCTTTGCCAGGATTCATATTATATTTACTCCCTCTAGTTTTTCTTAATCCAGGCGCAGAGACTCTTATTTTGTTATCAGCAATACCAGGTATGGAGATAGTCATTGGATTTTCAACTCCTCTATAAACTACATTCATTTTATCAGCTGAAATTACGGCAGAATTGGGTTTTGCAATAACAGCAAAAGACTGGTTTACTGGAATTTTTGATTCTTCACCTTCATTTAAAAAGACAAGATTACCTTCTATTTTTCGATCACCTGGCCTTCCAGAACTGATGTTTAATTTAACTCCACCAGGTATTTTTTCGTATTCATCTTCAGTTAACTTTCTTCCATCCAATGTAAGTTCAACACTATTTGGATTTTGAGCTCCACCTTTTCTTCCAAGAACCACGCTTCCGTCAAATTTTTCTCCCTGGTAATACGCTCCCTTGTCAGCTTTTAATAGAGTGATATAATTTGAGGTATTAACCTTACTCTCAATTTCAAGTTCTTTACCAAGTAAGGCATTCAAAACATCACTTTCAGTAAGCCTTATATCATTTTGCATCATTGTTAGTTTGGCTAAAGATGCAACTAAAGGCATCCCCTTATAGGTATACCCCAGCCAGTGTTCCTTAACTTTGCTTTTTGGGTTGAGATACATGTCCTCTAAATCACCAGTGTTAAACCTTTCTTCAACTAGTTCAGTATATTTTGGAAATTTAGATGCGAAAACTTGTAACACAAGTCCTTTGTATCCTTTGATTAGTTGCATGAATTCATCACCCTTTTCAGATATTTCATTTTTTCTTGACGCATCAAAGAATATCAAATCTAACTCTTCACCTTTATCCATTCTATCGTACTGCATGAGATTAGGATCATCTTTTCTTACTTTTTCAGTTATTTCATCTTTTATTTCCTGGATTTTATTATAAAATTCATCCGATCCTTTTTTAATTTGAACAGCAGTCCTATTATTATCTATCCATTTACCTTCTTTTTCCTTAGCATTTACCTCTATTTTATTATAGTAAATATCATTACTTTGATCAACTCTATCGTTTGCACTCCTTATCTTTTTAAACATTTGCCCAAATCCGGCAAGAACATCCTTGCTGACGTTAAGAGCTAGCATCGTAATAAACACTAAATACATCAGAGCAATGAGCTTCTGACGTGGGGTTTCTTTTGCACCTGCCATAATTTCTTAGTTTTTATTCATTGCAGAGAGCATTCCCTTATAAACTTGATTAAGAGAGGCCAAATTCTCAGAAAGAGATTGCATTTGGCTTCTTAGTAATTCAGCATTTTCGGAAACTTGTTCGTTATAGTTATTATGTTGACCTGCATTTTTAACTTGCGAAGCATATAGTTGGTTAAGAGATTGTAGCTGTCCAGCAGCTTTGTTTAATTCTTCAGCATAATTTTGAGAAGATGCTGCAGCATCAGAAGCTGGCGATAAAGAACTTGCCGTGTTTTCAAGATTTTGAATACTTTTTGTAAGACCACTAACCAAACCAACATCTAGTTTGGCCTCCCTTAGTATTGTATCTATTTTGGAACTAAGACCTTCATCTTTTGATCCAGACCCTGAACTTCCGCCAGAATGTTTACTGACATATTCATCTTGTTCTTCTTTTACATCATCCAACATGATTCCACCTACGAAGAAAATTATAGCTTCAGTGCCCAGCCCTAAACCTAAAACGACTCCTCCTGTAATTGGACCTATTTCTAAGTGGAGAATTTTAAATAATGCTCCTAAAATAACAACAGCTCCCCCAATTTGGAAAAGCATATGCATGATAATTTTTCTTCTTAATCTTCCTTTTAATTGTTTTGCATCCATTTTATTTAATTTAAGTATTCTTTAAAGATAAAATTTTTATTTTATTTTTATTTTTTCTGACCCCAAATAATCTTGAACAGTTCTAAATCCAATATAACTTCTCGCTGTGTCCTGATACTCGTAATCCCTAGAGCTAACTCGTAAAAAGTAAGCTACATCCTTCCAAGAACCTCCTCTGACAACTTTTCTTTTTTCATCATTTAGTGACATATTTGGATTTAAAGATGATACATATTCGTAGGCTCCAGCATCATATGAGGATTCAGTCCATTCAGCAACATTACCGGCCATGTTATATAGATTATAATCATTAGGTAAAAAAGATTTAGCTTCAACTGCATACATAGCTTGATCAGATGAATAATCACCTCTAAGAGGTTTAAAATTTGCCAAGAAGCATCCTCTATCATTTAATAAGTATGGTGATCCCCAAGGATAAGTACCCGAAGGTATTCCACCTCTTGCTGCATACTCCCATTCTGCCTCTGTAGGTAACCTAAAATTATTTACAAGAGGTTTGTTTTTTTCTTTTTGATAAGAGTTTTTATAATGAGTTCTCCAATTACAAAATGCTACAGCTTGTTTCCATGAGATTCCAACAACTGGGTAATCTTGGTATGCAGGATGTGAAAAATAATCGTTATGCATGGGCTCATTATATGAATAGTTAAAATCCTTAATCCATACTGTTGTGTCTGGATATATTTCAATTTCCTCCTTCTTTATAAATGGAAGTCTATCTCTAAATTGAGGATTTTTAGCTCTTACTATTGCAGCAGAATCTGCATCAAACCATGAATATTTATAGATTAACTTGCTTACATCAATCTTCATCTCTCCGTTATACCAAACCTCAGGCGGAAGATAAAGACTGTCCATTACCTCAACATAAACTTTATCAACATAACTATTTGGGTCCCATTCTAGTGTCTGGTCCCAATTTAAGGCTTTGCCAGCAAATTCGTCTTCTGATAAATCATAATAATTTTCTTGCATATATCTCTGAAATGGAGATTGATCAGCCGTATCGGCATTTTTAAAATTATATTCTCCACTACCCTCCGTGTTGGCGTTTTCGCCTGTCGCGTTAGGATCATAAACGGCCCTAGCTAACATAGACAACGCAATAGAATCCCTAACCCAATGAACAAATTGTTTATATTCACTATTGGTAATTTCAGTTTCATCCATGTAAAATGATCTAACAGTAACAGTTTTAGCAGTCGCGTTTTTAAGTTGGGCAACATCATCATCTTGTTTCCCCATAATAAATGCACCTCCCTCAACTAGAGTCATACCATATGGTTTTTCAGGGAACCATTTTTTTTCTTTAACGCCAATTAACTCACCCCTTTTGTTTCCACAACTTAGGAACAGAAAAATTGATAATATAATTAATAGATATTTACCCATGTTTGTTACCCTAACGTTTAGATTTTAATATTATTTTGTAATGTTTAAACATATTATATGTTACAAAGATAAGATTCAATTATAAAATATCAACTTCGTTTTGTTGCTTTCCACCATCTGTCTGATAAAATATCATTGCATGCATCTAAATAATCTTGATGTGTGCATGATAATAACGTTGATGATTTTATTTTATTATCTATATAATTTTTATTATCCATTTCCATCCACCACCTGCCACTTTTAATGCTTTTGTAAAATACTATTTCTCTGTCTGACATGGAAACATTGTATTTTTTAAAACCATGGCTTATCGCAATAGGAAATTCATCAAATCTACAATTAAAACCCTCTACAAAATACCACAATACTTCTGAAAAAAGTTTTAGAAAGAAGGAATTATCTGGTAAATCAAAAAAACCGACAATAGACAATCTATCGCTTATACCTGCATAACGAGACATTGTGCATATTGCTTTAGAATCGAGACCGTTAGGCATACCTTCCAATAAAGTTCCATCTGTTAACGAATTTAAGACTTTCATATCAAAACTTACAATATCTGCTTCTCTGAACACTGGTTCAGTTATCTTTAAATCATTTAATACCTCGCCTAATCTAAAAGAATCAAAAAAAAGTTTATCCATTAAATCTAATTCCTCTTGAGCAATCAAATATGTTTGGTACCCTAAGTTGGTAAAATTATTTAGTTTGCTGGGGTTTTTAGTAATAATATCGTTCATATATGATCTACTTGATATAAGATTTTCTCCTTGTGTAAAATCAAAACGATTGTCCACAGCTACTATATTTATTGAATTATCTTTTTTTGAAAATGACTCATATAAAGGTATTGTCAAATCTTGACTTCCCCCAATAATAACAGGTATTGTATCAGTTTGTTTTAACTCAACACATATGTCTCTTAAAGCAAAGTATGTGTCTTCTACACTCTTGCCAGATGTTAAATCTCCTAGGTCAGCTATTTTAAAGTTCCAATTTCCAGGATAAAGTTTATAAAATTTCTTGCGAAATTCATTACTATTGAATTTAGATATTTGGTAATGACTATTTCTAGTCTCATTAACAAAAATTAAGCAGATTTTAATGTTCGATATATCAGGTATACCAGAATCCTTTGTGAAAATTAGCATATTTTTACCTAATACATGGTCAGGAAGTCCTTCAATGGATTCCAAGACTTCCGTTGAGACAGGTTCTAAATATTCCAAACTCATTACTTTGTTTTTTTCTTTGTTTTACCAGATTTATTATCACTAATTATCTTTTTAACTTCTGGTAGCGAAAGCTTAGTAGGTTCAGAATCTTTGGATAACTCCACAAATCCTTTTTCATGAATAATTTTAAAGCGTCCCCACCTGGCTTTTTCAATCTTAATGTTTTCAGCTTCCCAAACTTTAATCACCTTTTCTTCTTCCTTTTTTAACTTCTCGTCAATTAAAAACTCAATATCTACTTTAGATAAATTTTCAAAATCAAATTTATTATTTACGTTAATAAACAAGTTATTCCATTTAATAAATGGGCCAAACCTTCCCTTTCCTTTTGTGACAGGAAAATTTTTGTATTCGTGAATTGGCATGTTGGCTTTTTCTTTCTCTCTTATTAAATCAATTGCCATTTCAAGATCTATTTCAAATGGTGAAATATTTTTTGGAATTGAAACAAAAAAGTTAGCATATTTAATGTACGGACCGAATTTTCCGTTGTTAGCAGTAATTTCATTCCCATTAAAATCACCAACTTTTCTTGGTAATTTAAAAAGCATGAGGGCCTCATCTATTGAAATCTTTTCAAGATTTTGATTTGGCTGAAGGCTAGCAAAGACCGGTTTTTCTTCATCTTCTACTACTCCAATTTGAGCGATTGGACCAAATTTACCTAATCTCACCTTTACAATTCTGCCAGTTTTTGGATCTTCTCCTAAAATTCTTTCTCCTGATTCTCTACTGGCATTTTCTTTGACGTGCTGTACAACAGGTTGAAATTTGGTGTAAAAATTTTCAATCATTTTACTCCAGTTCTCGTTTCCATCAGCAATTTTGTCAAAATTCTTTTCAACAAGGGCAGTAAAATTATAACTTAAAATTTCTTCAAAATTATTAACTAAAAAATCATTTACTATAATCCCAATATCAGATGGAATTAGTTTCCCTCTATCAGAGGATATTCTTTCAATTGAAGTTGAAGAACTAATTTTCTCTTCTTGCAATTTGATTTTTTTATAATTTCTTTCAATTCCCTCATTCTCACCCTTCAAAACATATCCTCTTGCTTGGATAGTTGATATAGTTGGGGCGTATGTTGAGGGTCTACCAATTCCTAATTCTTCTAATTTTCTAACCAATGATGCTTCTGTAAATCTAGATGGAGGTCTAGTGAATCTTTGAATTGATTCCAAAGAATTTAATTTTAGTTTATCACCAATTTTTACGTTGGGTAGAATTCCTTGCACTTTTTCTTCTTCTTCATCTAGACCTTCAAGGTAAACCTTCAAAAATCCTTCAAAAACTAATATTTCTCCTTTTGCAATAAATGCATTTTCATAATTATTTGATCCAACTTTTAATGAAGTTCTCTCAAGTTCAGCTTGGCTCATTTGTGATGAAATTGTTCTTTTCCAAATTAATTCATACAACCTTTTTTGATCATAATCGACAGTTATGTTTTGAACTTTCATATTAGTTGGTCTTATAGCCTCATGAGCTTCTTGAGCATTACTACTTTTGTTTTTATAATCCCTCCCATTATAATATTGTTCACCAAATCGTTTTATAATTTCAACTTTTGCCTGAGATTTAGCCTCATTTGATAGGTTAACACTATCTGTCCTCATATAGGTGATCAGTCCAGATTCGTAAAGTCTTTGTGCTAATGTCATTGTTTTACTTACAGAAAAGGAAAGTTTTCTTGAAGCCTCTTGTTGCAAAGTAGAAGTTGTAAAAGGAGCAGCAGGACTTTTTACACCTGGCTTTGTGGTTCTTGAAACAACACTAAATTCAGATTTTATGTTTTTTTGCAAAAATTTTTCAACTTCGTCATAAACTTTAAATTCATTTTCAAAAATTGCTTTGAACTTATTTCCGTCAGTAGTTAAAAACTCTGCGTTTGTTTTGTAGTAATCTGATGTTGAAAAAGAATTTATTTCTCTTTCACGCTCAACTATGAGTCTCACTGAGACTGATTGTACTCTACCAGCAGACAGACCACTTTTAATTTTTTTCCATAAAACCGGAGAAAGTTGATATCCTACCAATCTGTCTAAAACTCTTCTAGCTTGTTGAGCATTAACTAAATCATAATTTATCTTTCTCGGATTCTCTATAGCATCCAAGATTGCTTTCTTTGTTATTTCGTGAAAAACAATCCTTTTTGTTTTTTTATCATCAAGTTTCAATGCATTGGACAAATGCCAAGCAATTGCTTCTCCTTCTCTATCCTCGTCACTAGCCAACCATACAAATTCAGCATTTTTTGCTAGACTTTTCAAATTTGTTACAACTTTCTTCTTGTCACTAGAAACAATATATTTAGGCTGAAATCCTTGATCAATATTCACTCCCAATTCTTTAGAGGGTAAATCAACAATATGGCCATAACAAGAAGTTACTTTAAAGTCAGACCCTAAAAATCTTTCAATAGTTTTTGCTTTGGCCGGCGATTCAACAATAACTAAATTTTTAGACATTATTTAATAATTTGAGAAGACAAAAGTATATTAATTTTTTTTTGTTTTAAATTTTATATAAAAGAATAGGTTTTAAATCAAGCCTGATAATCAATTGATTGATTTTTCATTTATTGAATCCAAACTGACATTTTGTCTGTTATTTATTATATTTGTATTATAACAAAAATGTATTTATTAGTCAATGAAATCATTTTTAAATTATTCTAAAAAATCTGATAGACATATTTATATTTAAAAATTACTTTGTTTTTAAAATGAAATAAGATTTAGTGTAAGATAAAAGTCAGGTAAAAAATTCAAATTTTATGAAAAAAGAATTTTAAATTTTATCAAATATTATAGTGAACTCTACCATTACAGAAACTAGAACAGATAACATTGTTAAATCAAAAAGTAACAAAAAGAAAGTTTATATTGAAACATATGGTTGTCAAATGAATTTTGCAGATAGCGAGGTTGTTTTGTCTATTTTAAAAAATAATCATTATCAAAAGTGTGAAAATGCCATTGAGTCCGATTTAATACTAATTAACACTTGTTCAATAAGAGAAAAGGCAGAGCAAAATATTAGAAAAAAATTAACTGCTTATAAAAAATTAAAAAAGAAAAACAAGGTCAAGATTGGGGTATTAGGATGTATGGCTGAAAGACTTAAAAAAAAGTTTTTGGAGGAAGAAAAGATTGTAGATCTTGTAGTTGGTCCAGATTCATACAGGGACATTCCCAATTTGCTAAAGAAGGTTGGTAATGACGAAAAAGCTATTAATGTAAAATTATCAAGATTCGAAACTTATGAAAAAATTGTTCCTGAAAGAATTAATTCGAACAAAGTCTCTGCATTCGTTTCTATAACTAGGGGTTGTGATAATATGTGCACCTTTTGTGTGGTGCCTTTTACCAGAGGAAGGGAGAGAAGTAGAGATCCAAAAAGTATATTAAATGAAATCCATTTGCTGGAAAAAAGAGGATTTAAGGAAGTAACTCTTTTAGGACAAAACGTTGATAGTTATCTCTGGTA
>CEVS01007649.1_pt1 | contig 13982 bp, 25 predicted proteins | sample 361571 | NCBI WGS metagenome assembly CEVS01 (sample SAMEA2623850, study PRJEB7988) | marine metagenome | isolation source: saline water (ENVO:00002010), including | reverse complement strand
ATTGATACCCAGCCCCATTCCTGCCGACCAAGTTTTTGCCTGTCTTTGGAGGCTATCGCCATGTCTTGTATCATCTTGAGTAAGTTTGAGTAAAGTTGGCTATTGGACAAAATCGGACCAATTGTTTGGAAACTGACCGAAAATTGTCCTACATTTGAGAAAGGGTGGAAACACAGATTGACCGCAAGATTGATAAGGGTAGTTATACATAGGATAAGTGATGAAGGTTGGCTATGCGTGTATCAATATGGAATTAGGCGGTAGTTGTGATAATACCTACAAGCAAGTTGGAAAGCGTTGTGGGCGTTGCCAAAAGTGTTTGGGCGGTAAGGCTAAAGATAAGATTTACACTAACCGAACTTGCATCAAGCGCACCTTTGATATTGATGTCGTCGCTGAAAAGATTGAGAATAACTTAACTGACCTTTTACGGATTCTGGAATGGAATGAGTCAAAAGGTATCAGATTCATGCGCTTGAGTAGTGAAATGTTTCCGTTTATGAGCCATGAGGAGTTGGGTTATGAGTTTGAGGACTTACCTAACTTTACTATTGTTCAAATGTTGCTAACCCAGATTGGAAACTTTGCCGACACTCACCAACACCGACTCACCTATCACCCGGGTCCTTTCAATGTTTTAGGTTCTAAGAATCCTAAAACTGTTGAGCGCACAGTTCGTGATTTGGAATGTCATGCTAAGGTTTTTGATGCTATGGGTTTTGCACCAAGTTATTACAACAAGATTAACATTCATCTCGGTGTCGGGGCTGGAGACCACGACGGGGCTATCGCAAGGTTTGTAGAAAACTTCAAACTTTTGAGTCCTAATGTGCAACAGAGACTAACATTGGAGAATGATGACAAAGCCCGAATGTTTTCAGTTGTGGATTTGATGCGAGTTCACGAGGCAACAGGTATTCCGATTGTTTTTGATTATCACCATCATAAGTTTTGCACTGGTGGCTTGAGTGAAGCCGAGGCTCTCAAGTTGGCTTGTTCAACATGGGGTTCAGTTCGCCCCGTTGTTCATTATTCCGAATCTCGTGGGATTGAGCAAGGTTTGGAAAAAGAAACTCCTGCACATTCTGACTTGTGTTATGGCCCTATCAAACTTTACGGTCAAGAAGTTGATGTAATGATTGAAGCCAAGTTCAAGGAGTTGGCGATTGAAACTTTAGAGGTGATTGAATGAATCAATGTGTAATGTGTGATGCTGAAATTAAAACTAATCAAGCCATTTGGATTGCCACAGATTCTTTATTTGCTAACAATCGTTGGACAGAACATTTGAGTAGTGATATGTTTTGTAGTTTGGAATGTATGGGAGAATGTTTAGAAGTTGGTGAGCCTTATGAAAATGGAATGCCTGATGAGTCAGGTGCAGAGTGTAGTGTTTGTAAAACGAAAGTTTCAGCAGGACATACTGTTTCAGTAGGGTGGCACAAAACCAAGTCAGCCAGATGGCATAAAGTTATCACTACAAAGTTTTATTGTAGTTTGAACCCGTGTCTTCATCACGATTTGGAAAGTTCCGAATCTGCTATCAATATGGAAGTTCCTAAGAAACCTCGTAAGGCAACGAAAAAGAAAAGAAAGAAAAAGAAGAAGTGAAATCCGTGTGTAAAGTTTGCGATAGAGAGGGTTTGAGCCAACCTCGTAAAGTTCAATTTTGTAAAGATGGATATTGTAGTTTATACTGTCAATTTTTTGATGAGAAAAAGTTAAAGAAATACAAACCTAATAAGAATCCTCATTTGAAACACATGGAATACTTTCCTCCAATCATAGCCCCTTGTGAAAATTGTGGAGAAGATGTGGAATTAAGGTGGAATCTTGGATTGAGTAATCGTGCCTTTTGTAATCAAGACTGTAATAATGACAATCGGAGTAATGGGCAAAGACGAAGAAGTTTGAAACATTATCCTATTCTTAAAATCTTAAAACACAGTGGAGAACCATTAAAGGCTGAAAGTTTAGCCTTGCGAGCATCAGTAGGTAATCGCCATCATCACACGGTTGCGTCAGTATCCTCCTCTTTAAGATATTATGTTAAGAAAGGAATTGTTGAAACCGAAATACACAATGGTCCCACAGGTTTTAGAACTTATACTATGTCTGATTGGGCTAAAAAAATACCTGTTAAACAACTACTCCTGTGATTACCGAAAACCTTTTATACTGTGTGCCTCCTAAATGATAGTGAGGGAGAACCATGTTGAAGCGAAAGAGCAAACTCAAAGAGAAGGTCAAGTGGCTGGAATCGGATAATAAAAGATTGCAGAATAGCAACAAGTGGATGCGAAGGCACATCAAGGATATGCCCGTTGAAATCCGAGAATGGTTTATTGATAACGGCCAAGAAGCAGAATGGAAAGAGTTTGCCAGCGACTTTGAACTTTGTGAACATTGTGGTTTTGATTATACTAATGGCGAAGGCCACCATGAAAACACAGATGTTTGCCCTGTTGCATTTAGGGAAATGTGTGATGACTTCATAGATGAAACAGGAAACGGCAATAGCACCCGAAGTTTAATTTGGATGTTGCATGATAGTTTGATGCGTCGTGGAGATGAAAGAGTTTTGTCATGGGTTGATGATTACCACCGCTACCTTTGCGAGTCCCAAGAAGAAGAAATAGAAATAGATTTTGATAAGTGGTTGGCACAACAAAAAGAAGCGGGCGAAACTTTGAGTAGTTTGCTGGTGAATCACCTTTGGACTTACGAACAGAACCGAGAATGCCTCAATGAGTGGATTGTAGAACTTTGGATTGAAGATTTTGAAGAGGAAACGGAGTTGAAAGTATGAAAACTCCACCGTGGATAGACCCGAATTGGGCAGATGGATTATCGGAGTTAGAGCATAACTTCGCAACAGGAACATTCAAAGATATTTATTGGCGAAAGTTGGTGGGTTTTAGGGTTTTAGATAGAGGAATAGAAACTGATGAAGAAAGATTAACTAAAAATTATTATTCTAAGAACCAATCTATCAAACCTGTTCGCCATATTGAGTGGCGACCAATTTATGTTAATTTATTGGAAACTCAATTTGTGAATAAGGCTCAAGGTGCATGGAGGATTTTTCAAAATCCTCATACTGAAGAAGCCAAACAAAGATATGTTGAAATGTTTGAATGGCATGGGCATGGTTGTTTTTGTTGCGATACCGAAAATTGGGAAATGCAAACGAGTAAGAACTTCAAACCAAAGGCGAATAATTGGCATTGGGTTGATTAGGGAAATGTTTTTATACTATGAACCCCTATGGTATAGTGAGGGATAACAATGGTAATACCAGTGCAAGAAATGATTGAGATGATAGATGAAGCAACCACCGAGTTGAAAAAGACACATGATGCTGTCAAAGATGCTACGGCTATGGCAATAGAACTAAGAAAGGACTTTGATGATTTAGTAGAATGCACCTACGCACGCTTGATGAGTCATAATCCACTGACGGGCAAAGCACACACAGACCTAAAAGAGTTGGTTATCCGCCTTCGCAAGAAGTGGGAGTTGAGCGAATGATTAAGAAAGCCGAACTTCAACAAGATTTTACTATGCTGATGGATTTAGTGCAAAATTGGCGATTGGGAACAACGGATTCAGTGGAGAGTCTATTGGTAATGCACGAAGCCCTGAAGCGGAAACATTCTAAGAGGGAATAATCCATGAAAGTTAGATTTCATTTAGGTGGTGGAGAGCATCACCGCAAGTTTCAAGTGATTGATGAGGAGGGCGTGAAAACTTATTATGACCCAGAACAAGTTCAGTTGAGAATGCTAAACTGTAAGTTGCATAATCGTCCCCGAATTGCTCGTCAAATCTTTGAGGGGGAAAGAAACAAAACGGTTTGTTCATGGATACGCTGTGAAAAGGTTGAAATCTTGCCAGCAAGTGGAGTTCAGGGTAAAACTTTGATTGAGTATAATCCACGCAAGCAACCTTTCTGGGTAGATTCAGGAGAGAATGCTGATTTTAGAGAATATCCTTGTTTGATTAGTGAAAGTCGCCAAGTCTACTCGGTGTGAAACTTTATATCTTAGAAAGTCATAATCAAATATGATGCACTGGATTACACAAGTGTTTTTGGGCATAGGCATTGTTATTGCCTTAGTGATTATTGAAGCCTACTTTACAAGGAGTGGTCGTGATGAACGGCTATGATGGAACGGCTCGTTCCGAACTTTACCCAGATTCAGTTAAGGAATCTAAAGTAGTAAAGAAACTCATGGCTAATCCTGATTTAGAATACTTTGAGAAAAGCGATAAAGATTTACTTAAGCCGTTTAGAGAATACCATGAAACTCATGGATTAGACTACGATGAGAAAACTTTGAAGCAGATTGCTAAACACGGTTATGAAATAGTTATGGCTCATAAGAAATACTATAACAGACCCAGACCCGCCCAAGTGAACCCTGAAATTAAGGCGGTCAAAACTACAACAGCGAAAACTCCTTCTTATCCTTCTGGTCATGCTTTTCAATCTTTTATGTTAGCCAAACACTTGGGTAAGAAATATCCTAAACACAAAAGAAAGTTTTACGAGATGGCTCATCGGATTGCGGCTGCGAGAGTTTCGGTTGGATTACATTATCCCTCGGACAATCAAAAAGCATTTGCACTTGCTCATAGTCTGTAAGTTTTATATCAGTGGTTGCTCATAGGAGTATCATGGAAGATTTACATTATTATGCTCTTACAGATTTGAACATTGAATACTTAGGAATAGATGTTGGCTTAGAAGTTTTACAAAAGGCAGTAGGTGGTTGGATTGAAGCCTTACCTGCTCAACAAATGTGGGAAGTGGCTTATGTTGATGAAGAAGGCAGACTCAAAGGTTTGCCTGTAAATCAGTTAGCAAGTGGCTTGATAGGATACGAAGTTTGTGGTCCAATGGTTATTGGGACTAAATCTAAATCACTGCAAAAAGTTATCACTAATAAGGAATAAAAGGATGGAGCCTCCGAAACATTCTGGGTTGGTGCAAATCAGCCGAAACCTATTACAACAATCCTCATGCTTCTTCTTTCAACAATTTTCATCTTTCTTCAAACTCTAACAAATCAAACAATCAACGAAACAAATAAACGCAAAAATCATAAAACAAAAAATACGCAATCAGTCAGACTACTCAAAGTTGGCTCCACTTAGTAGTGTATAGGTTCAACTACTTAAAGTTTTACCGAAACCGAAGTATTTCTCGGCTTTGCGTCGTTTTTCTGATTTCCAACCGTCGCACACAATGTTTGAATCGGGAGTGATGTTGTGGCGAGGGTTCATGTGTGTTTTGGGATTACGATAAAATAGTCTATTACAATCAGGGCAAGTCCATAAGTTTTGACTACACGCTTGGCAATATCTTCCTTCGTAATTGTTGTAGCGCAGAAAAGTTCCCTTAATTCCGTTTGGTTTCATACAAACAATACACAAGTCATCTCGGTGTAAAAAGTTCGCCATACGATAACTATGGACAATCGCCTTCTTAAACTTTAAGTATCAAAAGAGCATAATCAACTATATGGATTGGCATAAACCATATCATTCCGAGTCATCATCGTCCCGGTCACATGGTAAAAGTTTTGGTTCTGAAGTAACCCGTGACTTTGTAAAACCTGAAGTTAAGGAAGCCAGTGTCTTTAGTAGAATCAAAAAACCTTTCATGCCTTCAACTTGGAAATGGATGCGAACTTCAGGACCAGCGAAAGTTTTCACTTACCAGCCCAGATTAGGAGAAACCACAACTTTGGAACTTGATGTCCCGCAACAATTCTGGAGTTTCGTGCGAAGTGTCCGGGACGGCAAAAAGTTTATGGGCAAAAAGATTCACATGGATGATAATAGTTATCTGGAAATGGGCAACCGAGTCACTGTTAATATGGAAGATGCCGAAGGTGGTTCAACTGCTACAACTTTCCCAAGTTTAGAGTTTAGAACCAGCGACGAAAAAGGAGGCGAAGTCTACCAATTAGATTGGCAAGCCTTTGCTCAAGAAAGAAAATTGGCTCGTGGTGCATGGGACGAAGATTGGGGTTATTCTAAACAAGGACAACCTACTCTGGGTTCGGCATCCATGTATGATAAAGAACTAAAACTTTCTTGGAACTCTACATTAAGTTGGCTCTGGTTACTGGTAGCAGCAGTTGGTCTTCTTGGATTGGTAAAACTTTTCAGGAAGTGAGGCATAATGGATTTAATAGATGCTTACAAAATCATTACCACACCGAGTCTTTCAAGACCTGCTGAAGTAGAAAGGCTCAATAAGTTTTTAATGAGTTTAACTCAACCCGGTGGTGAAGCAATCTATGAAGATTTTTTCAAACAAATACCAAGCAACTGGACAACGCTTTCGGTTGATAAACAATTCGCATTCAATAATCCGGGTATTTATCATATTGGAGATAAAGATTCACAATTTCTTTTGATTAACACTGACATGGATACTGATGTTTATACTAACCCCGTGTGGGGCGGTGTCCTCTTGGGATTAGTGTTCGGGAAAAAAGTTGTTTCTTCAGACATGAGAGAAATGCAAGAACTTTTAGATACAGCCATGTTAGTTGATGAACTTAATTTAGTATTAGAGTTTCCAGACTATAAGATTTTGAACTGGTTAGTTTCTGATATTGAAAGTTTATTGGCGGTGGAATAATGGTAAGTTTTGATTCGGCTGCTCAATCTGGATACCCAATAAATGATTGGGGCAATTGGCAAGATGAATACTGGTATGACTTTCTAAAAGATTTTGATGAACCAGAACATCCAGAACTTTGGAAGATAGATTTACAAATCGGTGGGCAGGACTTAGCAAAAGTTTTGTCAGAAACCTACCCTGTCCGAGAATACTTTGGCGACATCGTAGAAGAAAAATACTTTGTAGGAGTGCATTCAAGATGGCGAGGAAAGCACGAGATAGCCCATCAATTGTGGAAAAATATACCTTACATTAGTATTCCTGCTCAAACCGATACTAATTCTTGGTTTTCTAAAACGGGACGGTATAAAGAATTAAAGTTTGGAAGTTTTGTAGTTCTGGTGCAACCTAAAGTAGATTTTGTGTTGGTAGCAATTGACTTGAGAGAATGTTATGCAACAGTAGGTTATGACTGGTCAGTATTCAAGCCACCTTATTATGTGGTGACTATGGTTAGAAAGCAAATGGCAAAGCGGTGGATAACTGATTTGTTAGACATGGCTCACAAAAAATTAACAACGAATCGCTCTGGTAAAACTTGGACAGAAATTAACGAATTAACAACACCAAAAGTTAGTCGTCTGGTAGAAATCCGTGACTTTCAAACTATTCCTAACATGAAACTTTTGAATTGGAATGATTCATCTATTATCATGGATTATATGGAACTTAGCCCTAATCCACTGCGACCGTTTTTGTGGTATTTGGAATTACAGCCTGCTCAATATAGAGCAAATCTTGGTTATGATATAAAGGGCAATTGGTTTATTCCTTATGGGAGATTAACTAAAAAGTTATTTGGAAATGTTCATACGGATGGTATCTTTGCTCACCAAAGGTATATGTTAGGTGGGAAAAAACAGTTTGCCCGAACAACTCCTCGTAAGGCTTGGGAATATAACCAAAATACAGCACCACATCAAGAATCATCTTGGGAGGCTGAAATGGTTTTAGAACCCGAAAACCCCATGGCAGGTTGGTATAATCCTGAACAGGAGGCAGTTACTATCAATTTGGCAGGTGTAAATGAATTAAAAATAAACAATCTTGTTGATGTTATGGCTCACGAATATGGACACAAAGCAACGACACAAGATACCTTTTCACCCTATCAAAGAGAGTTTGCTGCATTCATGGTTCAAACGCAAGGAAACTTTAGTCTTTCTAAAATGCTAACCTTTTTACAGCCCCGATGTCATCCAGAAATCTTACAACAATTGCCATCAGAAAATGGAATTATTTCCGATGAAACTTTGGATAACTATTTTTCAACTTTAGATATTCAATCAGACCCGACAGTGGTAGAATACGCAAAGTTCTTAACTCAACAACCTGAATATCCAAATAATAGCAAAGATTTGCTTAAGCACTTTATTCGCTATGTAGACACAGGAACATCAGCAGAAACGAAAACTTCTTATAGTAGCGACACCTACGGTAGAGTGATGAACAAGCATCTATGTCCAATTTGTGAAGGCCCTATCCCGAATGCAGAACACGAAGGTAAATATCCCGGTGCTATGAGCCGTTGGGATAATGTTTCCGAGATTTGTTCTATCTGTGGTTCAGCAGAAGCCATGTCGCCTTTGCTTAATCCTGACGCTCGTATGTTAATGCAAGCCTCAAGAGAGTTTGACGATTTTGATTTGTGGCGTGAAGGGGTATTGTTGGGACGACCTGCGGTAGTAGAGATGCAACAAGCATCTATGGATGCGGCCAAGATACTAAGAAAAATGGAGGACTAAACATGGGACGATATTTGAATAGTTTGAGTGATGGTAAATCAGAACGGCATTTTTACAAGTATGTGTTCGGAGACCAACCCTCCGAAATTGATTTAATCATGGACTTGCCTGAAATGGATGAGATGGCTGAAATTATGAATGGTGCAAATGTAGGCGCACCGAATCTTTTTATTTTTGATACACCTGCACTAAATGAATACTTAACGGAGTGGCTGGCAGCCTATGATATGGGAGAAGAAACGGTGTTTGTTGTGGAAAGAACTTATGGTGGCAACGCCGAATATGATTTAGAATTACCTACGGGTGCAAGTGAATACTTTATTGATTTACTTAGAGCCATTCAAGAGGCTACTGAATATGTAAGTAGCGATATGTTTATTTTTGAGAGTTGATGTGAATGGATGCCAATATAGAAATCAAAAAATTAGAGATGAAAAATAAACTCTTAGAGCGAGAGAATCGTCAATTAAAAATTAAACTAAAACAAATCCAAAGAATCTTGAAGTGATATTATGGGAACTCGTTGTATAACAGTAGTTGAGAATGAAGAGGGTCAAGAACTGTGTCGGATTTATCGGCAATTTGATGGCTACTTATCAGGAATGGGTCAAGAACTAAAAGATATTGTCATGCGAGGTCCAGTAGTTAGTAGGAAAGACATTCGGGATAGAGAATCGTATTTGGGAATGGGTGATTTAGCGGCCTGTGCGATTGCTCAATTGAAAAGTTATATTCGTGACCCGATGACAGGCGACCGTGAATGGAAATCACCTGCTTTTGATGATAACCGTATTCAATTGATTCCTCTGGGCATTCACGATGTTGGCGAGGAGTGGATTTACACCATCAGTCATGGTGGTGATGGGGAGTATGCACAATTGTTTGCTTACGATAGTTATGCCAAAGAACGCTGGGAATGGGACGCAGAAGAACAAGACTGGGTTCAATAGGAGCCAAAACTTTATATGGGTGGTTCTACTTAGTAGAATTATGACCTACCGTGGAAATCATATCGTATCAATTTGGAATACAAAAGAAGAAGCACTTGCCTATGCAGAAGAATACCTAATTGGTTGTGGTTGGCAACAAGTGATGCCTGCACACCGTTTGGTGCAAACTATTATCCTAAACTCTTGCCACTCCTATGATGCAGAAATGGACATGAAGCGTTATATCGTGGTTGAAATTGACCATGATAACGAAACGGTTGCGGATGTGTTGGAACTTGCCAAACAACAAATTGATGAAGCCCAACAAGCAAAGTATGACCGCTTGAAGGCACAGATGGATGAAATGAAGGCATCAAACCCTTATTTGGATTTGGAGTGATTACCATGAGCGAAAAGATGTGGCGAGTTAAGATGAGAAAGAACGCAGATGGCACAAAGACACTAATTTCTAAGGAATTAGTTGAAGTTGAGGCTGATGCGGATGATACAGATTAACAATGCACTGGGATTATTTGACGGCATTAGTTGTGGGCAATTAGCCTTACACCGAGCAGGTGTCAAGTTTAACAAATACTATGCCAGCGAGATTGAAAAATACCCAATTAGTGCAACTCTAAAGAACTTTCCTAATACCATACAATTAGGAGATATAAATGACTGGAAATCGTGGGATTTAGAAGATATAGATTTGATTATCGGGGGAAGTCCGTGTCAAGGATTTTCAATGGCGGGTCAAAGATTGAACTTTGATGACGAGCGTAGTAAGTTATTCTTTGTGTTTGTTGAAATCATTAAACATTATCAACCAAAATACTGGTTGTTGGAAAATGTCAAAATGAAAAAAGATATTCAAGATGCGATAAGTGCCGAACTCGGTTTAGAGCCTGTGTTAATCAATTCGGGTTTAGTCTCGGCGCAAAGTAGGGACAGGTTATATTGGACTAACATTCCTATTGAAACTTTACCTGATGACAAAGGGATTTATCTCAAAGATATTTTGGAAACTTTGCCTGAATCTGAAATCAGAGGAGGTGACTTAGAAGAATACTTCAAAGAGAAAGAAGGAAAACTTTCACCCAGAGGGCTGTGTCATATTGGAACTGCCAACTTGAAGGGGATTCAATCTTTGAAAAGAGTTTATCACCCCGACGGAAAATCTCCAACATTGACAACCAGCATGGGCGGAAATCGTGAATCAAAGGTTTCTACGAGTGAGACTACTTGGAGAAAACTTACGCCTCTGGAATGTGAAAGATTACAAACTTTGCCTGATGGCTATACTGATAATCTAAGTAATACTCAAAGATACAAAGCCATAGGTAATGGTTGGACAGTAGATGTGATAGCCCATATCTTTAGATTTATGGAGGAATAGAAATGAAAATTAGAAATGCTTTAGGATTGTTTGATGGAATAAGTTGTGGACAAGTGGCTTTGGCCGAAGCAGGAGTGGAATACGAAAAGTATTACGCCAGCGAGATTGATAAAAATTGCATTAAGGTTACTCAAAAGAATTACCCTAATACTATTCAACTTGGAAATATCACGGATTGGAAAACTTGGGATTTAGAAAATATAGATTTGATTATAGGCGGTAGCCCATGCCAAGGTTTTTCAGTAGCAGGCAAGCGATTGAACTTTGATGACCCTCGTAGCAAACTTTTCTTTGAGTTCTTAGATATTATTAGACACTACAAACCTAAATACTGGCTGTTGGAAAATGTTTTAATGCAACAAGATATTCAAGATGCCATTACAGCAGAACTCGGAGTTGAACCTATCTTTATTGATTCTCAAAAAGTTTCAGCGCAGATGCGTAAGAGACTCTACTGGACCAACATTCCGGGAGTGGAACAACCAGATGACCTCGGTGTAAAACTTTCCGACATTCTGGAAACAGATAAAGACTGGAGTTCTGCTCACATCGTCGGGCGAAGATTGAACTCCGCAGGAGTTCGGAAAGATTACGATAAAACTTTACCTATTACTCAATGTATCCAAGTAAAAAAGAATCCAGATAAAACTCAATGTTTGACAACGGTAAGTAAAGATGCAGTAATTAGTCGCTTACCACATGGTCGTTATCCCGATGCTTATGGCGTTCATGCAGACGATTGGCGAAACTTGACTAATGTTGAAGCAGAAAGACTACAAACTTTGCCCGATAATTACACTGAAGGAATTGCACCTACACAGCGTCGCCGTGCTGTCGGAAACGGTTGGACGGTAAAAGTTATTGCTCACATCTTTAGTTATATGGAGTGATAAAGATGTGGAGTTTATTTTTATTTTGGGGTTTGATGTTTGGTTTTATTTATTTACTCACGGAGGATAAACAATGAAATTACGAGGCGTGTTAGGAACTTTTGATGGTATGAGTTGTGGGCAAATAGCCCTTGAGCGTGCTGGTATAGAATACGAAACTTATTACGCAAGTGAAATTGATGAGCCTGCTATGAAAATCGCTCAAAAGAATTATCCCAACACTATTCAACTTGGAGATATTACTAAACTTGAAGCCAAAGATTTACCAGATGATATAGATTTATTGATTGGTGGTAGTCCTTGTCAGGGATTTAGTATGATTGGCAAGAAATTAAACTTTGATGACGAGCGCAGTAAGTTGTTCTTTGATTTCGTGAGATTACTAAAAGAAATTAAACCTAAATACTGGATGCTGGAAAATGTTAAAATGGCAAAAGCGGTAGAAGAAGAAATTAGTAAGTTGCTGGGTTGCGAGCCGATTAAAATTAACTCGGCTTTAGTATCAGGTCAGAAAAGATTAAGGTTGTATTGGACAAACATTCCGAATGTAGTGCAGCCTGCTGACAAAGGAATTACAGGTAAAAGTTTGTTAGATGACCCCAGATACGAGATTGCGACAACCAGAAAACCTTCTGGTGGGAAACCTCGTCAGATTGTTCGCACGGCAACTGATAAGTTCAACTGTATTACGGCAAGTTATTCAAAAGGTGTCAATGGTGATGGTAGACCTGCAAAAGTTTTACCTCACAACTTTGGAGATTATCACAAAGACAAGATTGAGGCTTTGAGTCCCGTAGAAGCAGAACGACTACAAACTTTGCCTGAAAATTATACCGAAAGTGTCAGCAAGTATGAAAGATACAAGATGATTGGCAACGGTTGGACAGTAGATGTAGTAGCCCATATCTTTGGATTCATGGAGTGATAACAATGGATAAATTAAAGATTAGAATTGAAACCGAGGAATACATTTACGAAGAATGGATTATCGCCAAGAAGGAATAGATATGATGACTGAAATAATCCTTGTTTTAGTTATGTTTGGATTCATGTATCTGGGCGGATGGTTAATAGAAAAGATTCAAAATAATAAGTCACCAACTTTAGAAGATTTTTACTTAAGTGAGTTGGCCGAAATACAAAGAGTTCCCGGAACTGGTGGGATGACGCTAAAAGAATACTACCTTCATCGTGAAAAAAGTTTAACAACTATTTGTGAAAACTGTGAGGCTCCACACTCTCTGCGCCTAACTTCAGAAAAAACTTTAACTTGTGTGGAGTGCGGTCACCAACAATCTACTTGGAGTGATAACTATGGCAACTAAAAGAAAATGTGGACTTTGTGGAGATTCGGGACATACGGCTCGCAACTGTCCGTTGAAAGAAGAAGACCGACGCTGGGCAGAACATCAAAAAACTTTGGAGACTCCAACTAAGATTCATATTGGTGGCTGGGGACAACCTTACCTCTGCGACGCACCAAAAGAATGGTGGCCTGAAAGATGTTTGGGTGATGAGTTCGCTCAAACTTTACCAGTTTGTGAAGCGTGCGAAACGGCTTACGAAGAAAAGTTTGGACGCAAGTATTCTGAAGTTAAAGCAAGTCGGCAGGAAACTTCTGCCAATTCAAACAATGCCAGCCCATAATTTCGTTAAGTTGCTGTTCTAATTTTATCATTTCAGTGGCCGATTTTATATTACACATCACACATTTGTTGGCTCTCCACCACTTGCCGATTTTTTGGTCGCTCTGCATTTCTTGAAATAAAGTGATTGTCATATCATCAAGTGATTGTCCACAGTCAGAACAATTAGTCAAGTATTTCATCTGGGAACTCCCTCCAATTCATAACTTCCACATAAGCCGTGGTTGGGTCAGGTTCAAAACGATAAAAAGACCATTTTGGTAATTTCTCACCATTCTCATATAGAAACATGGTAGTATCTAATTCTTTCTGGAACAATTCAGCATCTACTTCTAAATCTCCGTTGGTTATGTAATGCTGATAACTCAAAGTTTTAGTTCCAGAAAGATAACTGTATCTAAACGGTCCTACCATAGTTGGATTAAGGCTCTTGGTTTTTCTACTATCTGGGAGGAAAAAAACCGTAATTTTATTTTCTTGGTCTACGACAGACCAAACATTCTTAGTATCCCTCCTGTTCTTCGGCTTCGCCCAAAACTCAAAAAAACCATCTGTGTCTGCATAAACGGAGTAAGGTATTTCATCAATGTTGTGTTGAATAGTTGGGTTGGAAGTCTCAGGCCACTGTGTCACATAAGATAACAGATTCCATGATTCCATAGTAGGAATTAAGTCT
>CEVS01048378.1_pt1 | contig 13996 bp, 11 predicted proteins | sample 361571 | NCBI WGS metagenome assembly CEVS01 (sample SAMEA2623850, study PRJEB7988) | marine metagenome | isolation source: saline water (ENVO:00002010), including | reverse complement strand
TCTTGAACTACTATTAATTTATTGTTTGAAAAATCTTTTTGAGCAACGTACCAAGCTTTTTCTGCTCTATTCTTTAAGCCTCCAATCCCAAGACCTTGTCTTTGACCGATGGTATAAAAATACAAACCCTTATGTTCTCCAATTATCTCATCATTCTCGTCAACTATTTCTCCATGATCTTCTGGAAGGTAGTTTTTTAAGAATTCAGGAAATGGTCTTTCGCCGATGAAACAAATCCCAGTGCTGTCTTTCTTATCATAAGTAATTAGATTTTCTGCTTCAGCTATCTTTCTTACATCACTTTTTAAAAGATTTCCCAAAGGAAATTTTATTTTTTTAAAAACATCTTTTTCAACCTGGCTTAGAAAATAAGTTTGATCTTTACTTTGATCGTAAGATTTACATAAGAAATGTTTTCTATCGATCACCTGAACCTTAGAATAGTGTCCGGTTGCGACAGCATCGAAGTCATTCTGCATGGCATAATCCGTAAACTCTTTGAATTTAATAAATTTATTACAATAAACGTCTGGATTAGGAGTCTTGCCATTGTTCAATTCGTTTAAAAAATAACCAAATACTTTGTCTTTGTATTGTTTAGCAAAATTCATTTGCACTAAATTTATACCTAATTTGTCAGAAACTTGTGCAGCATCTAAAAAGTCTTCTTTGACGTTACAATATGGGGAGCCATCGTCGTCCTCCCAATTTCTCATAAATCCAGCTGTAACATCGAAACCCTCTTTCTTTAAAAGAAACGCAGCAACTGAAGAGTCAACGCCTCCTGATAAACCTACTAGAACTTTCACAATTTTTATAGCTAAGTAAAAAATGCTATGATACCGCGCTTTAATGGACTTTTATAACTCTTATGGCATATAAACACATAGAAATTCCAGCGGATGGAGAACAAATTACAGTAAATGATTCTGGTGAGTTAATTGTTCCTCCAAATCCAATAATTCCATTTATCGAAGGAGATGGCATAGGTACGGATGTAACGGCTGCAATGATTAAAGTAGTAGACCATGCAGTAAATCTTGCCTATAACGGCGAAAGAAAGATTGCTTGGATGGAAATTTTCTGTGGTGAAAAATCTTTGAGTGTTTATGGCGAAAACGAGTGGTTACCTGATGAAACCATAGATGCATTGGAAAACTATGTTGTTGGAATAAAAGGTCCTTTGACAACTCCTATTGGAGGAGGAATTAGATCTTTAAATGTTCGATTAAGGCAAGTACTTGATCTCTATGTTTGTCAAAGACCAATAAGGTACTTTGAAGGTGTGCCTAGTCCAGTAGTTATTCCCGAAACTACAGATATGATTGTTTTTAGAGAAAATTCTGAGGATATATATGCAGGAATAGAATTTGAAGCTAATTCGGATGAAGCTTCAAAATTAATTGAATTTCTAACTAAAGAAATGGGTGTAAAAAATATTAGATTTGAAGATGCTTGTGGAATAGGAATCAAGCCTATTTCCAAAGAAGGCACAGAAAGACATGTTAGAAAAGCCATTCAATATGCAATTGATAATGATCGTTCTTCGGTAACCATCGTGCATAAGGGAAACATAATGAAATATACCGAAGGATCTTTTAAAGAATGGAGTTATTCTTTAGCGGCAAGAGAATTCGGCGCAACATCTTTAGATGGTGGAGAATGGATGAGCTTTAGAAATCCAGTAACTAAACGTTTAATTATCTTAAAAGATATCATCACGGATAACTTTTTGCAGCAAATTCTTATTAGACCAGGTGATTATGACGTAATCGCTACGATGAATCTTAATGGCGATTTCATCTCAGATGCTTTAGCGGCAAAAGTTGGTGGATTAGGCTTAGCGCCTGGAGCAAATCTTGGAGATAAAGTAGCTTTATTTGAAGCAACGCATGGAACAGCTCCAAAATATGCTGGATTAGATAAAGTAAATCCAGCATCATTGATTTTATCAGCAGAAATGATGCTCAATCATATGGGTTGGCACGAAGCCTCAGAAAATATTATCAAGGGAATCAGCTGGGCTATTAAGAATAAGTTAGTAACTTATGATTTAGAAAGATTGATGACAGGAGCAAAATTACTAAAATGTTCAGAGTTTGCTGAACAAATTTGTAATGGAATGTCATAATATCTTTTTAATGAATGATTAAAATAAAACTTATTAATAAATCTGAAGACTATGAATCTAGCTCATCATCGCTAGTCGAATTAGATGAACCTAAATTAAAAAAACCTTCTTTATATAGAGTCATTCTTCTAAATGATGACTATACTCCAATGGAGTTTGTAATTTACGTCCTACAAACTTTTTTTAGTTACGATAAAGAAAAAGCTACTCAGATAATGCTTGCTGTTCATACAAAAGGAAAGGGAGTTTGTGGTATTTATACGAAAGAAGTAGCAGAAACAAAATCAAATCAAATTAATAATTTTGCTAAGCAAAATGAACATCCCTTAGTAAGTGATATAGAACCAATAGATGAGGAAGATTGATGTTAGAAAAAAGTCTTGAAGAATGCCTAAATAACGCTTTTAAATTTGCTCATGAGAATAACCACGAATTTGTTACTACTGAACATCTTCTTTTATGCATATTAAACAACCAAGACGCTCTTAATGTCCTTCTTGCTTGCGATATAAATATCGATATTTTAGAAGCTGAATTAAAAGAGTTCATATCAAAAAACTGTCCTGAAAAGAAAGACGATGCAGTTGAAATTCAACCGACCTTATCATTTCAAAGAGTAATTCAAAGAGCAGTATTCCACGTTCAATCCTCTGGTACAGGAGAAGTTACAGGAGCAAATATCTTGGTTGCTTTGTTTAGTGAAAAAGAAAGTCACAGCGTCTACCTTTTAAAAAAACAAGGAATGACAAGGCTTGATGCAGTTTCATATATGAGCCATGGGGAAGGAGTTACAGAAGATGAATCTTTTGATGACATTTCACAAGAATCTTCTTCATCGAACGAATCGGGTTATCTTGGTAAATATGCTCTAAATCTCAATCACGAAGCTGAAGCAAATCGAATCGATCCTTTAGTGGGTAGAGATAATGAGATTGAAAGAATCTCTCAAATTCTTGCTAGACGTTCTAAAAATAATCCAATTTTAGTTGGTGAATCTGGGGTAGGGAAAACAGCTTTAATAGAAGGATTGGCTAAAAACATTGTTGAAAAAACAGCTGCACCTTCATTGCAGGAAAGCATTATTTATTCTTTAGATATGGGTTCTTTGTTGGCAGGTACTAAATATCGTGGAGATTTTGAAAAAAGACTTAAAGGAATTTTGAAAGAACTGTCTGCCATTCCGAATGCTATTCTATTTATAGATGAGATCCATACCATTATTGGGGCAGGTGCTACTTCAGGCGGGGTTATGGATGCATCCAACTTACTGAAGCCTGTCTTAGGGAAAGAAGATATAAGGTTTATAGGTTCAACTACTTTTAAAGAATATCGAACTATTTTTGAGCAAGACAGGGCTCTTTCTAGAAGATTTCAAAAAGTTGATCTAGTTGAACCTTCTGTGCAGGAAACTATAAAAATTCTTGAGGGGCTTAAAAAGAAATATGAGCAACATCATGAATTAAAGTATTCAAAAGCTTCTCTTAAAGCAGCAGCCGAACTTTCGGCAAAACATATAAATGATAAATTTCTTCCTGACAAAGCAATTGATGTTATTGATGAAGCAGGAGCTAGATTAAGACTTAACTTAAGCACCAAACGAAAAACTGTCAATGAACAGGATGTTGAAAGAGTTATTTCCTTAATGGCACAGATTCCAGAAAAAAGTGTTTCGACTCAAGATAGAGTTTCATTAGGTAAATTAGAAGAGGATCTTAAAAGAGTTATTTTTGGTCAAGACGAAGCTATCCAAAAACTTTCTAACTCTATTATGATGTCTAGAGCTGGTTTAGGTGAAGATGAAAAGCCAATTGGTTCTTTTTTATTTTCTGGGCCTACTGGGGTTGGTAAAACTGAAGTATCTAGACAACTAGCTAAAATACTAGGAGTTGAGTTAGTAAGATTTGATATGTCTGAATACATGGAAAGGCACACTGTTTCTCGTCTAATAGGCGCTCCTCCTGGTTATGTTGGTTACGATCAAGGTGGCTTATTAACTGAAGCCGTTACCAAGAATCCCCACTCAGTAATTCTTCTCGATGAAATAGAAAAAGCTCATCCAGAAGTATTTAATATTCTGCTGCAAGTAATGGACCACGGAATGCTAACCGATAATAACGGTAGGCAGGCAAGTTTTAGAAACTGTATATTGATTATGACAACGAATTCCGGCGCATTAGAAATGGCGAGAGAATCTATGGGCTTTCAAAAACAAGACAATTCCACAGATGGGTCGGAAGTCATTAAAAAAACCTTTAGTCCAGAGTTTAGAAACAGATTGACCTCAATTGTTCAGTTTGGTTCTCTAAAAACAGAAGTAATTCATACGGTAGTAGATAAGTTTTTAACAGAATTGCAAGCTCAATTAGATGAAAAAAGAGTAGTACTTGAAGTTGATAATAAAGCAAGAACTTGGCTTGCAGGTAAAGGTTACGATGAAAAAATGGGTGCTCGCCCGATGCAAAGACTCATTCAAGATCAAATTAAACAGAAATTAGCTGAGTCTATTTTGTTTGGAGATTTAGCCAAAGAGGGTGGAATTGCAAAAGTTTCAATAAAAAAGGATCAAATAGACATAAAGTTTCTTCCTCATGAAGAAAAAGAACTCACGTCTTAAATTTATTTATCTCTAAAAGTGATTCTACCTTTAGTTAGATCATAAGGAGTCATTTCAACTTTCACTTTATCTCCAGTCAAAATACGTATGTAGTTTTTTCTCATTTTTCCTGAAATATGCGCAGTAATAACGTGATCATTTTCAAGTTTCACTTTGAAGGTAGTATTAGGCATGGTATCAATAACTTCGCCTGACATCTCAATTAAATCTTCTTTTGCCATAAATATTGTTCATAATTATGCCTTATGGAGAAGAAAGATAAAAAGTTTAATTTGAAAGGACTGTTAGTAGTGATAGTAATTGTCAATATATTTTTAGCGATAATCGCAGCAATAGTTGATTATTTTTTTTAAAAAAAATGATATGAATTTTTAAAAAAAAAGAGTATAAATAATTAATCAATGAGGTTTAATTTTATGAATAAATTATTTGCAATTTTTGTATTCACAATCTTATTAATTGGTTGTGGTGGTGGTGGATATGGTAGCAGCGGTAGTGGCGGTAATTCCGGATCTAGTCCTTCTTATGGAAGCAGCGCGCCAACAGGAAACTTTGCTGGGCAGGTTGATCCTGTGCAAGCAACAGACTAATTTAATTAAGGAATTTAGAAATGAAATCATTAAAACTTTTTTTTACTACACTTTTTTTTATATTGATAAGTAACTTATCTTTTACGGATGATTACACAGATGATGCTGCAGAAGTAGATTATTACGTACCAGGCATTCTTGCTAATGATGCAATGAGCCAAGTTAATTTTCTCTTATGTTTTATGGAGAGTATTAATTTTTCAACTTTTGTTAATAAAGGAGTCTATAAAGCTTTAACTGATGAGGCTAAATGTGAGTCTGCAACCGGAGCTGATGCAGCTTCTGAAGCAGCGTCTGCAACAGGCTCATCAGCTAGTGGCGGTGGAGCAGGTACAGGAGCAAATACAGTTGATGCTACTGAATATACTACTGGAATTTATAGTGGAGAAACTGCTGCAAATGAAGTGCAAGGAAAAGGTTGGGTAGATATTGAATTAAATATGGGTCAAAACGATACCATAGTTCCGACAACCGCTTTCCTATCTACAATAGTAACTGCAGACAAAAGTAGTACCAATCGTTTTGGAACTTTTACCATGCGCTATGACCTAAGAAACAAACAAGCTAATCTTTCAATTGGACTTACATCAGCTGGGATATCTATAAATCAAGGTTATTTGAATGTAAACAATACAACTATTCAATATCGAGAAACGGGCATGCAAGGTCCAGATAGAGTAATAATTGCTGACTTAGCTAATGCCAATAATATTCAAGGATTTATGCAAACAATTCTTCGTATTGGTGGTGGTGGAGGAACGACAACTTTTGCTGTCAGACATCAAGTACAAGTTAATGAAGGTGCAGATAGATACTGTCAAAAATTTTCAAGTGCCAATGAATACTCTCAAGGAGGTAATGGTCTCTGGACAGAAGGTTCTGCAATTTCTGAAAGTGACCTAGCAACGGCTATAACCAATGCTCAAAATGGGGGAGGTTATGTCGATACCGATGGAGGAACTGCAGCTACAATTACTGGAGAACATTGTTGGGATACAAGAAGATCTGCAGCAAAAAGAGTGGTGTATGAATATGGCACTTACAAAAATTCAGATGGTTCAAGAGCTGATTTAACTACACCTTCCATGTCTTTAGAGGCAAATACTACAGATAATGGTTCACTTTCAGCTCCAATATGGTCTCATGCTAGCTATTGGGGAGTTCATGTTAATCCCGCTGATAGGGCAAATGTAACTGACTCAACTGTATTTAAAAATAAAAGAAATTCCAGCGATAACAATTCATATAATTTAAAAAAAAATTACTATGAAATTGTAAAAAGAACACGACAGTATCTTTCGTTAGATCAACTTGGAGGGGTATCTTTTCAGTTTTATGCTAATAACTTCAGAAACGATTCTACATTTCTGGCTAAACTAGGAAATCTTAATTTTCCAAATAATGGTAATTGTAATGCAGCTAATGGCAACTGTCCTGAATACTCTGGAACTATAACTGTAAGTGGCTCTACAGTAACTTTTACTGTAACTCATGGAATGGATTGGGGTTCAGGAATCATGCCTTTTGAATTAGATAATTCTTTTTCATTTACTGCTGCAAATTGGTCAACTCATATGACCGACTCAGGCTGGAATAGAAGGATGCACTTTTGGGATCCCGACTCACACCAAAGTTATACAGTGCCATATGCTGCCTTTGGTGATCCTGACTCAACAACGCCTTCCTCTCAAGTTAGAACAAGAACAGAAGAAAGAATAAATATCGATCAATTGGCAACAGAGATATCTAATACTGGAGATAATGCGACGGGTTTACTTTGTATAAGAGAATGCATTGATGCTTCCAATATGAATATTTCCATTGCTGCTGCATTTACCGCTGTTGAAAATGGGGATAATCCAGGGGCTTTAAATGTTACTCCTTACAAAGATGTTGGGGACTGGTGGACAGCTACGGTGTATTACGACCAAAATGGTAATGGAGACCAAGATGGAGGAGAGTCAGATATTGCAGCTGGAAATTATAATAACATTGGAGGAGTGAAAGCTTCGGATGCCCCGCAGTATACGATTGTTAATGTTGGCGGAACCAATAAACTCAGAGATGGTACAGCAGGCACTTTATACGTTGAATATACAGGTACAAATGGACCAAAAGTAGATGCAAGGACGCATGGTGATACTCTACAAAATTATCGTTACTACATGAAACCCCATACTTACGGTAATAATTGGACCAATACTTTTGGTTGGGCATTTCATATGAGAGCTGTGATTAATTCAGATGCAAATAAAGCTGCTCTTTATTGTGATGTTTCAGGAGGAAATGCAAGAGGTTACGACGTCAAGTTTAAAGCTAAATCAAATGATGCATCAGTTCATGCTACTGGAGCAACGTCTTATTATTGTGACTACAAAATGTGGGAAGGAGCAGTTGCAACGATGTATGACATCAGAGTAAAGCAAATGCCTGACTATCGATTGTATAACGACACTTCTAGTCAATATGTTACTGTCTCGCCTCCTCAAACAGTGGTGTTTACAGTACCTTCAAGTGGAATAAACTATAACTTTCCAAATACAAACCTTGCTGGAAAGAAATTTAAATTAAAATTTGAAGGTTATGGAGAACTTCATAATATTCCTGGAAGGGTAGTAAACACATGTACAGGTGTAGTTTTAGGAAGGTATGTAAATGGTGGATGGAATCAATGTTATCGATACGTTCATGAATTTGTTATCCCAGATGCTACTGTTCTTACTAACCTTAGTGGTGGAGACGACTTGAAGATAAGAGCTCTAAGAGGAGATGAATATTTACTTAAGCTTGGTAGTATTCCTGCCGGAGTAAGTTACTCTAAGTCAGTGAGTGATCTACCGGCTGCAAGTAACATTCAAAACTTGTATTCTGGAGCAAATTCAATCGGGACTGTTCCTGCTACTACATTGCCAAGTGCAAACAGTACAGATCCCTCAGTAATTCATGGAAAAACTGTTATAGCACCACCAAATTAAAAACTTGTCTTTGAAAAAACCTCTTTATTTTTAAAGGGGTTTTTTATATCTTGGGCTAGTTAATCTTTTGAAATAGAATCTAAAAAATTTTTTATAGCTGCTCCTATTTCATTGGGAGAATGTTCTTGAATAAAATGATTTCCCTTAACAGTTATTTCTTGCAAGTTGTTCCAACTTCGAACAAATTCTCTTTGATCGCCAACAAGAATACTTCCAGGATCGGCATTAATGAAAAGTTTTGGGATATTTGATTCTTTATGAAATTCACCATTTTTTATTACTTCATCGATTACAGCTTGAGGAGAACCATCCACGGGGATTTGTCTTGGCCAAGTAAGAGTAGGGCGACGATCTTCGCCTGCATTTTTAAAAGGACGAATGTATTCAGCCTTTTCTTCATCGCTAAAACCATCTGCAGAATCATTTAAGAGGATTCTTTCTACAAAAACATTTTTTTCTAAAACTATTTCTTCACCTGCTTCTGAACGCATTAGTTGAAAAATATTTCTTGCATTTTCTGGCCACTGATCCCAAGTTAGCGGCATTACGATTGCCTCCATAAATGTAATTGATTTTATTTTATCGGCATTTTCTCTTGCATACTGAAATCCCATTGCAGAACCCCAATCGTGTATAACTAAATTAATTTCTTCACCTAAATCCAATTCGTCTAGTAATGTAGATAAATATTTGTATTGTCCATGGTACTGATAATCAGGATTATCTGTTCCTTCAAGTTTTTCGGAATCGCCCATTCCTATTAAATCCGGAACCACTGTTCGACCAATATCTTCTACATGTGGAGTGATATTCCGCCATAAAAAAGATGAGGCAGGATTGCCGTGTAAAAAAACTATTGATTGGCCAGAACCTGAATCTAAATAAGCCATTCGTTTTCCTAAAATCTCTTTGTATTTCTTATCCATTATTATTGCTCCTGTAAGATAAATAAATATATCATTTATATAAAAAGATTTAGGAGAATTAAATGTTTGATCCAGAACAGAGAAGTAGGGCGTTTAACTTTGCGTTAAGAGCTCAAGGCACATTTGGAACAATTATAGGAATATCTATAATGTGGTCAATTTATTCGCTTATTTTCACTGATTACTCGCATATTTTTATTTCAAAAATTCTTCTAACAATTATTAGTATTGGCTTTGCAACTATAACTCCTCTTATTGATTTTAATGAATCTCATGCGACTAATCCGCTTTGGACAGGTCATGCTAGGTTTCATTTGGTTTGGCAAGTAAATGCGATGATTCTTACTGCTATTTTAAGTTTATTTCTTCTATGGGCTTATGATTCTTTCTTTAATTTAGTTTTAGTTATTATCTTAAATTACCTATGGATCTTTTCTTTTTTTGTAACTGCTTTATCTATAAAACTATATGATGGCGAGCTTAATGATATAAATGGCGTTCCGCCTATAATTTTAAATTTATTTGGAAAACAAATCGAAATAGATAGAAATATTCAAGCTATTTCTGGGGTATTTTTAATAAACTCTTACGTGTTAATAATTATTTTTTAAATATGAAAAATTTATATCTTCCAAAAGGATTTAGGCCTGTTGCAGAGCAAAAAAAGGTTTTCGATTTATTGAACGGTACTTCTAGCTCTATGTTTTTATCAGGTAGAGCAGGTACAGGAAAAACATCATTAATAGAATATTTTAGAAGTAGAACTAAAAAAAATTATTTAGTTCTTACTCACACAGGTTTAGCAGCTGTCCTTGCAAGAGGTAAAACAATTCATAGTTTTTTTCAATTACCACCAAGACTTCTTTTAAAAGGTGACAGTGAAATAAAAAAAATATCCAGTTTATCTGCAATCTTAGAAAACTTAGATATGATAATAATTGATGAAATATCTACAGTAAGATGTGATCTTTTAAATGCAATTGATGAATCAATAAGAAAATATAGAAATCCTGAATTACCCTTTGGAGGAATTCAGATGGTATTTGTTGGTGATATTTATCAGATACCTCCGGTAGCTCCTAATTCGCAAAGTGAAAGAGATGCATTTGAGCAACAGTACGATGGTATATGGTTTTTTTATAATGATGCATTCAAAAAATTAGAAGATGATCTTGAATTTATCGAATTAAAAACTAATCACAGACAAAAAGACGAAATATTACAAAACAGATTAAGGGATATTTTGGAGGGAAATGTAAGCCCAAAATTATTGGATTATTTTAATTCTAGAAAAATTGATAACAATAATAATATTGTGCCTCCTTCATCTGCAATTGCATTGTGCCCGACTAATCTACTTGTTAATGAGTATAACGATCGTTACTTGTCGAAATTAAAAGGAGAGGAGTTTTCTTTTTATGCAGATCATAAAAATTTTATGGTAAATGAAATGCCCACGGAAGAAAAATTAATTTTAAAGGAAAACGCAAGGGTCATGATGTTAAATAATGATTCTGAAGGTCGTTGGGTAAATGGAACTTTTGCCACTATAAGAATTTTAAAAGAAGATAGTATTTTTATTACAGTTTCTGGACCAAGAGGAGAAAATGGACCATATGAAGTTAGAAAACACACTTGGGAAAAATATAAATACCCATTCATAAAAGGAAAACCTACAGTTAAAAATGATGGTTTTTTTACCCAATTTCCCGTTAGATTAGCAAGAGCTATTACGATTCATAAAAGTCAGGGTCAAACGTTTGAAAATGTATATTTAGATATGGGGCATGGATCTTTTACGCACGGTCAATCATATGTTGCTCTAAGCAGGATAAAACAATTGAATGGTTTGTATTTAAAGGAACCTATTAAAAAGGAAGATATTATATTTGATGATGCTATATACGACTTCACACGTAAACACTCATTAATATAATTTTTTACCTCTTTTTTAATTTAACATAATATATATTATACGAATGTATATATCCTATTATTTCAATGAAAACTAACAAATATACTTCCCTCTTATAATTCAAATAAACACCTTAAAAATAGGTTTTTTCAACTAGATTATCGATAGATATTAAATCTTTCTGACATTTATCAAGAAACAAATGAAGCTTTTCATCATTGAATTGATCAAACGTAGACTCATCAAATCTTGATCTCAAGGATCTTAATTTCAATATTATTTTTTCATTGTTTGGAAGACTCTCAAGACATAATCTAAGAATTGATAAACATCTTGTTAATGACCTTGGAAAACTATCATTTTTTAGTAAAAAATTGATTACCTCTCCCCTATCAACTTCTCCTTTGGAGATTTTTCTAAATGCATCTTGGGCAGATAGAATTGAAAGCAGGCTTATCCACTCCATGGACGAAAAATCATATGTTTGTTTTTCACTTTTAGTTATACATAAGCAATCAATAATTCTTGAAATCATATCAACTCTTTCTAAAAATCTTCCAAGTCTAATAAATTCAAACTCATAACCTCTAGATAAATTATCATTAATTGAACTAAAGAATTCCTGGGTTAAATTTATTGTTTCTGTTACGTGAGGAAGAATTTTTCTTTTATGAATTTTACTAATACTCTCTTTATGTAAATGATCATGTAAATGATTTAGGGCTATACTTGATGTTTTAGGTAAGTCGTCTCTCACATTTTCAATATTGAACTTAGCCATGTTTAAACAATTTTGCATTGAGCTGTAATTAGTCCGTCCCTCAAAAAGAAAATTAATAACGTTTTCTTCATTATATTTTTGGTATTTTTTTTTGAAGATATAATTTATATCTAAGGTATCTATTAGAGATTTCCAATTTAACGAATGGTCTATAGGGAAATCTAAAATTAACTCTAGATTAACATCTACCATACGAGCAATGTTTTCGCATCTTTCTACATAACGAGCTAGCCAATAAAGGTGTTTCGCACTTCTACTTAACATTAAACATCCACAATCCAGGTATCCTTACTTCCCCCTCCTTGTGAGGAATTTACTACTGTAGAACCTTTTTTTAACGCAACCCTTGTCAGACCTCCTACCGTTACATAAGTACTTTTTCCTGAAAGAATGAAAGGTCTCAAATCTAAGTGACGAGGAGCAACAAGATCATTATCAAAAGTTGGGGTAGTAGATAAGTTTATAAGTGGTTGAGCAACATAGTTTTTTGTATTTCCAAGAACCTTATTAATAACTTCTTTTTTTGTTTTATTGTTTAGTGCTTTTCCAATAACAATTCCATAACCGCCGGCCTCAGCTACAGGCTTAATAACCATTTTTCTTATGTTTTCAAAAACATAATCCCTCTCTTTTTTGTTACTCATAAGGTAAGTCTTAATATTTGGCAAGATAGGATCTTCTTTTAAGAAATAATTTATCATTTCAGGAACATAGTTATAGACAGCTTTATCATCAGCTATTCCACATCCAGGAGCATTTACTATAGAAACATTTTGTTTCTTCCAACAATTTATCAAGCCTTTTACACCTATTACACTATTTGGGTTGCCAACTTGGGGATCAAGGTATTCATCATCAACACGCCTATAAATGACATCTACCTTAGAGAGCCCTTCTATGGTTTTTTTATAAACAAATCCTTTTTTTACAACTAAATCTCTGCCTTCAACCAAATCTATACCCATTTGCTGAGCTAGGTAAGAGTGTTCGTAATATGCAGAGTTATATATTCCCGGGGTCAATAAAACAATCTCAGGTTTCTTTATTTTTTTAAAAGAAGATTCAACTAAAGTTTCATAAAGTCTTAAAGTATACTCACCAATTCTTGATACACCATAATGTGAAAACAAATCTGGGAATACCCTTTTCATGACATATCTATTTTCAAGCATATAAGAAACGCCAGATGGAATTCTTAGGTTGTCTTCTAAAACATTAAAATTTCCATCAATATCTTTTATTAGATCAGAGCCACAAATGTGTGACCATGAGGAATTAGGCAATCTAATATTTTTACAAAAAGAGTAAAAATATTTTGATTTCAAGATTAAATTCTTATCCATCGTTGAATGTTTAAAGAACCTTTGTTCGTTATAACAATCTTCTATGAATAAATTTAGAGCTTTTGTTCTCTGTTCAAGTCCTTTGGAAACTAAGTCCCACTCCTTCTTCCTTATAATTCTTGGTATGAAATCCAAAGGCCATGTCCTTTCCTTTGATTCGCCTTCTGAAAAAATTCTAAAATTTATTCCAAGAGATTTGATAGCAGCTTTTGTTGCTCCATCTAATTCAGCCATTTCTTTGGCAGATAAAGACTCAAAGAAATTTCCAATTTTTTTAATATGCTTTCTTACGCTTTTCTTAGCAGACACATATTCGTCATAAGAATCAGGTAACTCATAATTTGACCACTTTAACTTCATATTGTTATTTGTATATTTAACAAAACTCAATATAACATTCATCTATAATATTATTGAGGTCCAATTTATAACCCAAGATGACCTATTGTGTAGCAATCAAAATAGAAGAAGGATTAGTCTTCGCTTCTGATTCCAGGACTAATGCTGGTTTAGATAATGTCAGTACTTATTCAAAAATGTTTACTTTTAATGTTGGTGACAGGGCTTTTGTTATCTTAACTTCTGGAAATCTTGCAACTTCACAAGCTGTATATCATCGGATAGAGAAAGATTTAACATCAGCGGATGGTTCAAGGAGTTTAAATACCTGTGAGGATTTAGATGATGTAGCTGCTTATGTGGGAGAGTTGAATGTTGAGTA
>CEVS01173066.1_pt1 | contig 14017 bp, 14 predicted proteins | sample 361571 | NCBI WGS metagenome assembly CEVS01 (sample SAMEA2623850, study PRJEB7988) | marine metagenome | isolation source: saline water (ENVO:00002010), including | reverse complement strand
AACATTATTCCTGACTTCTGGCATGATGCAATTGTTGTGACTCATTTATTTTCTCCTGTTAAAAGTATATCGACATTCTACCATCTAGACTTTAGCTTGTCCACCCCCCTTCGCTCCAGATGTTTCCGTCCAGCCCCTTGTCGTTGGTAAAATCCTGACTCATTTCGATATTGTAGCCGTACTCATTACGTTTTGCTGGCTTGCCGCCCCGTCCACCGATTTCAGTCCAAGCGAGAAAATCAGCCTTCTTGATTGTCTGGACGATCATAAATTTTGTAGGGTGAACATAGCAGAAAAACAGCATGTCAAAATTGTTTGGATTGACTTTGTAAAACTTGTATTTACCATTTGAGTTTAGCATCGACGTTTTGCATTCTGCACGTTTCACGCTACCGTTTGACAATCTGATTTCGATGTCTGGACGGCCGCATCCCCCGACTTGAACAGCATCAAGACCATATTCTGACCTTAATTTATTGCACAATAGATGCTCGCCTACTTTGCCCTTATCGTGGGTCGTCGATATCTTAGAATAGCTATAACTTAAAATATTTTTTTGTGGAGTGTAGGTTGGCTCGTCGACCTGCAAAAAACTAGCTGCTTTTTTATAATCTGATTCGGTGAACTGTAACATTTTTTTGACTCCCAAGTAGTGGCGATTTTTCAAGTGTACCAAATGGATCCGGACAATACTAGCCCGCCCCGTGAAAATCTAGCATCGAATCAAAGTGTGCGGCGTCCGAATCTTCGTAGACCGTGCAATCCTCAATCACTTCACAATGTTCGTAGCATGTAGGGCAAATTTGAGCGTCCGAGTGAACGTATGCTCCGCAGCAATCTGAAGTGTAGCAAATTTCAAAATTGTTTGACATAATTAAAACCTTTCAAAGTGTAATGTCCTGTTTACTATATCGGAATTTTACCATAGTAAACTTTAATTGCAAGAAGAAAACTTTTTCCTCTTTATGATATATATATAGTGCAATTATCATGCCATTCGGAAAAAATTTTTTTGCCTATACTTATAAACTTTTCTTAGTGTCATTATGGCATGATTCACATTATTGTGACACATTTTGTCACATTGTTGTGAATAGTATGTTTTACCCGTGAAATACGTGTCACATTATTGTGACATATTTTCACACGTATGATACACCTCTGTAGGGGGGTAGGGGGGTGATAGTACCGGCTAGCTTAGAATAATGGGCTACCCCCTTCGCTTAGGGGGTTTTTTCATTTTAGTTTATACCCCTCTGCCGGGGGGAAATTTGCGGGGGGAGTGCATAAACAGTAGGGACACACTGTAAATATTGGCCAGTTTATTGACCACTTTATTTAGTAGTATGCCATGGAACTATGACCATAGGCCACGTAGATCTTACCTGTTCCTGTGCTTCCTTAAGAAAAGGATCATGTTTTGCACGATACTTTGAATCACTGCTTTTTTGCGCATACTTCCTGTTTCGTAAAGCGTCCATACGCCCCATTCTTTGAGCATATTTCATTGCCTGTTCCGCATTGTACCCTATCATCAATCCTGTTTGAAAATTTATTCTTCTCTCTATACCAGCGTAATCATTAGCGACAGGATCACCAAATCCCCCACCATTCATTCCTCCGGCACCGAATCCTCCCAGTGTCTCCCAAGAATAAACTTCACTTGCACAAATCATTATCAACATTGTCATCATTGTCTTTAACATAAATCACCATATTATTGTCTGTAGTTTTGAAACCTGAGTCACTATAGTATTGTACCAGATGATTCTTACATGTCAACATTATTTTATAACATTTCTCACTTTTCTTCGCATATTCAATTGCATATTTTAAAATCTCTTTTCCATATCCCTTTCCCCTACTATCTCTTACAACTGCAACATCCTCAATATGACATGACCTCTGATTATATCTTAATTTATCTTCTAAAAGCAAAGTACATGTAGCGACCAATCTTTCATCTACTATCCCAATTAATGTAACTATATTTTCCGGACGATTATATAAAATATCTTTAGCCTGGTTTAAATCTGCCTTACTTACACCTTTACTATTTAAATCCCCCACGCACTCTAGGTATTGACTTAAATATTTTTCTTGTATTTCTAATACTCTCATTCAACTGTTACGCTTTTGGCTAAATTTCTTGGTCTATCAACATTTTTACCTCTCAGTACTGCACTATGATACGCTAACAACTGCAAAGGTATTACTGCCAGCATTGGACTTAGACATGAACATATATTTGGTATAATTATATTATCATCTATAATTCTATTTGGCTCTATAAGAATATCATCATCAGTAGCCTTAGCATAATCAATATTTATAATTTTGCCTCCCCTACTTTTTATTTCCTGTACTGTAGAATTCATTTTGATTTGTTGTTTTACATCATTATTAATAATTACGGCTGCAGTTTTATTATCTACTAAAGCTAATGGACCATGTTTCAATTCGGCAGCAGCATAACCTTCTGCATAATTATAACATAACTCTTTCATTTTAAGAGCACCTTCTATAGCCACAGGATAATTGTATTGTCTTCCTATGAATAAAAATTTCTCATAGCTTTTATATTTCCTAGCTATCTTTTTAATTTGCTTATCGTTCTTTAATGTTGCTATAATTTTATTTTCAATTTTACTAATGTCTCCAATTATATATTTCCTTAACTCTGCATGAGTAATCCAGTCCTCTTGCTGCTGATCTATCCACATAGCCATTAATAACAATGATAGTACCTGATTATTAAAAGCTTTAGTACTAGCAACCCCTACTTCTAAACCAGCCTTAATATAAATTCCCCCATCTGTTAGTCTACTAATAGACGAGTTAACATTATTACACATACCAATAATCTTACACCCCTTCTGTTTCGCCATCTTCAATGCAGCAATAGTGTCTGCAGTTTCACCAGATTGACTGATACCTATCACAATATCATTCTTGTGTATATTATTTATTTTCCTGTATCTAAATTCACTAGCATATTCCACACTAACTTTTTTATTTGTAAACTCTTCTATATAATATTTGCCTAATAAACCAGCATTATAGCTTGTACCACATGCAATAATAGTAATATGATTAGCTTTCTTAAAAGCTTTTTTATTATCTAATAATCCCCCCAAAACAACTCTATATCCATCCAGCCTACCAGCCAAGCAATTGCCTATACTGACAGGTTGCTCATATATCTCTTTCTGCATAAAATAATCGTACTTACCTTTTTCTGCTTTCAACCAATCCTGTTTAATTTTTTTGATTACATGATTTGATATTTGATTTCTAGTAATATCATATGTTTCAATACTATTATTAATTTTTACAATTGTATCATCTTCAATATAAATTACATCATTTACATTACCAGGAAACGCACAAGTATCAGACGCCACATAGTGATCCCTTTTTGTTTTATCTATTCCTATAACTAAAGGACTTCCTTTTTTCGCACATATTATTTCATCATCTTTATGTCTATCTATAATAATAAAAGCATAAGCCCCCACTACTCTGCTCAATGCTAACTTAACAGCTCCGTATAAGTCTACTCCATCATTCATAAAATGATCATAAATTAAATATAATAAAATCTCTGTATCTGTTTCTGAGAGAAAATCATACCCTTTATCCTTCAACTCTTTCTTCAAAGTAACATAATTTTCTATAATACCATTATGAACTATAGCTAATCTGTTATCTTTGGTCAAATGAGGATGAGCATTTCTTTTAGAAGGTCCACCGTGAGTAGCCCAACGAGTATGACCAATACACAATCTAGAACCAGGTCTTAATGTAACTTTATGCATTAAATCAGAAACGCATCCAGCCTGTTTTGCTAACTTAATTGACTTATCTTCTATATATGCTATACCAGTACTATCATACCCTCTGTATTCTAGTTTTTCCATCGCTAAGATAGTTTTTAATATAGCACTACCACCACCTTTATATGCTATTATCCCACACATATTCTCTCCTACTGATGTGTCTTATACCATCCAATTGTCTCTCTAATTCCCGTAATAAAATCTGTATTCGCTTCCCAATTCAACAAATCTTTACACCGAGAAACATCCAAACACCTTCTCATTTGTCCATCTGGTTTACTATCATCCCATATCACTTTTCCTGCAAAACTCATATGTTCACATATAATGGTAACTAATCTTTTTATAGTAATCTCTCCACCACCCCCCAAATTAATAGGCAATGGATCATTAAAATCACTATTAACAGATGCACATATACCCTTAGCAGCATCCTTTACATATAAAAATTCCCTACTAGCTTTTCCACTTCCCCAACAAACTATCTCATTTTCCCCTTTTATCTGAGCATCCCTAACCTTCTTAATAATGGCTGGGATAACATGACTAGTATTTTCATCAAAATTATCCCCAGGACCATATAGATTCACAGGAAGCAACACATTACTATTTAATCCGTATTGTTGCTTATATCCCTCCAACATAGTAATAATTGCTTTTTTGGCTATACCATAAGGAGCGTTGGTCTCTTCTGGAAATCCATTCCACAAATCATCTTCTTTAAAAGGAACAGAACAGTTCTTAGGATAACTACACACAGTCCCTACATGAACAAATTTGTCTACCTTATACTCTCTACTACATTCTACTAGATTAACACCCATCATAATATTATCATAGAAAAAAGACCCTGGATTTTCTTTATTAGCACCAATTCCACCCACCTTTGCTGCTAAATGAACAATAATATTGGGTTGAATAACACTAAATAGATTTTCTACATTAGACTTTTTTCTCAAATCAAATTGCCCACTCCTAGGAATAAATACTTTATATCCAGAATCAATGAGTTCTTTAGCTACGTTAGAGCCTAAAAAGCCATTACCTCCTGTTAATAATACCATATTATTCATTCTATGTTCCTTTTCATTTTAGGTCTTCCTTTAGATTTTTCTATCTTTAGATTGCGTCTTTGCCTTCTTACCATGCTAGAAGTAATTTGCTGTCCAGTCATTTCGCTTAGGTTTTTAGCAATAATTTTATCAGAATATTTTAGATAATGGTGTTTTATATAAGATAGCTCGCTATCGGACCATTTTTTATATACCATATTTCTACCTTGACTTGACTTAATTGGCCGTTTATCTACTATTATCATAGAGAAATTATTTTTTTATGCAAGGAAAATCATGAACAGACCTAAATTAGTTTCTTCAACTTTAAAAGTAACGGCTTCAGAAGACTTAGAATTACATCCTGAGCTTGAGCCTGAACATTGTAAATCCATAGATGAATTATTACATGACCAAGAAAAAGAAGAAAACAAGCAAAAAGAAAACCAAGAAGAGCAAGACGAAGAAGAGCCCAGTCAAACAAACCAAGAAAAAAGCGACCCGTAAGAAACTAGCACCTAAAAAGAAAAAAGTAAATAAGAGACCAAAAGTTCTTGAATCTGAATTTTTAGAAGTACTAGATAAGATTACGAAGAAGCTTATTCACAAGTTTCGTTTTGGTTATCATAGCACAGAGGATATGAAACAACAAGCATCTATTTTTGCACTAGAGGCTTTAGATCGATATGATGGCAAAAGGCCATTAGAAAACTTCTTATGGACTCACGTGCGGAATAGATTATTTAATTTCAAAAGAAACAATTATCAGCGTCCGGATAGTCCTTGTATAGGCTGCAAGTTTCATGATAAAAACTTAGAGAATAGTAAAAGTGGATGTTTAGAATTTACTAACAAAATAGATTGTCATCTATATAATAATTGGTTTAAAAGGAACGAAAATAAAAAGAACATTATGCAACCGTCTTATATAGAAAACGATCAAGAGTATTTTTCTAGTAAGTTTGGTTCAGATGTTGCAGGAGATAAGGAGATAGTTGAGTTTTTGGATGCGAATATAGAGTCGGAATTTAGAGAGTCTTATTTAAAATTAAAGCACGGAACGAAAGTGAATAAAGATAAGTTTGATAAGCTTAAAGCACACATATTAACATTATTAAACGACTACAATCAAAGATGACATTATGAATAAATCTCCAAAAAAACGAGGGAAATTAAGCCTAGAAGAAGAAAAGTTTATTAGGGACAATTATGGTATTCTAGATATAGATTCTATGTCGGAGCACCTAAATAGAAGTACAGCACCGATTAAAAGATATATTGAAGAGAATAATATATTTGCCAATTCGGAAGATGCTAAGGATTATGAAACCATTAGACAAAAGCTACATGCTAAGTCTTTCTGGAACGAAATTAAGAAACAATTCGATGAATCTAGTGGGGAATTAGAATATTTTGAAAACACCTGGATAAACTTAATAAAACAGTTTAGAGAAGATGTTTTACCAGCAGAGGAATTACAGATTAAGCAGTTTATTACAATAGATATTTTAATTAACAGAAGCATGAAAGAACGTAAAAGGCATATTAAGGAAACCGAAAAATTACAAAAAAGAGTAGATGACGAATATTCTTTACCGGAAGACCAAAGAGATATCCCAAGATTGACGAATCTAGAGACACAATTAAGTTTTGCTAGAAACAGTATAGCTAATTATACAAACGAATATACAAAACTTTTAAACGAGCAACAAAAGATCAGTAAAGACCTTAAAGCAACCAGAGAACAAAGAATCAAAAGAATTGAAGATGGCAAAAGTAGCTGGATAGGATTAATCCGAATGTTAGAAGATGAGCAGATTCGTGAAAGAGAAGGCAAGGAAATGGAAATCTTAAAACACGCTACGGAAAAATCAAGACAAGAATTAGCAGAATATCACGAATATGAAGATGGTGTTGTGGACAGACCTTTCTTAACTCCAGAGGATGTATCAAATAATGAATAAAGTCGCATGTGTCACAGGTATTACGGGTCAAGATGGAAGCTATTTGTCTAATTCCTTATTATCTAGAGGATATTATGTAGTAGGCTTACATCGCCGTAGCAGTACTAACAACTTCACAAGAATACAAGATTTAATAGGACATCCTTTCTTCGAATTACAAGAATTTGATTTGACTGATCCTTCTAGTATCACCAATGCCATATTGAAGCACGAGCCTGATGAATTTTATAATTTAGCAGCACAAAGTCATGTAGGAACTAGTTTTAATCAACCAAGTACAACTTTTTGTATTAATACTTATGGTGTCGTAAATATATTGGAGGCAATTAGAAATACTTTCACATCGATTAAATTCTATCAAGCTAGTACTAGCGAAATGTTTGGTTCTAATTATACATTAAAAGATGACAAAAAGTATCAGAACGAGAATACCGATTTTTCTCCACAAAGTCCTTATGCTGTAGCTAAAGTTGCTGCACATCAAATGGTAAAACTATATAGAGAAAGTTATGGCCTATACGCCTGTAGTGGAATTTTATTTAATCATGAAAGTCCGAAACGAGGTGAAAATTTTGTAACTAGAAAAATTACTAAATATATAGGTCAGTTAATTAACGGAAAAGTAGATGGTAAATTGAAACTTGGTAATATAGACTCTTGTAGAGATTGGGGACACGCTAAAGACCACGTAGAAGCCATGAGGATGATGTTAAATCAAGAAAAAGCTCAAGATTATGTAATAGCAACAGGTGAGACGCATAGCGTTAAAGATTTCTTGCAAGCATCTTTTGATTCTGTAGGGTTAAATTATCAAGACCATCTAGAGATAGATCCTGACCTATATCGTCCAGCAGAAGTAGATTATTTGCTGGGTGATGCAAGTAAAGCCAAAAAAGAATTAGGTTGGACCCCACAGATAACATTTAATAAATTAGTTAAAGAAATGGTAACATCAGACATTAGGCTGTATAGCGATGAGAAACTTTCAAGATCCTTTGTATAAAGATTTTCGTAGAAAAGTTTTAGCAAGGGACAAAAGAAAATGCCAATGGCATGGATGTAATAGTAAGAAGAAGTTAAACGTTCACCACATAAAAACCTGGGCACAGTGTCCTGGCTTAAGATATGATACTAATAATGGAATAACATTATGTAGAGCTCACCACGACATGATTAAAGGTGTAGAACATCTTTATGAAGCTGTTTTCTTTAAAATAGTAGCCGACAACCATGGAAGAAAATGAATTTAAAATAATAGTTGACACTAGAGAGCAACAACCCTGGCATTTTAAACACTACGCTACGGCAGTTAGCAAGGTAGATACCGGAGACTATACTGTTGAGGGATTAGAAAAAATAGTGACTATAGAACGCAAAAAAAGCGTAAATGAATTTGCTAATAACATAACAGAAAAACGATTTAAAGATTGGGTAGGAAGATTATCTGAAATTGAATTTCCTTTTATATTACTAGAGTTTGGCCTGACAGATATATTAAATTACCCCATAGGTTCTAATATTCCTAAGAGGATGTGGAATAAAATCAAAATTCGACCGAATTATATAATTAAGAATTTACTTGAGTTAAATTTGAATTATAATATTAATGTACTGCTATGTGACAATCACAGAAATGCTGAACACCTAGCAGAACAAATTTTTAAAAGGGTTTACTATATAGATAAAAACAGGAGAAGTGATAATGATAAGACTTGAAAATCCGGTTAGTATACAACGACCAGCATACACTGACCAGAGGACTAACAAGGTGGTAACACCAGAACCATTCATAGCCCAAGATTTGTCTGTGGTATTTTATGACCAAGAATCTAATAAAATATTAGGTGCTCAGATTCAGGGGTTTCAAAATCATCTAACCCTTTATGGGGGTGAAGATTATGATGCTCTGGGAGATAATAGGTCTTTGTCTGCAATGAGCCAAAAGGTCAGAGAAATGATTGGACCTGATCCCAAATCTTTTCTAGAAGGGTTGTTTCCTCCCACACTAGAATCTGTACCAAATGGTGCAGGATCTATTTTATCTGGAATGATTAGTGCTATGGGTATTAAGAGTACTCCCAATTGTAGTTGTAGACGACATGCAATTGAAATGAATACTAACGGTCCAGAATGGTGCGAAGAAAATATGGGTACCATTTTAAATTGGTTACAGGAAGAAAGTGATAAAAGAAAACTTCCTTTTATTAGATCTGTTGCTAAGTTAATGGTTCAAAGAGCTATTAATAGATCTCGTAGATTACTAGCTAAAGAACAAAAGAATGGCTGATAATTCAACTTATGATGATGCGTGGTTAGGTCTAGGCAATCTTGATCAAATCAAGATAGACCATAATCCTATGATCAATAGGACCAAGGATGATATAGAGAAACCAGATGTGCATCTCATGAGATTGGTTAGAGATCCTGATTATTTAGCTTCTACTGTTAAGTTATTATTTAATATTCAGCTTCATCCTATTCAGGTTGCAATCTTGCAAGAATTCTGGCTTCGTCCATTTCCTATGTTTGTAGCTAGTCGTGGATTTGGTAAGTCTTTTTTAATGAGTCTCTATTGTATATTAAAATGTACATTTAATCCTGGTACTAAGATCGTAGTAGTTGGTGCTGCTTTTAGACAGAGTAAAATTATATTTGAGTACATGGAAACGATATGGAGAAATAGCCCAATACTTCGTAGTATTTTTAGCGGTAATGAAGATGGCCCTAGAAGAGACGTAGACAGATGTACTATTAGATTAGGAGACAGTTGGACTATTGCTGTACCTATGGGTGACGGTAGTAAAATCAGAGGTCTAAGAGCACATATTATTATTGCTGACGAATTTGCTTCTATATCTCCTGATATTTATGAGACTGTTGTTGCTGGTTTTGCTGCTGTTAGTGCTACTCCTATTGAGAATGTAAAATTTCAAGCCAAAAAGAAAGCTATGATAGAAGCTGGAGTTTGGAATGAAGATCTTGAAAATCTATCGAATACAAAAAGCAATCAAGCTATTATCACAGGAACAGCAGATTATGGTTTTAAGCATTTTGCCCAGTATTGGAAAAGGTACAAATCTATCATTGAAACAGGTGGAGATACGCATAAACTGGAAGAAATTTTTAAGGGGGAAGTCCCTGAAAATTTTAACTGGAGAGACTATAGTATTATTAGAGTGCCGTACGAGCTGATACCTAAGGGGTTTATGGACGACAAACAAGTTGCAAGAGCCAAGGCTACTATTCATACAGGAATATATAATATGGAGTATGCTGCTTGTTTTGTAAGTGATAGTGACGGATTCTTTAAAAGAAGTTTGATAGAAGCATGTGTTGCAAATGATGAAAACCCTATAACGATTAATGAAGAAAAAATAGTTTTCGATGCAGTCACGCAAGGAAAATCAGATAGGCAATATGTATATGGAATTGACCCAGCGTCGGAAAAAGATAATTTCAGTATTGTGGTATTAGAGATTCATCCCACACACAGCCGAATAGTTTATGTATGGACTACCAATAGGGTAAATTTTAAAGATCGACAAAAAACAGGGTTAGTAGAAGAATATGACTACTATAGTTTTTGTGCTAGGAAGATACGTAATCTAATGAAAGTTTTTCCAGCCACACTAATAGGATTAGATGCTCAAGGAGGAGGAATTGCTATAGAAGAAGCTTTGCACGATCCCAACAATCTACAAGATGGAGAAAATTTAATACTACCCATTATAGACCCAAAGAAAAGAAAAGACACGGACGATCAAGCAGGTTTGCATATTTTAGATATGGTACAGTTTGCCAAGGCTGATTGGATAGCACAAGCCAATCACGGATTAAGAAAAGACTTAGAAGATAAAGTTCTATTATTTCCTAGATTTGATAACTTAACATTAGGCTTAGCTTTGGAAAAAGAAGGCACAAATGTTATTGACTCTTCTCTAGAGAACTTATATGATAATACTAGCGACTGTATTTTAGAGATAGAAGAATTAAAAAATGAATTAACTACCATAGTAATGACACAAACTAGTACAGGACCTAATGCTAGAGATAGATGGGATACTCCAGAAGTTAAGCTGCAAAATGGTAAGAAGGGAAGACTAAGAAAAGATAGATACAGTTCTTTATTAATAGCTAATATGATGTCTAGAACTGTTAAGCGTCCAGAAAATACTCCTAAGTTTGATAATATTGGAGGAAATCTTAGAGATATAGGCAAGCAAAGTGGAGATATGTATAAAGGACCAGAATGGTTTACTTCGTCAGTAAATAGCGAAGATATTTATCTTGGTGTATATAGAAAATAATCAATCGTATTGCAATACCATTAGAATCTTATTATAATAAATTATGACAGACAAAGACAAAAATCAGAACGACGTAATCAAAGACGCTAAACCTGAACCAGAGGAAGCGTATGTTTTCTGGGATAACGACGCTACTAGCAGAGAAAAAGCTATGAAAGCTTCTGGCGAAGCTTTAGAAGAATATGGCATGGTTCATTCTGCTAAGGCTGGTAGATTTCGTTCAGACTTCTCTGGACTAGATACATCAACAGATGGTAGACCTGGTTTAACTCGTAGTGATTATGACTATTTTAGGGAACACGAAAAAGTTCCTACGAAGATTAAAAACATTTTAGGTAAAACCGATGATATTTATCAAAGGGTGGGTTTAGTCAAAAACGTTATTGATCTTATGGGAGATTTTGCAAGTCAGGGGATTAGACTTGTTCATAAAGTAAAGAAAACAGAAAGATTTTATCAGGAGTGGTTTAGAAGAATTAATGGCAAAGATAGAAGTGAGAGATTTTTAAATAACCTGTATAAGAGTGGCAATATTGTCATAAATAGACAGGCTGGAAAATTAAGTACTAAATCTATCCAACAAATGTATGCTGCCAACGCATCAGCAGATATTAATCTTTTATCTTTAGATTCTGAAGTAAAGGCCAGAGAAATTCCTTGGATTTATACATTCATAGATCCTATGTATGTGGATGTTTCTGGTGGAGCAGCCGCTTCATTTGTCAGAAATAAAAAATATGAATTAACGCTTCCAGCTTCTTTAAGAAAGATGATTAATAATCCTAAAACGGAAAGCGCGAAAGAAATAGTTAGTAATTTACCTCAAGCCATTATTCAAGCAGCTAAAGCTAAACAAAAATATCCTTTAGATCCAGAAACTACTTTGGTATATCATTACAAAAAAGATGATTGGCAGAGCTGGGCTTATCCTATGATATATGCAATCATGGATGACATTACAGTTATTGAGAAATTAAAGCTAGCAGATATGGCAGCTTTAGATGGAGCCATTTCCAATATTCGTATTTTTAAGTTGGGTAATTTAGAACATAGAATTGCTCCTACTAAAAGCGCTACGGCTAAATTAGCGCAGATTCTTGGAAATAATGTTGGTGGAGGAACAATGGATTTAGTTTGGGGTCCAGATATTGAATTACTAGAAAGCAGAACTAGTGTTCATCAATTTTTAGGGGAGGGTAAATATACTCCTCATCTTAACAGCGTATATGCTGGACTAGGTATTCCTCCAACTCTTACTGGAACATATGGCGCAGCAGGTACTACTAATAACTTTATTAGTTTAAAAACATTAACTCAAAGACTACAATATGGAAGAGATGTTTTAGCAAAATTTTGGGAAAATGAAATTCGTATTGTACAAAAGGCTATGGGATTTTCATCTCCAGCTACTATAGAATTTGATAAAATGGATTTAAGTAATGAAGAGTCAGAAAAGTCACTATTGATTCAGCTTGCTGATAGAAATATAATTTCTGAAGAGGTTCTTAAAACCCGTTTTGGATTTAGTGATGACATGGAAAAGACTAGAGTAAAAAGAGAAAGTAAGTCTCGTAAGAATAAAAAGATGCCACAAAAAACTGGACCGTTTTCAGATAATACGTTTGATTCCTCCTTGAAGAAGATTGCTTTACAATTAGGTTTAGCCACCCCAAGCGAAGTAGGATTAGACTTACTTCCTAAGAAAGAAGGGGAAAAGAATATAGTAGAGATAAAGGAAGAACTTACTCCTAAAAAAGAACCTGCGGTTACTGGAGTTCCTGGACAGGGCAGACCTAAAAATTCAAAAGATTCTGAAAAACGCAAAGAAAAAACATTTAGACCACAGACAGGTGCTGGCTTGATGTTATGGGCTACAAAAGCTCAAGATGAAATTGCTAAGTCTTTAAATCCTATACTTTTGCAGTTTTATAAAAAGAAAAATCTTAGAAGTTTGTCTAGTCAAGAATATGAAGAATTAGATAGTATTAAAACAAAAGTACTGTTTTCGATTGATCCTTATACTAAGATTAGTAGTGAACTAGTTAAGGAATGCTTGTCGAAAATTAATACTCCAAATATTAACTCCTCTATGTCATTGTATAAAAAGTGGCAATATGATTTACAGGCCAAGATAAACAGCGAAATGTCTATTGATGATCAAAAGCAGGCTAAAGCTATATTTTATAGTTTGGTGTATAGAGAAATTGGTTCAACTCCGGAGAAACAATAATGGTTATATACGATCAAGAAAAAGAAGATGGTATTTCTGTAGAAATGCTTTGCAAAGGTTCTATTTCCTATGCTACTTGTATTGAGCCTACAAATGTAGAAAGCATTGGGAATAAAAAAACAAAAAGCGTAGCAGCATATTCTGATAAGGATTTATATTATGTTCAGTCGATTCTGGTTAGCAGTAACTGGAATAAAAATGACGACATATTTGATAAGGCGGAAGTATGGGCAGCAAAAAATACTCCTGAAGACAAACCAACAAACTTAGAACATGATGAAAATACAATAATTGGTCATATTGTTTCTAACTGGCCTGTTGATGAATCAGGTGAGGTTTTACCAGAAGATACTAAAGTTAGTGATCTGCCTGATAAATTTCATATCATGACTGCTTCTGTAGTTTACAAAGCATTTACAGATCCTGAATTAAAAGCTAGAAGCCAACAACTAATTAAAGAAATTGAAGATGGTACTAAGTATGTTAGTATGGAGTGTTTTTTCAGTGATTTTGATTATGGATTAATTAATCAAAGTACTGGAGAATACAAGGTTTTAAATAGAAATTATGATACTGCTTATTTGACTAAATACCTCAGAAGTTATGGGGGTAAGGGAGAATTTGA
>CEVS01187335.1_pt1 | contig 14060 bp, 7 predicted proteins | sample 361571 | NCBI WGS metagenome assembly CEVS01 (sample SAMEA2623850, study PRJEB7988) | marine metagenome | isolation source: saline water (ENVO:00002010), including | reverse complement strand
ACTCGCTTTGGTAAGATATCTCTTCCCACGATGATAACAAATTTAACAGAAGACAGGGAGAGGAATATAATGCTAGTAAACCTTGTCAAGAAGGCGTCATCGGGTACGAGACAATTATTAGTTCTCAGTGAGAGACGACTCCATTGTGAGATGTTACACCAATGCTTCCCCAAAAATTCGGGACTCTACATGGGAGGCATGAAAGAAAAAGATCTCCAAGAATCCAGTAAGAAAAAGATCATTTTTGCCACATTCAGTCAGGCGCATGAAGGGTTGGACATACCATCCCTAGATACAGTCATTCTGGCGACACCCAAATCCGATATTACACAAAGCATAGGAAGGATAATGAGAGAAACAGCAGGAAAAAAGAATAATCCTCACATCTACGATATTCACGATTCATGGTCGATTCTAAGTGCCATGTACTTCAAACGTATGAAAATATATAGACAGGGAGGGTTCAATTTACCCACAAATCTAAATAAACCCGATGATGCGGAAACGTCCTCCACATTCACTCAGGGAAAGTGTCTGTTTTTATAATATACATTATAAATATATACCAATGTCCGGTGCCCTGGTTGAGTTAGTAAGCAAAGGTGCACAAGATGTGTATTTAACAACTTCAGAAGGTATGAGTTTCTTTAACTTAAAATATCAACGGCATACTAATTTTTCACAAGCCCCGAAGCTTATAAAAGAAATATCTACCGAAGACGTTTCTATTATGGTACCAGTTTGGGGAGATTTGTTAAATGCGGTGTGGTTTGAGGGGGTAGATCTATTAAATTCCTTCTTCGGTGCTAAGTTTTCCCTCTATATTGGGGGTCAAAAGGTTGATTCATATGATTTTGATTACAGTAGTGATATATGGCAAAATTACTTGGCAGATACATACACAAAATCTCAAGAAATTAACAATAAATGTTCGACAACAAATCCTAACTTTTTATCGCTTCACTACTTTTTCGGTGATAATAATTCATTCATCCCCCTTGTCGCATTACAATTCCACCAGGTTGAGATTAAAATAGACTTTGCCCCGGGAGCAAGTGCTCAAAATATCCGGTGTTACGGAAACTATATTTATCTCGACGCAGAAGAACGGAGACGCTTTACGAGTAAGAAGATGGATATTATTATCACCCAATGTCAACAAATTAAAAAGACACTCGATTGTGACGATACCGAATATTACGAGGAAAAGACAACAGAAGCCGAAAATGAATATAATGAAGCCAACACATTATTACAATCATTACAAACCGCTGACCCACCAGATAACACGGCAATAACTGCCCAACAGTTGGTGGTCACCCAAAAACTGTCTGCATACAACCTAGCAAATCTAGCATCTAATACATATGTAACGGTCACGGATGGGTATAATGACATCGATCTCTCACAATTTAACCACCCCGTAAAGTCTCTGTTTTTTGGTTATACCACGAAACAGGCGGTCGTTGAAAAGGACTATTTGACATTTAAAAATGCCGATATCCAAATAAATGGAACACCTTTATTGGAGAATATGAGTCCTCTCTACTTCCACATCGTACAAAATTACAATCATACAAAATACGGAATTATTCAATATGACGAAGACAAAGATTGTCCGTTTTATACCAGATATTTCGCCTATCACTTCTGTCTGGATGCTTCTAGTTTTAAGCCAACGGGGACATGCAATTTCAGCCGGCTCGATAACGCAAAACTCATCCTAAGAAATGTGAAAAAGGGTTACGAGCGTGCGGAAACGGAGGAAATTACGATTTATGCGATAAATTACAATATATTACGCATAGATAAGGGAATGGCAGGAGTTTTATTTGCGAATTAAAATAACACTCCAAACATGGAAATTAACATCTTATTTTAAGTAGTGCTTATTGCAGCCTGTCTGTTGCTGCTAATAACGCAACTCCTAAAATAAAGAACAATACTAGATAATTACACTCGGTATCTTCCAAACCTTTAGGGTCAGATCGGTTGACAGGTTTAGACACTTTTTTAACTTGTTCTGGTGTCGGCGGTTCCTCTTCCTCAATGAAAGCGTACCCTATCATACTCTAGGTTTAGAGATTAATTTCAGTTTTCTTTTTTCTTCGGGTTCGCTTCTTGGTCGCCGGCGCAGAAATTGAAACTTCCTTGACCTCGCCACCAGTCGATTCTCCTGAGATGGAAACGATATCGGAGATATCATCTTCCACGACCGGAATCTTGGTAGTCGTCTCCTTTGGAACTTCCGGGGTAGTATTAACCGGTAGCGGCGGTCCAACCATACCACTCATCATGCTTCCAAGGTCGATGCCCGGACCCTGCATCTCATATTGATCCGACGACGGAGCATCAACATCGGGACTTTGTGTAACCGGGGGTGCCGCCGTCTGAGCTTTGCCCATGTTCTGTGCCGCTTGCATCATATTTTTCATCATCTCCGGATTTTGTTTCAAAACATCTCCCATGTTAGGTAAGGATTTCATCATTGTAGAGGTCAGGTGGAACATCATGGCAGAACCACCAAGCATGAGTATTAACTTAACTTCCGGAGCGACGTGCATCTTCGTTCGGTACTTAACGTACAATTCTTCGAAGACACTATCGTAATCATCCTGGTTTTCCATCACTGATTCACTCCAACCTTCGAGTTGAAGATCGAATGGGTTGTAACGTTTGTTAAGAAATTCAAGACCTGTGACACAAGCAATCAACATACGCTTGGAGAAACGAACGGATTGATCAACCTCAATAGAATACATCACCCTTTTCACTTCGGCACGAAGCTCATCAACGGGCGAATACGCCGTGAGACGTTTATTCACCGAAAATCCCTTTTTCTCTAACCTAGCAATCTTATTCATGAGATCGGCCTTCTCGTCGTCGATGGTTGCAAAATTTGGAGACGGTCGTTCCTCTTGTTCTTGACCACCATAATCGTTTCCACCTCCACCATAAACATCATCATCTCCCATAAATGTGGGATCCTCACCATAATCAATTTCTTCTTCTTGTTGTCGGGGCATTTCACTTTGTTTAGTTGGATTTACAAAAGCATCGAGTGCTTCCTGGTGCGATGGAGCAGGCGCTCTCCCCATCGGTCTATTGTTTGTCGGTCTCTTGGGCTTTTGAATTCTCGGCGCCGAAATTTGAATCTCGTCCATGATGGCCTGTTCATCATCATCCAATTTCATCACAGTAGCATTTCCACGATCGAGTGTTATCTCTTCGTCCATCTACTCTTTAACTTGAAAGTATTAAATTATCTTTAACGCACTTTATTGTAAAATATAATATTAAGTCATTATATAATGGATACCCCAGACCGAGTCCGAGTTGCGGTTAGTATAGGATTGATAGCTTTGATATTAGTCCTGTATGTTATAAATCGAAAGAGTGATAAATACTTACCGAAGCCCATAACAGTTAAACCGGCTGGAGACACAAAAATAAATGCCCTCGAAGATGATATCGCTTGTATTCCCGGCCCCGGAGAAAAGTCGGCATACTATACCCGAAGGGGAGGTAATAGAAAAACCTTCACGCCAGGTGGTGTATGTGGCGGACAAAAATCTGTCGAGGATAGTGCCAATTATGAAATTGTGGATGGAATTGGCGGACTTTTAATCTAGGAGTATAATAATAGACAGGACGATGACACTGCCCGACACAGAATATGAAACACATACGGTGGTCGTGGATAATTTAAGTCATGGTAACAATACAAACTTTGTGACTTTCTTACCCAAGCCCCTCGAAAATGTTGTAGAAGCAAAATTAATGGCAGCCTCCCTCAATACGAACGGTGATGCTCAACGATGCATCCATATCACAATAAACGAACTCAGAACCACATTCAGTCAAACGGCAAGAGCCGACCTTTCTGCGGCGAGTTCCAACATCGAAAGCGTGTTCGGTACTATAATGTGCCAGCATCAATTACATGGTGGTTCCAATGGTCAAAAGGCTGTTTTCTTCCGGGATGATTACGACATCGAACAACAATTTATCACGCCTATTCTCAAACTCGATCGCTTAACTTTCGACATCGACAAACAAAATGGAACACCGGCAAGTGTCCAGGATGCCGTGTTTGTTATGCGATTTAAGTGTATGAAAAGAAACATGAAACCTTTCTACTCAAAAAATAAACTTTAGTTATTATAACATGTCTTCTGGAATTGTACAATTGACTGCTGTGGGTTCGCAAAACGAACAAATCACAGGCGATCCAGAAGTCTCTTATTTCGTATCTTCTTACAAGAGACATTCAAACTTTTCACAGTCGCTCGAAGAACAAACCATACAGGGGGCAGTGAATAGTGGATCTTCATCCAAAATCCGTTTTGATAAATCGGGGGATTTATTGGGATATGTATATTTATGTATCTCACAAAACGGCGAAGCTAAGGATTCGCCGGATTGGACAACTTTAATCAAAAGTGCCAGCCTCTTAATAGGAGGGCACGTCATCGACACACAAAGTTCCGACTTCTGTGAAAAGATTGCCATAGATACAATGGCCACAAATACGTCGCGAAGTGCGAATGGACCCCACGGCGGTAAAAGTACGCGTTCTTATTTTTATCCGTTTAGGTTCTTCAACTGCGAGAACCCACAATCTGCGATACCTCTTTGTGCTTTATCCTATCATGAAGTTGAAATTGTTATCGAATGGGGAACCAGTGCGGCAGATTATGAATGGGAGTGTCATGCGAATTTTTACTACCTCGAAGAGGAAGAACGAGTAAAACTCGCATCCGAGCCCCAAAATATATTAATTCAACAAGTACAACAAAATACGGCATCGGGAGAAAAGATTCAGGAATTATATTTTAACCACCCAGTCAAGTATATTGCGTCTACAAATACAACTCTATCGTCGGCTCTTACGTCGCCAAGTAACAAAATAAAGCTGAGTGTAAATGGAACCGATATAGGAGTTATGAAATATGCGAAACCACATTACATTGATGCGAGTGCGTATTACCACACGGAAAATGTCACTACTCCAGACTTTTTCTTATACCCATTCTGTTTAAAAACAAATAGCTTACAGCCCACAGGGACACTTAATTTTAGTAGATTAAATTCAGTCAAATTATGGAGCGAGAATTTAAACATAGATGATGATATTTTTGCCGTAAATTACAACATTTTACGAATAAATAACGGCATGGCAGGGATCCTTTACGCAAATTAAAATACGTTCATATATTAAATGGTGAAGAATCTCAATACCATCGACCGCTCAGAGAGAGTCAGGTTAGGTAAATGGACCGCAGATCACCAGCCGGAAAACACCGTCGTCCTCAATGCGACGGGGGAGATGTTTCCTATGGTTACCGCAAACTCCTTTTACGTAGCACCACTACGGTATGATTTAGGACAGCGAACAAGTTCAAACACAATTGTATATAACTATTCTACGAAGGAGATCGTGGATATTGGCCCGGGTTCTATTTCGGGTCTGGATGATATATTGGTATCGTCTAATGTTTCAGTCCATCCTATGAAATTAGTAAATAATGTGACGGGTATAGTTACCACCTCTAACGTGGGCGTTGGAAATTTAAATCCAATACACTTATTGGATGTTGGAAATAACTTTTATGTTACTCGTTCCGGTGATGTTTCTATTGGAGGGAGTCTAAATGTCACTGGTAACACGACAATAGACGCACACACCCTAAAAATTAAGGATAGTATATTGGAAATAGGTTCAGATAATACGCTCGGTGTGAATGATTTGGGGTTTTCACTCACTCGTCCCGGTGCGGCGAGTAATGTCGCCATGGTATTTGACGAACGTAGTAATGTGTTATCGTTTGGTTATTCGGATACCGCTGCACAATCTAATGTTATTGCTTTCAGTAATAATTCATCAAATGGAATGTCTATGCGAGTATATGGCGACTTCTCGGTGAATGAATGGAAAATGATGCAAACCGATGGTATTACGAATACAATAAACTACGCCGATAATACAACATCTATTACAGCACCAGCGAAAGGGATATTCACATTAACAGCTGTATCCGGTAATGCTGGATATGGTAATACATTTGAAGTCAAATTAAACGGAACACGAATCGTGTTACTGAATGACGATAATATGGGACCCGTTGCAATTAACACACAGTTAATGAAGGGAGATGTGATTACAATTATACCTACAGGATTTGGTTTTACATTGTCAAATTTCAAGTTTGTCTATACCGATACAATATTCTCATTAATGAATGAAAATAAGACAAATACGTTTGTTGTCTATGATCAGAGTAGAGTTGGTATTTTAAAGTCCGTGCCCACACATACCCTCGACGTAGGCTCAAATTTATACGTCGATGATAGCGGTTCGAATGTCTTGGGTGTTACGGGTAATACATTCATAAGCGGGGAACTGGATGTTATAGGTAATGTGAATTTTTCGAATAATCTTATTATTGGGAGCAATTTGGATATAGGTGGTGATGTTACAAGTAATTTAGATATACTCGGAAACGTGAGCGTGGGTAGGGAGGTATCCATTACAGGTAATACGGTTATCACCGGAAATATTACAACATCAAATAATTTAACCGTGGCCGGTGGTGCCGTTATCACGGGAAATATTGAAACTTCCAGTAATCTCACTGTGTCGGGGAACGCGGAAATTTCTGGTAATATAGTCACAAACAAAATCACATCAAATACTCTAAATGTAGCACAAAGTATAGACATTTCATCAAATCTTACGGTTGGTGGTAACTTAATTACCGCCGAATATCTTACGGTTGGTAAAGATGCGAATATAGCCGGTAACACCGTTACAACGAGTAATCTCATCGCAAATAAGGATGTTGATATATTTGGTAATACCGTCATTTCTGGTAATTTAACGACGTCGTATCATACCACGCTTCACAAAAATGCGAACATATATGGAAACCTAATCACAACCGGGAATCTTACGGTTTCAAACAATCTCACTGTTACCCGAGAAACGGATATATCAGGAAATCTTGCGACGACCGGAAATATCACCACATCGAGTAACTTAACCGTGGCAAAAGACGCACGCGTTTCGGGGAACGCGACCGTTACAGGAAACTTGTCATGCGAGGGTCACATTGTGCTCGGTAACTTAATAGTGAATAAAGATTCGACAGTCACGGGAAATTTGCTCAGCCACGGTAATATAACGACAAGATATAACTTAACCGTGGATGAGGAAGCGGCCATAACAGGAAATTTGGTGATGGGTGGAAACATTACAACATCCAGTAACCTGACAGTGTCCAAAGACGCAACCGTGACGGGTAATCTGGTCACTACGGCCAATATATCGACTGATTACAATTTAACGGTGGCAAAGGAAGCAACCATAACGGGAAATCTGGCAACGAATGGAAACATTACAACATCCAGTAACCTCACAGTGTCCAAAGACGCAACCGTGACAGGTAATCTGGCCGCCACGGGTAATATATCAACTGCGTATAACCTGACCGTAGAAAAGGAAGCGACCATTACTGGAAATTTGGTGACAGATGGAAATATTACAACATCAAGTAACCTCACAGTATCGAAAGACGCGACGGTCACCGGGAATTTGGCCACGACGGGTAATATATCGACTGCGTATAATTTAACGGTCGCAAAAGATACAGAAATCACGGGTAACTTGGAAACTACGGGTAACATCGAAGGGGCATACAATTTAACGGTGGCAAAGGACGCCGCCATCACTGGTAATTTAACAACTACCGGAAATGTATCAACCTCTTATAACTTAACGGTCGCGAAAGATGCGGCCGTTACCGGCAATTTGGAAACCACGGGTAATATCACCGGGTCGTATAATTTAACGGTGGCAAAGGACGCTGCCATCACCGGTAATTTGACAACTACAGCCAATATATCGACAGATTACAACTTAACAGTGGAAAAGGAGGCAACTGTTAGTGGTAACTTGGCAACCACTGGGAATGTCACGACATCCAGTAACTTGACGGTCGCCAAAGACGCAACCATAACGGGTAATATCGTCACGGAGGGTAATATTACAACATCCAAAAGTCTGACGGTTTCGGGGAATGTTGATATTTCTGGAAATGTGTCCATTTCCGGGAACTTAATACACGAAGGAAAAACCACCGTTATTAATGCCGAAAATGTTGTCGTAAAAGATCCAATAACTCTTTTGGGGAATGGATTTTCCTCGGATACCATCGATTTCGGTCATGTCATGAAGAGAGCGGCGTCAAATGTTGTGAGTGGCTACATGGGAGACGAAAGAAAGTATGTGATCGCATATACCGAGAGTACGGGTCTCACACCACACATCTTGCCTACCGCCGAAACCATGAATGTACATGTGTATGGTAAGATATTTACGGAATCAAATGTCGGTATCATGAACACGGAACCCACACATCAGTTGTCTATAGGTAACAACATCTTTGCCGACAACGGCAGAGTGAGTGCCACGGAATTTTCGGGAGATGGCGGATTACTTTCCAATATAGCAACTACGTTACAATCCATATCTGACCAAGGTAATGTGACATCGAATACCATACGATTTACGAATTCCAAAACGGGCTTTGTGGTTTCATCTAATGCGATTATAACCGGAAATTTGACAGCGTCGAATGTGGGTATTGCGAATGACCTTCCCACACACCAATTATCTATTGGTACGAATGTGTTCATACGAGATGGTACTATAGAAGCGACCCAGTTCGATGGTGATGGTGGCTTACTGTCCAATATCGCGACGACATTACAATCTATTTCTGACCAGGGCAATGTGACATCTAATACCATACAATTTACAAACTCTAAAACTGGTTTCATAGTTTCGTCTAATGCGGATATAACCGGCAATTTAACAGCATCGAATGTGGGTATTGCGAACGCACTTCCCACACACCAACTGTCTATCGGTACGAATGTATTCATTCGGGATGGTACCATAGAAGCGACCCAATTCGATGGTGATGGTGGCCTCCTCTCTAATATCGCGACGACATTACAATCTATTACAGACCAGGGAAATACAACATCTAATACCGTACAATTCACTAATGCGGATGTCGGGTTTATAACCACCGCAAATGTTGGTATCGCCAATTCGGCACCCACACATTCCCTGGCTGTGGGATCAAATTTGTATATCGATGAATTTGGTTCAAATGTACTCGTAATCAACGGAAATGTAGCCACAGAGAAGATTACGTTAGGTAACGTGGCCGTATCTGCGGTTTATACTCTATCTCATATAGCGAATAGAGGAAATGTTACGTCTAATACCATACAATTTACAAACCCCAACGTGGCATTAACAGCAACGGGGAATGTAGAAATTGGTACAGGAAGTCTCTACAAGGGTGACGGTGGTGTATTATCCAATGTCTCAGCGGGTGCGCTCGGGTCTGCTGTTACCATGACGAGTACAGACACATCGAGTTCGGCCGGTCCCGAATTTACATTATACAGAAACTCCGCAAGCGCAGCTAATAACGATTACCTGGGTCAATTAAAGTTTTCCGGAAAGAACGCGGGTGGAAATACAAAAATTTACGCAAAAATGACCGCCAAGGCAAACGATGTTACAACCAACGCCGAAAAGGGATTATTTGAATTTGCTATCCGAAAAGCCGGAAGTTTGAATATTTGTGCGCGCCTCACATCGACCGATCTCAAACTCCAAAATGGGACGGGTCTCGAAGTTCAGGGTAACACGACAATAGGCGAATCGGCGGGTGGTTCTGCGTTCAAATCTATACGGGCGGTCACCGTGAGTATAGGTGGAAGTTCTACCAGTAGATTCAGTCAGACCGCATTTACATACGGTCATACATACTCTAACGCGGCAAAACTCATATTTTCTGTTACCATAACCAATACCGCCGATGAACAACTTACTTTGTATCCGACAATAGCAAATAAGGGTACAAGTGGCGCAAAATTAAATATTCGAAATCTCACGAATACCGATTGTAGTAGCACCGCAAATTGGAACGTCAGTACCGCACGCGCAGAAATAATTATATATGAACTCCCGTAGTTATTTATTGACAGGACACTAAACACATATCTTAATGTAATTCGGTTTCAATTAAATTAAGATGTACCCATCCCCAAAAATTAAATTGCTTTATTATAGTAATAATGCCGAACATTGGTAACACAGGGGTATTTACGAACGTATACCTCAGGAAACTGGAAGAGGAAACGACACCAGATGTGGCACAAAATGTTGTGATGTCTTATAACACCCGAGATCACCGAGTCAAGGAACGGGGATCCGATACGGTTACGGCGTCACTCTATTTGGGTGATGGTGGTGTTTTGTCCAATATAAGTTTTGATCAAATAGCGAAAACATCTCTCGATATACCCTCTCGTCTGAATTTTAGTAATGTGGAGACGGGTTTCATAACAACGTCAAACGTGGGAATTGCCAATTCTGCACCTAATCACACGATGGCGATAGGGTCTAATGTAATTATTAATGACTCTGCCATAGCACCAGCCGATTGTAACGTTATGCGCATTAATGGTAATTTATCGGTCACCGGTCAGACTACTATTACCGGTAATATATCAGTTGTAGGAGACTCACAATTGGTGTATGCGAATATATTAATCGTTGAAAATCCGCTCCAGCTGTTCGGTAACAATAACACCGGTACCCTTGGTTATGATCTGGGCGCGTTATACAGACGAGGGGGATATCCCACAACCCCTGGAGTGTCGAACGTGGCCGTTGTCTATAGAACGACGGGGTCTGGGGCCTCCAAACAAGAAGAGTTTGCGATTGGATTCACGGATAGTCACATATTAGAAAATGACATCACACCGACCGGTGAAACGATGAACATACATTTATACGGTAACGTCGAATCTTATCACTATTTTGGTGATGGACGAACGTTGTCCAATATTTCTTTACAACAAATAACAGAAACAAACAACCCGGTTACATCCGAATTGGGTAATGTAACCACCATATCAACAAAATTCGCAAATCCCAAAACATCTCTAGTCTCTACGTCTAACGTTGGTATAGGGGTACTCACACCGGATTCCAGGCTTGGAGTATATAACGATGAACTCACTTGGACGGTAAGAATAGATAGATCTGATAACTTAAACACAAAAATACATTTCAAGGAAATTAAAATTTATGACGTCGGCGGTCGTCTAATGACAATTAGTGCGTCCAGGTCGTCTCACGCAGCTGGTGACCCGGGAACCCTTCCGGTTACAAACGCATACGACGGAAATTTGAATACATATGTCCGAACGGCGGGTACGAATGGAGATGATTGTGTTGAATTCGATGTCGTGTCCAGAGTCCCACCGGGCTATATCAGAATCGATAATATAAATGGTCTGGGTGGTGGATCTAACTCCGATCTCACTGGGTGTGGTATTATCATTCGCGATACCAGGGTTCATGCGACGGGACAAGGAAACTCTAATACCTCAACATTCGGTAATGTATGGTATGATCGTAGAATTACCGAAATATTTACCGATAAGGAATTTGTCGTTCCTCCGGGTAGCTTCATAACAACAGAAAAGGTATGGGGTGATACACTATCTAATCTTGTTACGAGTAATATCATAACTTCTACGGGGAGAATGGGAGTTGCTGCGGATAAGGGATATACGATAACGGGCGATCCGTCGTACGATCAGTACTCCCAATTCCATATTTCAAACGAAATAGGCACTCTTTCGGCTCGTTTGGGTGTAGATCAGTCGGTTGGTCCGAGTGGTTCATTCTTTATTCAGGGTTCAAATAATTACAATACTGAAAATATCAATATTTTATTAGCGCCCAAAAATGGTAATGTGGGTATAGGTACGCTCGTGCCCGCGGAAACATTGGATGTCGATGGAAACATATTTGTTAATGGAAAGGTTAAGTTTGGGGCAACACATCGCCAATTAGTTGATTTATACAATGACGCCTATGCCATTGGTACGCAGACAGATACACAATATTACAGATCCGGTGCCGGTTATGCGTGGTATAAGGGAGGTACCCATCACGCAAATAAATTTAATCCCGGTTCCGGGGGTTCATCTATGATGGTTCTCACGGATACAACCAAATTGGGTATCGGAACCACGGAACCTACGAGTACTTTACAAGTTGATGGAGATGCGCGAGTTAAAAGCGTCCATCCCACCTTGCGATTTGATGAGACGGATAATGTTCAAAACGCATTCATTCAGGTCAATAATGGAACCTTCCATTTCGGCAATGCTCATGCCGATGGGACAGAATCTAATATTATTTCAATCAATCTGGCAACGTCGAATGTTGGTATAGGTACGACACACTCAAATGCGGCCGTTCATATTGAATCGGGTCCCATAACCGCCGGTAGCGTGGTTGATGCGCTTAAACTCAAGCGCCGGGATGCGAGTACGAACCCCACACTAAATGAGGTGCGTCAAGTTATGTATCCGAACTACAAAAATAACGAAAACGCATACTCAATGATACGAACATATTGTCACGAGGAAAGTTCGTCAGGTGCCGAGCGGGGTGCCGTTGATATTATCGTGGGTTCTGCGGGTGATAGTGGTGGCGGAGGAAAACAAACGGCAGTTACCATTCTCAACAGTAACTTATACGCACAGGTTGGGTTTGGTGTTACCGAACCAACGGCAAACGTAGAAACGGCACGGGATTTGAAGATTGGTACATTCCAACATTTCGGCAACGATAAAAGACAGAAAATTAACTTGATTGGTGGTGAAAATGCTGCGATTGGTATAGGTTATCAAACGAATACCCAATACTTTAGAACATCCGGAAATTTTGCGTGGTACAAGGGTGGAGTACATCACAATAACACATTGAATAAAGGAACGGGTGGAACCGCACAAATGGCATTGACGGCGGACGGTCAATTGGGAATCGGGACAACTCAGCCAACGTCTGGATATAATCTAGATGTTATTGGCAATGCGAGAGTACAGGGACACATACACTTAGATGCGAGTGGTGCCAATTTGAATGCGGCAGATGTACAAGCAACCAACAAAACACAAACGTATATTTCGTTTGGTGAAGCTGGAAGTACAAACGATTTCGCATATCTGAGACAAATTGGTGGAAGTGATGCGATTAAATTGGCATTGGACTTCCACAACGATGCGAATGATGCTGGATTTGTCATACGAGATGTGAATTCTTCTGGGGGAGGTGGGGATACGATTACGGATCGCTTTGAATTGAAGCGCGGTGGAGATATGTATATGAGTGGTAAATTGGGAGTCGGGGCACAACCGGATTCTAATTACCAAATGAATGTTAATGGTAGTATCAAGGTTGCTGCGACTTCATTTTTGGAGTTTTTGGGGGCGTCCGGGACGAAAGTTAAATTATATGACACTGGTTCCGATTCGGTTAACTTCAATCTCGGTGGCACGTCTAACAGAGACTTGCGTTATAATGTGCCTTCGCTGTACAATCACGTATTTATGATTAATAACCAAGAAAAATTCAGAATCAATGATTCGGGTGATTTCTCCATTTCTGGTAATGTATATGTGGGTACAAATGACAGTACAGTCGGTCCAAAAACTATATATTTCGGTGGTACAGCAAATGATAATCAATTTGGGATAACAGCGATCGAAAATCGTGTATATGATGTAGCCAATAGCTCATCTGAACTTCTTATATTCAAAGGCCAACACGCCGATGATAGAGTTCGTATCCGTGCCGGTGAAATCGCTTTCGATACACATACCGGTACAAACAGAACAGCCGAAACTCGTAAAATGATACTCAAAAATAATGGATACTTGGGGATAGGTGTAGCTTCTCCGCAGGATCAACTCCATATATCAGAAAGATTGCGAATAGATGAAATACAGATGAAATATGACTCAACTGATGGTCTCGTGTTCAACAGATCCGGACCAGTGAATAAATTGATGTCAGATGGATACGCTTGTACGGGAGGAACAAACAAACTCCTCACCACGGGTCTCACAGCTACACAGGCAACGGTAAATGGTCAAACTATCATCACTGGGAGTGT
>CEVS01396407.1_pt1 | contig 14107 bp, 3 predicted proteins | sample 361571 | NCBI WGS metagenome assembly CEVS01 (sample SAMEA2623850, study PRJEB7988) | marine metagenome | isolation source: saline water (ENVO:00002010), including | reverse complement strand
AAATTTATTTAAAAATAGAATGGCAGCAAAAAGAATGAGTAGAAAAGGTTTTGTTGCTCAGGTTAGAATAAACGGTTATGGTTCTATTATCATGAATGATGGGGGGACGAAAATGGTGGGAATAACATTTCCAGTACTAATGAAAAATCCAAAGGATGGAAAATATAATATAGAAAATAAATTAACCTACAAGTTTTTACTAAATAAATTAAGGTTGGGTGATGAAAAAGTTGTAGCTAATAAAAAGTTTAGGGGGTACCTTAAACAAGTAGAAGCTATCCACAAAGACTTAAACAAAGAACTAGCAAAAATACCACAAGGTGATTTTTAATAACATAAGGGAGATTTTTTCTCCCTTTTTTTTTGGTCATTTTTAAAAAAAGTATTATCTTTGTAGTACGAATTTAAATGTTAACCTAAAAATACCTTTATTATGAAAAAAATTATCCTACCTATTCTAGTTCTTTTAATTACGTTAACTTCTTGCCAAAAAGAAGATGACCTTCTAACACCAATACCACCACCACCTCCTAATGTAGAAAATACTAACACAAATACTACCACTAACACTGGGGTCTATGTTGTGGAACCATCACCTAGTTTTATTGGTGAAGGAAAAAAGTATGATATAACATTAAATGAGTTTAATCTTGAGTGTTCTGAATTAACCCCATTCAATCAAGACACATCATATTCATATACCGATATTAATGTGGGTGAAGCAAACTTTACATTTTCAGACTCAGCAAACTTAACAACAACAACCTACCCTCAAAATAGTAGTTACGCTGTACCACATTCAGTAAATTTTTCAAACTATTTAGTAGAATGGACGATTGATAATTATTACTATAATGAAGGCAATTTAACTATGGATTTACAAAGAATTAGTTGTACTGGAGAAATTTTAGTAGAGTGGCAAGTTGTGATGTTGGTAACAGAGTATAGTGACGGTTCCTTTGACCTATCGATAAATCAAAATGGCTATGAAACACAACAAAATATAACGTGGAATTCACAATTAAAACTACACCTAGTAGAGAAAAAATAAAATAGATTAACATATTCGCAATTTTATGATATCCCAAACTCAATGTTTGGGATATTTATTTTAAAACAACTAATTATAATTAAGTGAGTTTGATTAATAAGATTAATACAAAAAAATAGAAAATGGCGATATGTACTACGTGCTCCAAAGGAGAAGGAACTGGCTACAAGTACTTGGAAAGAGGATGTCTTTATGATTCCTTTGAACAGTGTATGAGAATAAACAACCCATCCAATCAAGGAGGGTTTTATTGGGACACAGAAGATAACTGTATAACCTTCTTTATAGATAATGCAGATACTTGGAGCGGTTATAATACAGCCACGTGTAATGCACAGTACTCATTTTGGGATAATAGTACTAATTCAGGGGTTGCAAGAATACCCCACGCTTGTGCAGGTCTAGGAAATGTGCCTGGTGGGATATCAGATTTTGAGGATGTAAAACAGGGATACCCGATGACGGGTGATATACAGTCTAGGTTATGGGCTTATGATGTTAAAAGTGCTATGACTTATTATGTTGGAGGACTTACTATTCAAGGTACTGACATTGGAGTTAGTTCTAATAAAATGTATATAACTAGTGACCACTATCCATCATTTAGGTCATCAAGTACACTAAACGACAATGAAGACTTCCAACGTGCACCAACTTACGGAACTAATATAGGAATGATGGAGTATGAGTGGAGTTGGACAAATGGTCAACTTGAAACTCTAACTACAGCAGCTACAGCTTTTTATAGATTTGTATCACCATCAGGACAATTACTTGCTTTAGTACCTAACAATACAGTAGAAGGTGGTAAATCACTACTTGGGGAATCAGCAGGAAGTGCTACCGATAACCAAAGACGTGGAAGAAATGGTATTGGTGCTGGGTTAGCTACTATAGATAGCCAACACTTACTTTTAACAGATAGTCTAGGAGGTGTATATATCGCAAAAATAGATGATTACTACACAGGAGATTTTGTTTATAGTTTTAGTGGTAATAGTAGTTCTTCTTATAATTGGGCATCAGGACCAGGAGTTCCTAATGGTGTATGGCCATACTCATACCCTAATATAAATTATGGAAATCATTGGGGTATAGACCTAAGTAATCACATATACGAAACCAGTAGTACAAGTGGGCACAAAACATTAACAGATTGTTGGTACGAGTCTTCTTATGAATGTGGTGGTTTGGTTAAAACTATTATCGCGAGAAGAATAATAAACTTAGGTAGTAGGTTAGATGTCGACAATACACCAGCAACTCCTTCTAATATAAGCTCATGGAATTGGATAGAAGGTAATCATAATAACTTTAGTACTTGTTTGGGAGATTTAATATTTACCCCGAATGACCCGTTTGTACCGAGTAGTGGTAGTACTGGTATACAATTAGGTCCACATTCTGCGGGTACCTATACTGATTCTATTATAATAACATGGGCTGAGGGTAAAAGAAATCCTAATATACAACAACAACTAAGAGCGATTTCAAGATTTACATTTCCACTAACATCAATAACACAAACTACACTAGGTAATTGGACCGTACAAAGAGGGGGTCTTGCTAAACCAGGATATACCTTTAATAATCAAGCCATTATTGATACCTACGGATTATGGATTACGGATAGTGTAACCTATAACCACAATGGTGGTGGTGTGGAGGTACCAACAGGAGCTGTAGCGATTATTAAAGATGTTTATACAAACCAACTATATACTTCAGCGAGAGGTAAACTATATGAGGTAACTGCAAGTAACCTATATTTAAGTTCAGGTGACCAAATGCAGTACAGCGCTTTTGATTCTTTTGGTAATCCAGTAATAGGGGACTTACTTTACTCGTCTGCACCCGGACGTGCGTTTGCTTTTAGAGGTGGTGCACAAGCAAGTGATTGTTCAAACGCAAGTGCATATACATATGATTGTGGTATAAATGGTTGTGATTCTGTATTAGGTAGTGGTGGAACATTTGAAACACTTTCAGCTTGTACAGCTTCTTGTATAAGTTATTCTTGTCAAACTCTACCTTGTGTTTGCCCATCTGGTTATACACAAGTTAACGGTATTTGCATAGACACGTTTTTACCTACTATAAATAACGGAACACCAGTCGTACCTCTAACACCAGTTAATCCTAATAACGGTATAAACGGAACTCTTTTTTACGATAGTAATTTAAACACGCACTTAGTCACAGGGCCTACAAGTGGTCCATTTGATGGTATGTTCGGTGGTGGTGGAGACTATTTGAACAATGGAAGAATGAATAAATGTGGTGCATGGATGGGAAGTTCTTTCCAAGCAGACCCAAATTATTGGCAGCATTGGTATGGTACTTCTAAATGTTTAACTGCAAGTGGTAATACAAGGTATTTAATTGGTATTGCGGCGGACAACTATTTTAGAATAACTCTTGATGGTGTAGAACTGTTTAATACTAAAGATAATCCAGCACCTTTAGGTATGGGTGTTATACCATCTAATGGTAATTTTAACAATCTTCATGTAATCCCAGTTGACGTATCACCAGGAACTCACAGTTTTACTTTTGAAGGTTGGGATATTGGAGCCGCGTTACCAACTCCAAATGCTGCGGGATTAATAGTCGATATATTAGGACCATTCCAAACCAATGAGTGGTCAGCAACAACCGACTATAGTCAATATACAACACAACAACTAGGACAAATTTATGAAGACAATTTAATTTGGTCTACTTGTGATTTATTAAGTGTTGCATCCCCAACAAATTGTGATTTTAATAAACCAGTCCTTCCTTGGCCAAGTGCTGATGGTATTGTAGGTACAGACCCTACTTTGTACCCAAATTATATGAAACCAGCTTCTGCTGGACTCGGACCAATAAGTTATATCGATACCTCAATTGTTTTATCACAGGGATTACCACCAGGTCATTTACCGGGGTGGGGTGATATATTGGCAAATACTACAGACTTTATGTATCTGTCAAGAGTAGGTATAGGAAACCAAAGCCAAGCTCTTGCATGGTTCGCAACTACCACCCCATACTTTAACCCAAATACTGGGGTATCACAACCTAGAAATGAAATTAACCCAAAGGAACTAAATATAAAAACAACATTTTTTGGTGGTGGTAATTGGTGGGGATGTCCAGGTGGTTTAGCACTACCTGGTCTAAACAACACAGACGGTAGTCTTAATTCTCCTTTTCCAAATACACCGTATGCATATCAATGGGCAAACGGTAATAATTGGCATCAATGTAATATCGGGACAACTAGTTGTCCAAGTGGAACAACATCAGTAGGTCCTTGGGCAATACAGAACCCAATGGATTGGCATTTTAGAATCGGTGGATTTGGTCCCGCGGGGATGGTTAACCAAAGCCAAGCTCCAGTCATGCACGGAAGTGGAGTTATGGTTAGACCTTATGCAGCGTCAACTATTTCAAATGGTGTGTGTGATGGATGTCCAGTTGACCCCGTTAATAATACTGCTATAAGTCACTATGGATTTAGCTTTAGAACTATGAGAGACGTAGTAGATTTCTTAAACTACGAAGGTTTAACAGTTAGTCCAATAACAGACCCAACAACTGGTACACAAGCATTAATTAATTATGACACCCCAATGATTACACTTCAACAAGCTGTAATGACTTATTGGAGTCCCGCAAATCAACAACCAGCTGGTTCTCAGTTTAAACAAGCGACAAACGGTGTTTATCAAAGTACTTATAACTCTGGTTATGACTACATGGTCGTTACCTTAGGTAATCTTGGGAACACGCCTTGTAACTGTACTTCTACTCCTGGTTTCTTTGACACTCAAATAAACTATTGTCCTGGAGATTCTGTTTGGGACCAATGTAATCAAATATGTGTAGAAACAACAGGTTGTACCACTTTAAATAACGCACCAGGTATACCACTTAATTTTAGTGGTGGGTGTTTTGAATTAGTAGGTACTGGGCAAACAGATACTTATGAAACTTTAGTAGAGTGTGAGTTAAGTTGTACTACACCTACTTCAGCAACAACAATGTGGAATTGTACTAACACTGGTTGTGTTACTGGTACAACAGGTAATTATGCAGACTTAGTATCGTGTCAAGCAGATTGTTACTCTTTTAGTTGTGATACTACTGGTTGTGAAACTTACAATATTCATGGCGGTGGTGGTTCTGGTGGTACTTACACCGACTCTTCATTGTGTTCAGACGAATGTATATCTTTTAATTGTACTAATTTTGGATGTATCCAACAAGGAGGAAGTGGTGGCACATATACTACCGAAGCACTTTGTACCGGAAGTTGTGTTTCTTATGAATGTTTAAGTCAAGGTTGTGAAGCATACGTTGGTACAGGATTTACCTACCAAGAATTATCAGCTTGTACAGGTGTTTGTATTTCATATGTTTGTGAAGATACAAGTGGATGTGGTTTTTATAATCCACCACCAGCAAGTCCAGTAAGTGGTGTTAATTATTACGGTACTGGAGCAACGGACCCATCTTTTGTTGGTTCCGGATTTACATCCTTAACTAGTTGTCAAGTAGAATGTTTTGCTTGGGGATGTCATGAACAAAATTTAACAACAGGTACAACAGTATATGCCTTCTTCGACACATCTTCTATGGATGTCAATCAGGTACAAGATGGTGTTATTAGTTTAAGTGCCTTTACCAATAATTTCCCTGGGTGGAATGGTAATTTATATATTACCCTAATACAAGATGAAAGGTGGTTAAGTTGGCCTAGAATAGCTTATAGTGGTGTTACAGCTGGTGGGTTAGTTGGTTCAGCATCGGGATGTTTTGATAACTTATTAGGTGGATATTCGATGCAGTGGGCAATTTCTCAAGGGATTGACGCAAACTTCTACGATAATTGTAATGCAGCAACACAATGGGCATTTCCGTTCCTAACTTTTCCAACTAAAGGATTACCACCAAAAGCGGATGGTAATGATGATATATTAATTGTTACATTTATTGATGAAAATGGTCCAGAAGGACAATTTGACACAACGGCTTATCATTGTAATTCACCAGTTATCGCTAACACACCACAATATTCAGCGTGTACGGGTAATTGGAATAACTCTTATGTATGGCAACCAACATTTGCGTATAAACAAGATTATACTGGGTATACTACTATTTGGGAAAGTATTACCGCAACAACTGCCGGTAATGTAAATGCGTTCTTATACGCATCCCAACCAACACAACTTTTAGATACACACGAAAACTTTGCTTTACACGCAGTAGCTGCTATATCTAAAGGTAATAAACCTGCAGAAGATGGTACATGGAACCCTAATACCGCTCCTAGAAGAGCATCATCGGGTGGTATTTTAAATGGTGTACCAGGACTATGTGATATAACAGATTTAACTGTATTAGAAACACAAACCAATCCTTATGTATTAACATCGGATAATTTCTCACCTGGAGGTTATGGTAAATTAGATAAAAGAGGATGGGGTTATGATGTTAACTTCTTACCATTAACACAAGCACAATTTACTAATGACCTTACATTATATTTAAATGGAGGTATAACTAGTACAACTGGTTGTGTGTCAGCAGAAACACTAACAAACACTTCATATCCATTTAGTCAACTAATAGACTGCCAAACCGCAAGTACAGCTTGTGTAAGATGGGATTGTACTAACACTGGTTGTGTTATTGTTACTGGTAGTACAGCTTATGGTAAATATGATTCACTAGAGGATTGTACCGGGGGTACAGCAACTCTACCACCATGTACTTCATATATGTGTAACACAACAGGTTGTACATTATATAACGTACCTAATTATGGTACTGGTGGTACATTTAGTACTAATTTTGATTGTGTTACAGCTTGTACATCACATAATTGTGTGAGTAGTAATTCATGGTATAACATAAATCCTAGTTGGCCAGTAGGGAATTTAAATTGGGATGGTTGTTTATCACAACAAGGTACTGGTGGTACCTATAGTAATTATGTCACGTGTACAGCAGCATGTCAATCTTGGGAATGTGAAAGTCCTTGTAGTGGTGGTACAGGTGCTGTATTAACAGGATGTACACAATACCCAAATACGGGAGCAACTCATTTGGTGGAATCTGCTTGTACAGCAACATGTCAATCTTTATGGTATTGTGTACCATCAGGATTTACAGATTTAAATTGTAGTAATAGAATAGAAATAACACCAACAACACCACTAACGAATAGTCTTACGGTGATTGACGATATGTGGGATACTATAACTGACCCAGCTAATAGTAGTTTATTACTTTCCACATGGAAATTACCTATCCAAGCATATAGCATAAACCAAGCACCGAATTCATGCCTTAATTCACAAGGATACCCATTATGGTATATAAATCATATTACCTGTAGTTTAATCCCTAGTTTGGGGGGTGGAAATCCATATGGGGGACCTTATAATAGTTGGGCAGAACTAATCGCGGGTTGTAACGGAATGGGTATAACTAATAATGGTACACAACTAACTTTAGCGGATAGTTACACCACGGTTAAAACGGCAATTTATGCACACTACGGAGTTCAAGGTTCGAGTATGAATTATCTATACCCTTCACACTCTCGTTGTGAATGTGTAGAAGAACCTTGTCATATAGTTTGTGATAATGGTTCAGGAAATATATTTAATGTTTACCCTAACGCTACGGGACCTCACGCAACATCAGGACACGCATACAACATATGTTGTGCTGTTACTTATGATTGTATAGAAGAGTCTGAAACTAATTCATGTAGTGGAAGAACAATAATTAGTGGTGTATATAGTGGTGTTAGTACCGCTTTAGAATGGGTATCTACTAATCTACCAAACACAGACTTGTCTACTTTAGCTTTTGAAACTCAAAACACACCAGGACCAACACAATGCCCAGGACCAAATGGAGGAACAGTTCTAAGTTTTGAACCAATGTCTTATTCTTTACTAAATAATGGTACTGATTATTACACTTGGAACGGATTTATTCAAGGACTTATAGGTCAAGGTCTGGATAACGCTCAATCTGGTATGTCTTTAACATATATAGATTACTTACTATTAACATCTTCTGGTAGTACAATACCAATGTGTGCAGGAAATTGTTCGTGTGTGTACACCCCTTGTCATTGTATTGAAATAGATGGTAGTGGTGGTACATATACACAACTAAGTGATTGTGTATCCGCGTGTACATGTATTGGACCAAGTGGAACTTCCTGGAACTGTGTTAATAATACATGGTCTTACGAACCAATATGTAATACGAGACCTTATATGGGTGTATTAGCTGATGAATACGCTGCGGTAGATTGGTTTAGACAATTTGCCAATACAGATTCATTTGCAACTAGAAAATCTACGTTTATTGCACCTATAGGTGGTACAGTATTAGGGGTTACACATTTAGACTTCTCACAAGTTCAGGCAAACATGGGTACACAGAATCCATGGCAAGATTGTTATGATGATTGGTATTTTAGTATAACTATTATGGGTTGGAATCCACCAGCACAAACCTGGTACATGCCAATGATGTATGTAGAAAGTATATCACACCCTCTATTGAATGGTGGTCAACAGTATACTAGATATAATGATTTCTTTGTGGAGGCTGTAGCAGCTGGAGTTAGTTTAAATTATAACCAAAGTTTAAGTTCAGCTTGTATGACTATATCATCAACACTTAGTCCATTTACACAATCATTAGATTGTAATATAATAACATCTCCATGTTGTAGAGATGAAGAATGTTATTGTTACGAATTATTTGTTACTGGTGGTACATACAATACTGAACCAGATTGTTTATCAGCGTGTTGTCCATCATATAGTTCATATACTTGTGATGTTGGTAGTGGGGCAATGATTGGTTGTTACCCATCTGCAGTACCGGCACCTGGAAGTACTTTATTTACAGGTCCTAATGCATTATCAGATTGTACTGATTGTACAATTGACCCAGCTTGTCCATGTTACTCAGCAACTTCGTGGAATTGTGTTACTGGTACAACAATTTATTCTTGTGAAGGGGACGTACCTGGTACTCAGGCACCTTTATTAGATTCTAGTTCACCAGGAACTTTAGGAGCAAGTGGAATACCTATAAATAATCCTTTACCTAATACTAGTAACTTAAGTTTCAGTTACCCATTTACATCGTCAACAATAACACCTGGTTTATCATCAGTATATACTTGGCAAGTTGAGAGGGTTATGACTACTGAATATTATTGGGATAGTGGTATAAACTTCTCAGCTACAACTTTTGAGATAGACTTAAACGCTATCAGTCCTACAGGGGTACAACCTTGTATAGGACCAAATGGTGGGGGGATATATAGATTAATATCTGTATCCCATATATCTGTACAAAATAACACACCATATTATAGTTGGTCTGATTTCCTAGCGGGAGCACAAGCTTCTGGATTTGGAGTTAGTCCTGCTTCACAAATAAATTCTATAGAATTTGCTCAAGCTTATGGAATAACAGCTGGATTTACATGGGATTTTGAACCTTGTACGTGTACTTTAGATTCTAATTGTGTTTGTGTGGAGGTTTATGGTTTAACAGGACAATACACGTCACAAGCTATGTGTCAAAATTTCTGTTGTCAACCAACAATAAGTTACGACTGTACAATAACCGGTTGTGTAGACCCATTAGATGGTAGTGGTTTATTTACAGGACCTACAGCATTATCTGATTGTGAAGATGTTTGTTATATGTGGGAATGCAATGGATTATAAAAATAAATTAAGAAAAAAATAAAAGAAAAATATGTCACACTTAGGAATTAACGCAAATATGTGGAACACAATCTCCAGAGTAAATCCGAATGACGGAATAAGGTACGCTTACATAGCTAGAAATCGATACGCTCCTAATTGTAACCCAAGTGTTTTGTGGTCAGGTTGTTTTTTCATACAAGGACAAAACTTCGACCCAGGAGAAACTTTTGAATTTTTAAATGGTTCACTACAAGTAGGTCAATTTGTAAGTGTATATTACCCAAACCAGTCTACGCAATGTTTGGAGATATTAAAAATTATTGACGAAGCAGAGTTTAATAGTGGACTGGGCATTATGAATTGTCCTAGTGATTTTACCAATGCTCATGGTACTTTTAATGGTTGTCCTTGTAATGTTATATATGGTGATTTAGGGGCGGGTCATTATTACGGAGCAGGAAACCCAGTTATTTTTTATGATTGTAATACATGTATAACATCCGTAGTAAATCAGGATGTATCAGGTTGTACAGATACTTTAGCTTCAAATTACAACGCTACCGCAACTATAGATGATGGTTCTTGTATATATAAGTGGAAATGTGACCTTGATGCTCAAGGTAACCCTACTGGAAACCCATGTTATATAGACCCAATGGGTACTTGGAATAACCAAACAGACTGTAATAAGTTTTGTCAGATACCACCAGACGATTGTGATTGTCTTCCTATACTTGGAACAGGACACACTGGTACAGCTGGTGGGATTAACCCAGGTTATTTTGATTATACAGCATATACTTTGTGTATGTCAGCATGTTGTGGGCCAGATATTAGAGTCCCAGATTGTGCAATATATCTAGCGGATAAAGATTATGGAATTAAATACTATGACCACGCAGCCAATCAGGCATACAACATATTACAATCATCCCAACCACTAGCTACTGATTATGACATAGCAGCCATGGAGGAATATTTGTGGATTTATAATAATAATGTGATTGAGGAGTATTACGCGGCCAATCCTAACATAGCTAATTATGTGTTAAATAGGACATTAAGTACTGGTGGTATTGCTTTGGGTAAAGGTTTAAGAGCTAAAGGACCTGCTTTATTAGGTAGTACACAATTATTTTCTGCTGGATTTAATTTAGCTTTAATAGACTTTCCACTTCCACCGCAAGCAGGTGGTCCACCGGTAGCAAATCCTGCAATCGCAACAACAACTATTAACGTTACACAGTTATTTCCATTACCTAATGGGATGAAGTGTCTTGGTGATATAATGCATGACCCAGTTAGCAATAACCTTCTTATTGCGTATGGTAGTCCATCAGAACCACCAACACAACAATTTCTTGGTGTATTTACAATGGCTGGTAATTTAATAGATGAAAAAGAAATAAACACTACCGTATTAGGTTTTGATTTAGAGGAATGGGTAGACGGTATATATGGTTGGATACCCGGACCTAATTCGTGTAGGATATATATGGTTACAAATCTGGGTAACATATATCAAATACAACAAACACCTTATTTACAAATTAGTCCATTTATTCAGAGTGTACTTCCTACAGCAGGAGAATTTATAAGTTATATAAAAGGAGCTACTACTCGTTCCGACATGCATTGTAACTGTAGAATAGAATCACCACCAACATATGATTGTGTGGATGTACCAGCATTTGCTTGTATTGACCCAGGAAACGGTACTGGATTTTATACAGGCTCAACAGCATTAGCAGATTGTCAACAAGATTGTCTACCACCTCAAACTACTTGGGAATGTTCACCAGCAGCTTACATAAATAATTGTAGTGGTGCAACACAACAATTACCATATCCTTTAGTTAATAACGCTACAACAGCTATGGATTATATAGCTAATTCTATAAATGGGTTACAACAAAGTAGTTTTAATACGATAACTTGGGGAATGCCTCCTTACCAAACAACTTTAAGTGTGTGTACTGGTAGTCAAGGAGAATACCTTCACCGTATAGCATTTATTAGACACCCTCAGGTATTTGGAAACGTTCCATACTATACTTGGGATTCATTCTTATTTGCCGCGGTACTTTCGGGAGCTATACCTGCACCACTTTCTGGTTTACAAAACTCAAGTTTCCTACAAGTTAATAACTTATTCTACCAACATACTAATAGTTATATTGCTGTTCTTGTGGGTAAACCTTGTTTATGTTATACAACAGACTGTTATTGTTATGAAATTCAAGGTACTACAGGAACCTATGCGTCTCAAGCACAATGTATACCACCATGTTGTGAAGTGGAAGATGGGTATCAATGTGAACAAGGAATGGGATGTTTCCCTTGTATAGGTGCTGGATGTCCATTTACTGGGCCAACTGCACTACAAGATTGCCAAGCAGCATGTCCAATTCAACATTACTATGACTGTGATGATTTAGGTTATTGTGTTGGGTTACTTAATGGTGTTTGGGGGCCATACACTACCTACCAACAATGTTTATTAAATTGTCCTGGAGAAGATAAACCATGTGATAAGTGTTGTAGAGATGACGCGGGTGCTCTAATTCAACTAGCTCCTTGGTTAGACCCATGTAAGTGTCCTATTGGATGGACTGAAGTAGAATGTGACTCACACGAACCATGTGTACAAAATGTATCATGTGCACAAGGATATCACTGGAGTTGGGTAGAGTGTAGATGTGTGTGTACCCAAAATGTATCTTGTGCTCCTGGATACAGTTGGAGTTACGATACTTGTAAATGTGAACCTATTGTTATTGGTCCTCATGATGACGACCATGTCCTTCAAGCATTAGTAGGTGGTGAAGGAGAAATAATTGTAAAGGTAGCAGAATATATTGGTAAACCAGTACAAGAAGTTACATTTGAATTATATAAAGTTATAGAGGAACTAGAATTTTTAAGAAGAGGTAACGACTCAGAAAATAACGCCAAAAGATGTTTAGGGTGTGGAGGTACAGACGAAAGTATTGCTATATGTTTCTTTACCGGTTGTTTATCTTATGTAAAATATAAAAAAGATGGTAGTGGTATTTTAAAATGGGTACCTAATGAAACTTATGGAGCAAAAACCTATAATTGTGTTAATGGTACTTGTATAGAGATAGATGGTGATTGGGGTCTTTACTCAAGCTATAATGACTGTGCCACTGACTGTGGTGATATAGGTCCTGGAGGGAAATTACCAACCAAGAGAAACTTATTACCACCAGATTTAACACCAAAACAGGAAGTTACTGATGTTGGTGTTTATGTACCACCTACTACAAGAACGGTAACACAAAGGTATGAAAGTCAAAAAATTATAAACCCAATAAATGGAGAATATCAAATAGCTTGTACACCAACAGAAGGTGCATCGTCTAAATCCTACGACTCATTAGAAGCTTGTATGGAAAGTGGTGATGGTGGTTGGTTGATAAATAATATTATGACACCTCTTAATTTCTTTGGTACTACTTTGGGGGTTAAGAAGTATACAGCTATACCTTATTGTTGTCAATCTTACATAACTACAACAACAGAAAAACTAACAGTGGAAAGTTGTACGGAAAATTGTTTCGATAATGATACTTGGTGGCCACTATTTAATATGGATGGTGTTAATATAAGAACTCAGAGTAACTTATCTTATTTAAACAACGAAATTCCTTCTTTAGTTAATAGTAAATTATTAACAGCGACTAAAGATATACAACAGTATAAGAATAACGGGTTTAGACCAGTTAATATATTTTCAAATAACACTATAAGAAGTGTGGATGGTACTATTATAGGGTATATTGATGGGAAAGCGGTATACAATACTATAGATGGTGCACTTAATCAGGCAAAAACTGAGGGATGTAGTGGTTATCACGAACATGTTATAAATAACGTACTAGGGTACATGGCCTGTAAATCACACACACCCAACAGTGAAGTTGGCCCAAGAGAGGTAGAGGATACAGGAACATCAGGTGGTAGAATAACTGCGGGTGGACCTTGTATTTGTAGACAGTATCTGACAGGTCCTGATGGAATCTCTAAATGTGTGAAATGGAGTCCTCCTGGTTGTGGTGACGCTCCGTTTATGACATCCAACGGACCTAGGATGATAGACACACCAAGAACAACAACACCAACAAGAACAACTGGTGGTGGTGGAATGTCATCTGGTGGTGGAATGTCTGGTGGTGGTGGATATTAAAAAATATGGAAAAGAAAGAACTCACATATAAACAAATAGATAAAAGACTTGACCTTCTAATTAAGAAGGTTAAGACTTTATCTGAAATGAAAAAGAAAA
>CEVS01072817.1_pt1 | contig 14158 bp, 14 predicted proteins | sample 361571 | NCBI WGS metagenome assembly CEVS01 (sample SAMEA2623850, study PRJEB7988) | marine metagenome | isolation source: saline water (ENVO:00002010), including | reverse complement strand
TTCAGCATCTTTTAAAGTAAACCGTTTGTAAAATAGTCTAAAAATTAAAAAAAGGAGCAAACCAAATGGACCTGCAAAAAGTGTAAAAATTAAAGGGATAATGAAAATAATATATGGAATCCCTTTTTTAATTGAGTGATTAACTATCCAGCATCCAACAAAATAGTCAAATGCTAAATAATGAATCCATCCAGCTGCAGCTGATTCTTCTGTCGAGCTTTTAAACAAATCAAGTATTCCTCCAAGGGATGAAAAGTCTGCAGAAAAGAGCCCTTTTGTTTGAGATAAAAAGTAAATATAAAAGACACACAAAAAAAACGGGACGTAAAGACCATCTATTAATTTTTTGGTAAATCTCGAATATGGGAATATAAACAATGGTATCCATCCTAACAACACAAGTAAATTAAGACCATTAAAAATATTTTCAGTTGAAATCATTTTATAAAATTAGAATTTTTAAAAGAAAAAGCAGGTCCATCGACCTGCTTTGTAATCATTGTAAGAAGGAATGCTAAATAACTGAAAAAGCGTCGTTTAGTCCATTCCAACTTAAATATTTTGTATTAGACATATGACACCTCCTTTATGATTAGATTAATAATAGCTGTTGTCCAGCTCGAACTGTTCAACCATAAAATTAATAAAAAACATTTTTTTTATTAAATAAAAAATTGTTAAAAAATTTTATTTAACAATTTTTTTAAGGGTAAGTCCTTGAACCAGTATTGTAAATAATACAACTGCATAGGTAAGAAAAAGAATCAATGATTTCCCTTCTCCAATTGAATCTGGAAGATTTAGTGCAAGAGCAATACTAAGCCCACCTCTTAGTCCTCCCCAACTAATTATAAGGGCTGTGTTTTTCTCAAACTTATATTTAATGGATAATAATTTAATCGCTGCGGAGACTCCAAACATCCTAGACAATACAACGACGGCAACCATGATTATTGAAATCAAAATAAAAGTTGATTGAAAGTCTTTAAAAATCGCTAATATTTCAAGGCCAATTAATATAAAAAGAATAGCATTCAGTGTCTCGTCAAGTAAATGCCAAAATTTATAAACATAGTCTCCCATTGCTCTTTGAAGGCCTTCTTCATTCTTGTCTGTATCTATATTTTGATTCAAAAATAGCCCCATAACTACAACTCCTAAAACAGCTGAAAAGTGGAAATGATGTGAAATAATTGGCAATAGAAGTACAAGAGATAGTGTTACTAAGACTTCTAGTTCGATATGTTCATTTTCTATATATTTTAAAAGTTTAAGCCCAAGGAACCCCATTAAAGCACCTAGAGCGACCCCTCCAACGACTTCAGTCACAAATAGTCCTCCTACACTAGAAATAGTAACATTTTCTACACCATCAACTTTAATATTTAAAAGAGTTAAAAAAACTACAACTCCAATACCATCGTTGAATAGTGATTCTCCTGCAATTCTAGTTTCAGTTATTGATGGAAGATTCATTTTTTTCACCATCGCTAATACAGCAATAGGATCTGTAGGGGCAATTAATGCTCCAAAAAGAAGACAATCCACATAGCTTAATCCTAAAGAATTAAGCCCCAAAAATTCCAGGGATACAAGCCAATGAAGACCAGTGCCTACAGCAAAAGTCGAAAATACTACCCCAAAACTTGCGAGTAAGAGTATGGTCCATTTGTCTTTTAGGAGTTCATGGACATTAACACTCATTGCTCCAGCAAACAGAAGAAAAGGTAGCATTACATTGACCAGTAACTCACTGAAATCAAACTCTTCTGTAATTTCAAGTACAGCATTAAAAATACTTGGAGAAATAAGACCTACAACAGTAATTAAAACAGATAGCGAAAGAGCAAGGACCATTAGTCCAATAGTTTGCGGTAATTTCAATAATCTAATGTTAATTAAAGAGAAAATTGACGCTAAACAAAGTAAAATGGTTGATAATTCTAAAACTCCCAAAACATATATTTTATTAAATATACGTAAATAAAAATTTCTTTACCTATTGCTCAAAAGTTTACTTATATATTTTCCAATCATATCAAATTCAATATTTACAATATCCCCCGTTTGAATTTTTTTAAAATTTGTATTATTATAAGTATAGGGTATTACTGCAACTGAAAAGCCATTTAATTTAGAGTCAACTACAGTTAAACTAACTCCATTTACTGCAATAGAACCTTTCTCTATTGTAATATTATTTGATGTATTATCATATTCAAATTCATAATACCAACTCCCGTCTGCTTCTTTAACATTTAAACATTTTGCTATTTGATCTACATGTCCCTGAACATAATGTCCGTCTAATCTTGCATTACTCTTCATGGCCCTTTCTAGATTAACTATAGAGTTTACTTTAAGCTCTCCAAGATTGCTTTTATCAAGTGTTTCTTTTACAGCTGTCACTTTGTAAATATCATTATCAATAGAAACAACAGTAAGGCAAACTCCATTGTGTGAGAGACTTTGATCAATTTTTAATTCCTGAGTTAATTTACTTTGAAAATAGAGATTAATGTTTCCTTTTTCCTTTTCAATTTTTTTTAAAATCCCCAAATCTTCTATAATACCGGTGAACATGATGACTGTATTGATTAAATTTGCTCTTAAAATTAATTAAATTAATAGAATTGAATACAAAAAAGCTTAAAGTAGGTATTTCAGTTGGCGATCCAAATGGTATAGGAATAGAGGTTATTTTAAAAAGCTTTCAAAATCCTGAAACCCTAAGATTATTCAATCCAGTGATTTTTGCTAATATCGAAATAATTGAATATCAAATGAGGCTATTTAATATTAATTTGAAATTAAATTCAATTCAAAAATTTGAAGAATTTTGTACCGATAGAATTAATGTTTACAACCTTTCACTTGGAGACTTTAAGCATACTTTTGGAAAAGCAACCATTCAAGGAGGTCAAGTTGCTTTAAAATCACTTTTAGCATCAGCAAAGGCTTTAAATTCCGGAGAAATTGAGGCTCTTGTTACAGCCCCAATAAATAAAAAAAACATTCTATCAGAAACATTTAATTTTATAGGTCATACCGAATTTCTTTCAAACCTTTTCTCTTCTGAATCTCTTATGTTCATGATAGGAGAGAACCTAAAAGTAGGATTGTTAACAGACCATATACCAATAGATAAAGTTTCATCGTTCATAACAAAAAAAGCTCTTAGGAATAAAATTTTAAAAATGATTAAATCAATGCAGAATGATTTTTTAATCCCTAGACCTAAAATCGCAATTTTAGGCCTTAATCCTCATGCTGGTGACAATGGGTTAATCGGTAATCAGGACGAAAAAATCATTAAACCTGTTATAGAAAAATTGAAAAAAGAAAACAACTCTGTTTTTGGTCCTTTCTCTGCAGATAGCTTTTTTGTGAAATCAAATCTTGACAAATATGACACTGTGTTAGCTATGTATCATGATCAGGGTCTTATACCTTTTAAAACTTTAAATTTTGGTTCCGGAGTGAATTTTACTTCGGGGCTACCAATTGTAAGAACATCACCAGATCATGGAACCGCTTATGATATTGCTGGCAGTGGTATTGCTTCCTATACTTCATTTAAAAAAGCTTTATTATTAGCAAGGGGAGTATATAATAACCGGTTGAACAAAAAACCCTTCTAGTATAGTTATATAATCTTCGTTATTAACTAAATTTGCCGATTCTATGAGGAGTAGATTTCAAATAACAGATTACGACATTGTTTTTTCTGGGCTGAAGGAAGGTGAACACAATTACGATTTTAAAATAAGTGAAACTTTTTTAAAAAGTTTTGGGTTCAACGAACTAAATAATGTAGATATTGAAGTTAAGTCTATTTTTATAAAGAAAAATTCATTAATGAAGCTTAATTTAAAGGGCAAAGGGAGTTATAATTTAACTTGTGATATTTCTAATGAAGTGTTTCCATATAGAGTAAATTCTGAATTAAATTATGTAATAAAGTTTGGTGAAAACTACAATGATGATAATGATCAATTTTTAATTATCCCTCATAATAGCTTTAAATTTAACATAGCTAAATCAATCTATGAAATGATAGTACTTTCAATTCCTCAAAAGAGGTTACACCCAGGAATAATTGATGGATCACTAAATTCTAAAACCGTAAAAATTTTAAATCAGCTTTCCCCTGGAGCTAAAAAAACCAAATTAGATCCTAGATGGAATAAATTAAAAGATTACCTTTAACAAAAACCTACATAAATGGCACATCCCAAAAGAAAAATTTCAAAAACGCGAAGAGATAAAAGGAGAACTCACTTAAAAGCTTCAAAGCCTCAAGTTGCTATTGATAAAGTTTCTGGAGAACCACATCTTTACCATCGTGCTCACTGGCATGAGGGAAAGTTATACTACAAAGGTAAAGTTCTCATAGACGAAGCAGAGAATATTGAAGGGTAATTTAATTTAACTCTCTATATTAATAGATGGGATTTAAAAATAAATAATTTATCTTCACATTAAGATATTTTTCAGGTATGAATATCAAGGAAATTCAAAAGCTAATTAAGTTTGTATCTAAATCTAAAGCCAAGGAAGTTAGCCTTGAATTAAAAGATTTTAAGATTACTATAAAAACTGGAGATGATGGAGACAAAAATCAACAAACGCCAGTAATTACCCCACAAAATCAACCCATTATAATAAATAAGGATGATTTTGTAACGGAGAAAAAACCAGAAGTATTTGATAAAAAATCATTTCATAGTAAGGATGAAGAGACTATAGATGAAAAACTAATAACAGTAAAATCTCCAATTATTGGTACTTTTTACAGAAAACCAGCTCCCGATAAAGAACCTTTTATTGAAATAGGAAAAGATGTAAAAGAAGGAGACGTACTTTGCGTTATTGAAGCTATGAAGCTATTTAATGAGATTGAATCGGAAGTGTCTGGGAAAATTGTTAAGATTTTGGTTGAAGATTCCTCTCCTGTAGAATTTGAACAACCATTATTTTTAATAGATCCGTCTTAAAATACAAAGTTTATGTTCAAAAAGATTTTGATAGCAAATCGAGGAGAGATTGCTCTTAGGATAATTAGAACTTGTAAGGAAATGGGAATTAAATCGGTTGCGGTTTATTCTACAGCAGATGCAGAAAGTTTGCATGTTAAGTTTGCTGACGAAGCTGTATGTATAGGCCCATCCCAAAGTATACATTCTTATTTAAAGCCTTCTAATATTATTGCTGCTGCTGAAATTACTAATGCTGACGCAATACACCCTGGATATGGTTTTCTTTCGGAAAATTCAAAATTTTCCAAAATGTGTACGGAGCATGACATAAAATTCATAGGTGCTTCAAGTGATATGATAAGTAAAATGGGAGATAAGGCTTCTGCAAAAGCAACTATGAAAAAAGCAGGAGTACCTACTATTCCAGGTTCAGATGGAATAATACAAAATTTAAATACTGCTAAAATTGCTGCAAAACAAATAGGCTACCCCGTTATGTTGAAAGCCTCTTCAGGAGGTGGAGGTAAAGGTATGAGAGCAGTTAATAATGAGTTTGAACTTGAGAAAGCTTGGGAAAGTGCTAAACAGGAATCAATGGCGGCTTTTGGTGATGACAGTATGTATATGGAAAAATTTATTGAAGAACCCAGACATATTGAGATTCAAATTGTTGGTGATAGCTTTGGTAAAGCCTGTCATTTGTCAGAAAGGGACTGCTCAATCCAAAGACGACATCAAAAACTAACTGAAGAAACCCCTTCTCCTTTTATGACTGATAGTCTCAGAGAAAAGATGGGCAGAGCAGCTGTAAAAGCAGCTGAGTTTATTAAATATGAAGGTGCAGGCACGATAGAGTTTTTAGTTGATAAAAACAGAAACTTTTATTTTATGGAAATGAACACAAGAATTCAAGTTGAGCACCCAATAACCGAACAAGTTATAGATTTTGACCTTATAAGAGAGCAAATATCTGTAGCTGCAGGTATACCTATAAGTGGTAAACATTACTACCCAAAACTGCATTCCATTGAGTGCAGAATTAATGCTGAAGACCCTTATTCTGATTTTAGACCTTCACCAGGGGAAATAACGAATCTTCATATCCCAGGTGGACATGGAGTTCGTTTAGACACACATGTTTATACAGGTTATATTATACCTCCTTTTTATGATTCCATGATAGCAAAACTAATTACCACTGCGCAATCCAGGGTGGAGGCAATTAATAAAATGAAAAGAGCACTAGATGAGTTTGTTATTGAAGGCGTAAAGACCACAATTCCATTTCATAGAAAATTAATGGATGATCCTGAATATATTAGTGGTCAATACACTACCAAATTTATGGATTCATTCAAGATGTAATATTATTTACTAATTAGATTATTTTTAATCATATGCTCTGCTATTTGAATTGTGTTTGTAGCAGCACCCTTCCTTAGATTATCAGAAACAATCCAAAGATTAAAAGAGTTTTGTCTTGAAAAATCTTCTCTTATTCTTCCTACGAAAACTTCATCTTTCCCCTCAGCCAATATTGGCATTGGATAAATACTTTTTTTTGGATTATCTTGAACTATCACACCATCTGTTTCGGTCAAAATTGTTTTAATTTCTTCACAGTTTGTTTTTTCATTTAACTCAATATTTACAGATTCTGCGTGCCCTCCAAACACAGGAATTCTTACTGCTGTTGCAGAAATTTTTATACTTTTATCTGATAAGATTTTGTGAGTTTCATTGACTAGTTTCATCTCTTCTTTGGTATATCCGTTTTCAAGAAAATTATCGCATTGTGGGAGTGCATTTTGATGAATGGGATAAGGATAAGTCATTATTCCCTTGATGTTATTTTTTTCATTTTCAAGTTGATCAATTGCAGCTTTTCCCGTTCCTGTAACCGATTGATAAGTAGATACAATAATCCTTTTTATTTTAAATTTTCTGTGAATAGGGGCTAAAGCCATAAGCATTTGAATTGTTGAACAATTTGGATTAGCAATAATTCTATCACTTGACTCCAAAAGGCTTCCATTGATCTCTGGAATAATAAGTTTAATATCGTTAGACATTCTCCACGCCGAGGAATTATCAATCACGTAGATCCCTCTGTTTCTATATTGTGGAGCCCATTCTAAAGAAATTTCCGCACCGGCAGAAAATAGAGCAATGTCAATTTCATTACTCAAGGAATTTTCTATAGAAATCACTTTAAACTTTTTGCCACAGAAGTTAATTAAATTGCCCTCAGATTTTTTAGACGCTATTGGAACTATTTTTTCTAATGGGAAATTCCTTTCTTCTAAAATCTCTAACATTTTCTTCCCAACTAGACCAGTTGCACCTACAATTGCTACATTCATTATTTATCGAAAATACTAATTTAAAGAGCTCATAACATAAAAGAAACAAAATCCAATCAAATAAATTGTTTTTGTTACATATAAAACACTTTAATAATCAATGTTTTTTATTAAAAAAAGAAGCCCTACTAAGAGCTTCATATTCATTATCATCTCCAATTTTTATCTTTCTTTTATCTTTTGACTTTCTATTTGTATAATTTGCCATTCCCCCTGTTTGCTTACAAACAGCATGAAGTTTACTAACAAATTCTGCTGTAGCCATTAGATTCGGCATTGGGCCAAAAGGTTTGCCCTTAAAATCCATATCTAATCCAGCAACAATAACTCTTTTCCCCTTATTAGCAAGCTTGTTACACATTTCAACTAATGAATTACCGAAAAACTGAGCTTCATCAATTCCTATCACTTGGTATTTTTTGGATATATTTAAAATCTCATTATCATTAGAGACAATAAAAGCTTTGTATTTATTGTTATTGTGAGTTGAAATGTAATTACCGTGATTTCTTGAATCAATCTTAGGCTTGAAAATTATGGTTTTAAAATTCGAGAGTTTAGCTTTTTTAATTCTTCTAATTAGCTCCTCAGTCTTCCCAGAAAACATTGAACCACAGATGACTTCGATTAAGCCAAAATTAGATTTTTCATTTAAACTATATTCTGTGAACATTTTTGTATTTTAAGTTAATTAAAAACTAAATTTATATTATAAATGTAAGTAATAAGCTAATCTTATTTTGCAATATGATTGATTATATAAAAGATGAATTAAAGGACATTTTAAACGACTTAGAGAAAATCAATGAAACCTCTGATATAGACCAAATAATTTCCAAACTCCAAGAGTTTTATAAAAAATTGATAATATTTCAATTTAAAAAAGAAAATGAAAATACAATTGATGGGTCGAATCAAAAGGAAGTAAACACAGCGATGGAAACAATTAATGAGATAGTTACTGAAATTCCAGATGAAAGAGACATTGAAAGCGTCGATGATTTATTTTCCTCAGTAGCAAACCCAGAATTCATAATAAAAGAGAATAATGATAATGAGATATTAAATGAATCAAAAAAGCTTAACGAATCTTTGATAAAGGGTATAAAAATTGGGTTAAACGATAAAATTGCATTTACAAAGGGCCTATTTGATGGAAGTGAGGAAGATTTTTCTCGAGTGGTTTCCCAACTCCAAACCTACTCTTCATGGGATGAAGCTTTTGATTTTTTAAATAATATTGTGAAACCAGATTATAATAATTGGGAGGGTAAGGAAGAAATTGAAAAAAGGTTTTTGAAGTGTATCGAAAATAATTTTTAGTAGATGGGTAAGCTTTATTTAGTTCCAACCCCAATTGGAAATTTAAAGGATATTACACTAAGGGCAATTGATGTTTTAGCTCAAGTTGATTTCATTTTAGCAGAAGACACTAGAAAAACCAAAAAATTATTGAAACATTATGATATTAACACAATAACTAAAAGTTATCATATCTACAATGAGCATAAAGTGCTAGATGAAATTATTAATTTGTTGATTTCTGACAATAATATTGCTTTAGTTTCTGATTCTGGATTCCCTTGTATATCTGATCCTGGATTCTTATTAGTTAGAGAGGTTATTCGTAAAGGAATTGATGTTGAGTCATTACCAGGAGCTTCATCGATTATTCCTGCTCTTACTCAAAGTGGGTTTCCAACAACAAATTTTATTTTTGAAGGTTTTTTACCAAAAAAAAAGGGTAGAAACAAAAAGATTTTACAGCTGTCTAAAGAAACAAGGACTGTGGTATTGTTTGAGTCCCCACACAGGATTATTAAATTATTAAAGGAAATCAAAGATATATGTGGGATAGAAAAAAACATTTCTATATCTCGAGAAATTTCCAAAATTTTTGAAGAGACTATTAGAGGAACTGTTAACGAATGTTTGTCACATTTTGAAAACAATGAACCAAAAGGAGAGTTTGTGATTTGCATTGAAGGATTAAAAAGTTAATTATGCGATGGGAACCCAAACCAATTCCAAATGATGAGGTAATAAAACTTCTTCAAAGCCAGATAGGCGTTTCAAGGGGCATATCAATCATATTAGCTCAAAGAGGGATAAATAACTATGAAAGGGCGAAATCCTTTTTTCGCCCGAAGTTTAATAATCTTCATGACCCATTTTTGATGAAGGATATGGAATCTGCTACAGATAGAATTAACAGAGCCATAAATAATGAAGAAAAAATTTTAATATATGGAGATTATGATGTAGATGGAGTTACTTCAACTGCGTTGTTAACTACTTTTCTAAGACAAAAAACGAATAATATTTTTCCATACATTCCAAATCGTGAGACTGAGGGTTATGGAGTTTCAGTCAATGGAATCAACGAAGCTATAAAAAAAGGGATTTCTCTAATCATTTCAATAGATTGTGGTATAAAGGCATTAGAAGAGGTAGAATATGCCAAATCAAATAATATTGATTTTATAATTTGTGATCATCATTTGCCAGAAAGTCAAATACCAAATGCGATTGCTGTATTGGATCCTAAAAGAGATGACTGTAAATATCCATTTAAGGAGCTATGTGGATGTGGAATTGGATTTAAGTTGATTCAAGCTCTCTGTTTAGAATGGGGTATGAATACTCAACAACTAATTAATTATTTGGATTTAGTTTCTCTTGCAACTGTTGCAGATCAGGTGCCTTTGTGTGAAGAAAATAGAATAATTACATATTTAGGGCTTAAGCAAATTAATAAAAATCCTCGCCCTGGAATAAAAGCACTTTTATCAGATTTCAAAGGAGATAAGATTTCCACTTCGACATTAGTTTTCAAAGTATCTCCTAAAGTTAATGCAGCTGGGAGGATGAGACATGCAGCCCTAGCGCTTGAATTATTAATGTGTGAAAAACTTGAAGACACAATTAATCCGTCAAAACAGATAAGTTCAATTAATGCCGAAAGGCGAGAGGAAGACAAAAAAACCACGGAAGAGGCCCTTGTTCAAATAAAACTCAAAGAAGAAGAATCATTTTCTTTCACCTTAGTTCATAATGACAATTGGCATCCAGGTATAATTGGAATTGTTGCATCGAGATTAATAGAAAAATATTATAGACCAACAATTGTTTTAACTAAAAGGGATCAATATTATATTGGTTCAGCTAGATCTATAAAAGGATTTGATATATACAAGGCATTAAAAAAGTGTAGTAACCTCTTGGAACAATTTGGGGGTCATAAATATGCAGCAGGGTTAAAATTGCACGAATCAAAACTCGAATTATTTAAAAATGAATTCGAAGAGTTTTCTAATAAAAATATATCTGAAAAACAAAAAATAAAGACCTCTATTTATGATCTAGAAATCTCGTTAAGTGAACTGAATTTTAATTTTTTTAAAATTATAGAACAAATGGGGCCATTTGGACCAAATAATTTGAAGCCTATTTTTTGTTCTAGAAATTGTATAAGTACATCTCAGACTAGAACTGTAGGTAAGGACAACCAACATTTACAAGTATACATAAAATCAAAAAATAAAATTTATAAAGGGATTGCTTTTGGCAGGGGAGATATATTAAATAAAATAAATAAAAGTAAAGGGTTTGATATCCTATACTCTATAGAACAAAACAGTTGGAACGGTAACACCGAATTACAATTAGTTATCGTGGATTTAAAATTAAAATAATTTAAATATGTTTTTTAGGAAAACAAATAATTTTCCAAGGAAAAAGAGGAGTTTTGATTATCCTTTTTAAGGATTTCATCAGCTAATTCCTTACCTAATTCGACACCCCATTGGTCATAACTAAAAATGTTCCATACGATTCCTTGAACAAAAATTTTATGTTCATAAATAGCGATCAATCGACCTATATTTTCAGGTGTAACTTTGTCAAAAATTATCGTATTCGATGGTTTATTCCCGTCAAAAACTTTATAAGGAGTTAAAAATTTAATTTCATCTTCATTTATTTTCTTTGACACTAATTCTTTTTCAACTTCTCCCTCGTTCTTTCCTTTCATTAATGCATCCACTTGACCAATTAAATTTGCAAGTAGCTTTTTTTGGTGCTCATCATTTTTAAATAAAGAATTTTTAAACCCAATAAAATCTATTGGTATTAACTTTGTTCCTTGGTGAATGTGCTGAAAAAATGCGTGTTGAGAATTAGTGCCACTCGCGCCCCAAATTATTGGACTAGTTTGGTAATTTATTTTTTCACCCTCTCTATTTACATTTTTTCCATTACTTTCCATTACGCTCTGTTGTAAATATGATGGAAGACTCCTTAAATACTCCGTGTATGGAACAATAGCCTCTGTTTCAGCATTCCAAAAATTAGTATACCATATACCAATCATGGCTAAAATTTTTGGAATATTATCATTAAATTTCGCTGTTTTAAAATGAAAATCAACTTCTTGAGCACCATTTAAAAGTTCTTGAAAGTTGTCTTGACCAATTGCAAGAGCAATTGTAATTCCGGCTGAACTCCATAACGAAAACCTTCCACCTACCCAATCATTCATAGGAAAAATTTTATCGCTAGAAATTCCAAAATCTTTTGTTTTGTCTAAATTATTTGAAACTGCCACAAAATGTTTTGAAACAGCATCTTTATTCGTTTTTTCTATAAACCATTTTTTAATTGTTTCACCATTTGTCAATGTTTCTTGTGTCTTAAAACTTTTTGATACTATAATAAAGAGTGTTGTTTCAGGGTCTAAAACTTGTAATAAACTATGAATATGATCTCCATCTATATTTGATATGAATTTTATATTTAGGTGATTTCTATAAAACTCTAGGGCCTCGGTAACCATTTTTGGGCCAAGATCAGAACCTCCAATTCCAATATTAACTATTGTTGATATTTTTTTTCCAGAAAAACCTAGATAATTACCGGTTATAATTTCATTTGAAAATTTAAAAATCCTTTCTCTTTCAGTTTTTATTTTTTCTATAATATCAATACCATCATGGATTAATTTATCATTACTTTGATTTCTAACCGCAGTATGTAAAACTGCCCTTCGTTCGGTTTCATTGATTTTTCTCCCCTTAAAATATGATTCAATTGCGTCATCAAGTTTAATCTCTTCTGCAAGTTTCTCAAAAATCTCTAATGTTTTATCATTTATTCTATTTTTAGAATAATCTAAAAGTAAGTCACCAAATTTTATAGAAAATTTTTTAAACCTGTTCGAATCATTGGCAAAAAAGTGTGAAATAGTGTGACTTTTTATTTCGTTAAAGTGATTTTTTAAATCTCTCCAACCTTTTGTTTTTATGGGATTAATTTTTGGTAAAGTCATTTTAATTCATTGCTAATTTTATGTCTTGAGCCTCATCTTCAAAATAAAGACAGCTTAATTTTATTTTTAAGGGTTTAATTTCTTCAAAAAATTCAGCTTTTAGAGATTTCGAAATTGGTTTTGCCTCCGGTAATTTTTGTTTATAAGGGTCTACTTGTCTGCCATTTTTCCAAAATCTATAGCATACATGTGGACCTGAAGTGTAACCAGTCATACCAACCCATCCAATAACGTCACCCTGTTTAACGTATTGACCAACTCTTACTTTTCTTCTTTTCATATGCAGGTACTGGGTAGAATATTTATTATTATGTCTTATTTTAACATAATTTCCATTACCCTTTGCATATTTAGATTCGGTTACTCTTCCATTTGCAGTGGACATTATTGGGGTTCCGATTGGAGCTGCGTAGTCTGTTCCTTTATGAGGTTTAACACGTCCGTAATATGCAATTCTTCTTTTCAAATTATATCTTGACGAGATGCGACTAAATTTAACAGGTGATTTTAAGAATGCCCTCCTTAAGTTTTTAGCCTTATCATCAAAATAATCTACAATTCCCTTATTTTTATCCGAAATAAATTCGAAAGCATAAAGACCTTTTCCTCTATGCTCAAAGTAGGCTGCTTTAATCTTTTCAATCCCAATTGATATGCTATCGTCAACAAACTTCTCGTTATATATAACTTTAAAGCGATCACCTTTGTCAAGTCTTGTAAAGTCAATTGTCCAAGCGTATACATCTGCCAAAAAATATGTTAGCATACTATTGTAACCACTATTTATCATTGTTTCGTACAAAGAACTTTTTATGGTACCAGTTGCTTGTAACTCTACGATTCTTACAGGTTTCTCTATTTTTTCCCCATAAATACTGTCTCTTAAATGCACAACAGTGTAACTTAGGGCCCCAGGGTGATAAATAAAATATTTTGGAGTACTAATACTATCTTTAGTAAATAGCAGAGTGTAAGGTTTTCCAATTTGCAGTTTTCTAATATTTATTGAACTTTTTATTTTCTGAAGTATATGGTAAACCTCTGGATAATCGATTCCGTTGTTTTCTAATATGTCTCCAAACGTATCTCCCCTTTTTATTTTATATTCTTTTGAGGAAAACTTATTAAAATCAAGACCATAGTGAATGTCAGGTTTTTCAATTACTACATCACTTATCCGAATAGGGTTAGGTGTTTTATTTTCATTTTTACAACTGAGTATTGTTATAATAAAAAAAAAGGACACTATTTCGAAAAGATAATCTTTCATTTCATTACAAATTTCGTGAAGTTTTTGACCTCTTTTTAAAATGCTAATAATGACTTATCAAAAAAGTTAACAACAATTAATTGGTAATAATATTAAAAGGATGATTTAAGTTCTTAAAGTTTTCTAGGTCGCATTCTATAGAGCCAATTTTTAAGTCTGCTTTCATTTTTACAGGAATTTTATTTTTGTCATTGCTTATCCATAGAGTCACACTTTCTTG
>CEVS01103010.1_pt1 | contig 14165 bp, 11 predicted proteins | sample 361571 | NCBI WGS metagenome assembly CEVS01 (sample SAMEA2623850, study PRJEB7988) | marine metagenome | isolation source: saline water (ENVO:00002010), including | reverse complement strand
TTTTCAGTTGTGGTAGAGGATGATGCTTGCCCAGTTAATAATTTATTCACGTACACATACACAATTAGTTTATCCTCCGCTCTTGACTTTGATATTATAAGCAGTACCACTAGTCCTTCCTGTGCCGGATATAGTGATGCGAGTATTAACTTAGTTGTAGCAGGAACAACTGGCCAGGTTACATATAGCTGGTCAGGTCCTGGCGGTTTTACAAGTTCAAATCAAAATATCAACTTAATAGCCTCGGGCTTATACTATATTGATATTACTGATGATGCAGGTTGCTTTATTTCAGATACTTTAGAAATTCAAGACCCTCCATCATTAACTGTAGTTCCAACTGTTGATAGTGTAAGTTGTATTGGAAGCAATGACGGTTCTATTAGTATTCTTGTAACTCCAAATCCAACCAATTTAACTTATAATTGGCTGGGTCCAAATGGTTTCTTAAGCACAAATCAAAATATTAACTTTCTATATGAAGGGACATATGATTTAATAATTACAGATGCATCAGGATGTATTTATGATTATCAAATAATCTTACCACCTGCTAATCCATTCAATGTTTCTTTTAATATTGATAGTATAAGTTGTTTTGATGAAAATGATGGTGCTATTGATCTTATTCTCTCATTAAGTAGTAACTTATTGACTTTTAGTTGGGTGAGTCAAAATGGTTTTTTATCTAATAGTGAAGACATTGATTCATTATATTCAGGAACCTACCTTATTACTATAAATGATCAAAATGGATGTGCTTTTGTAGATACTGTAATATTAAATAATCCTGATCCAATATCATCTGTGTCAAATATTACTTCTTGTGATAATTATACTTGGAATAATAATAATTACAATACCACAGGTTCGTATTCATTTTCAACTATATCTTCAAATGGATGTGATTCTGTTGCAGTTCTTAATTTGGTAATTAATAATTCCACAAGCTCAACCGAAAACAAAACTGTTTGTGATGAGTATGAATGGAATGGAACAACATACTCAACTAGTGGAACATATACTTTTTCAACAACTAATATATATGGTTGCGATAGCGTAGCTACATTAAATTTAAATGTAAATAGCTCCACATTTTCAAATACATATATTAATGATTGTAAGCCATTTATTTGGAACAACACGACCTACGATAGTTCAGGAATTTATACATTTAATACCGTAAACACAGATGGTTGTGATTCAATTGCTACAATAAATCTTAATATTACATCTTATGATATTTCGCTAGCTACACCAATTTGTGAAGGGGACTCATCAGCACTTTCAGTAAATATATTTAATCCATTATCAAACACTTATAATATAACAATTAACGATAATTTTAACACATACAGTTTTGTAGTTGATTCTTTTGGTTTACTCAAAAATACTAGTAGTTTAATTTATTTTTCTCCATCATCTACAAATCAGTATTCATTGACTTACGTTAAAGATGGAAATAATTGTGAATCTAATCCTAACAAAATAATAACTCTGACTGTTAATCCGCTTCCAGTAATAAATATTTTTCCACTGCAAGTTTGTGCAAACGATCAGCCGTTCAACCTAAACTATGCAACCCCAAATGGTGGTGAGTATTTCATAAATAATCAAAGTGTAAACTTGTTTAAACCAAAAGATTATAATGTTGGAGATTACGAGGTTGATTATTATTATACAGATAGCTTAACTACATGTACATCATCTAAGAAAGATATGTTAAGCGTCAAATCAATACCCTTTTCTGACTTTTATTGTAGTGAATACGTTGTAAAGCAGGATACACCGATTACATTTTACAGTTCAAGTAATAATTATTCGAGCTTATTTTGGATTGTAGAAAATGACGTAATCATTAATGATAGTTTAATATTTGTATATAATTATGAAGATACAGGAAGATATGATGTAAAATTAATAACAGAAAATGATTTAAATTGTACCGACACAGCTTCAAAAGAAATAATTGTTTTACCATCATATACAGTTTATGTTCCAAATACTTTTAGCCCAAATAATGATGGGATTAATGATCTTTTTTATCCTATTGGCGAAGGTATTTTAGAATTTAAAATAAGTATTTATAACAGATGGGGAGATCAAATATTTAATGGTTCAACTAACACACCATGGTCCGGTGAAGAGTTTCCAGACGGAAAATATACTTACATGATTGAAATATTAAATTTGAGAAACAGCCCTTTTAAGTATTTTGGAAATGTGTTGCTAATTAAATAGTTAAAACATATTTTTAAAAACCTCCTCAATTTTTGAGTATTTACAAATTTTTATTTTAAAACCTTTATCATTGAATTTATTATGCTTTGAAACGATAATTTCTTTATAACCAAGTTTTTCTGCTTCTGATATTCTTTGATCAATTCTATTAACTGCTCTAATTTCACCTGATAGGCCTACCTCTCCCGCAAAACATATGTTTGTGTTTAAAGCAATATTTAAATCTGAGGACAAAATTGAGCATATTACAGCTAAGTCTATTGCTGTATCATCAATTTTGATACCACCAGTAATATTTAAAAAAACATCTTTAGCAGCTAGCTTGAAGCCACATCTTTTTTCTAATACCGCCAGTAACATATTCATTCTTTTTGTATCAAAACCTGTTGCAGAACGCTGAGGTGTTCCATAAACAGCAGTACTTACTAAAGATTGAATTTCAATTAATAAAGGTCTTGCTCCTTCAATTGTTGCAGCAATTCCTACACCACTACTTGCTTCATCTCTATCTGAAATTAGAATTTCAGATGGATTGTTTACTTGTCTTAATCCTTGCTGAGTCATTTCATATACACCAAGTTCTGAGGCCGATCCAAATCTATTTTTTATACTTCTAAGGATTCTATAAACATGATTTCGATCTCCTTCAAATTGTAAAACAGTGTCAACCATATGTTCAAGTATTTTTGGACCAGCAATTGCACCATCTTTATTAATATGTCCAATTAAAAAAACAGCTGAGTCAGAGCTTTTGGCATATTCAATTAGTTCAGCAGTGCACTCTCTAATTTGTGAAACACTTCCTGCTGATGAATCAATCGTATCAGTATGTAGTGTTTGAATCGAATCAATTACTAAAATATCAGGTTGAATATGTTTAATTTGTTGAAAAATATTTTGAGTTGATGTTTCAGTCAAAATAAAACATTTGCTTGATTCTTTATTAATTCGCTCTGCTCTCATTTTAATTTGTTTTTCACTTTCTTCACCAGAAACGTATAGAATTTTTTTTCTTGTTGAGCTAAGAGCAAATTGTAACATGAGAGTTGACTTTCCAATTCCAGGATCTCCACCAAGTAAAACTAATGATCCAGGAACGATCCCACCCCCTAGAACTCTGTTAAGCTCATCGTCTGTACAAACTATTCTTTTTTCATTTGAATAATCAATGTCGCTGATTAACTGCGGTTTATTTATTTTTTTATTATCTGATTTACTAATATTGGAGCTCCCTTTTTTTATTATTTCTTCAACAAAAGTATTCCATTGACCACACTGGGGACATTTTCCTAACCATTTTGGTGAGTGCGAACCACAGTTTTGACAGATAAATGCTGTTTGTATTTTTTTTGCACTCACAACTAATATTTTTTTGATTGATTTATAATATTAGTAGTTGAAAAGCCATCTTTGAAAGGAAAAATGATAACATCACCACCATATTCTTTTAAAATATTGTATCCTATAACTTCTTCTTTCTTGTAGTCACCTCCCTTAACAATGTAGTCAGGTTTTAATTTTTTAATTAGATTATACGGTGTTTCTTCATAAAACAAAGTAATACCATCAATAAAGTTAAAATATGATAAAAATTTTTTTCTATCACTTTCAGTATTTATTGGTCTTGATTTTCCTTTAATTTTTTTTACGGAGGAATCAGAATTTAAAGCAACAATTAATTTACCTCCTAACTTTGCTGCAGCAAAAAGAATTTCAAGATGACCATTGTGTAAAATATCAAAACAACCATTTGTAAAAATGATTTTTTCTTTTTGTTCTTTCCAATTTCTAACTTGTGAAGCTAAGGCATCATTTGAAAATATTTTTTGGCTAAGAGTTGAATTATTAGTCATAAGACTTTTTTTTATTAAAAATAAATAAAATTAAGAGAGATATTACACCCATAATAATTGCAACTAATGTTTGTGCTATATGTACAATTGTAGGAAATATTAGAGCTGGATTTGCTGCAGTATTTTCAGATCCAAATGAGATATACCCAATTCCAAGTACGGCAAGTCCAATCATGACAATAGCGTGATATGACCCAATCCCCCCTGGAGTTGGAATAACCATTCCAATACCTCCTAAAACTAAAATAAAAACCCCATCTATTAAACTTAAATGATTGGTTTCGTTCATACTAAAAAAGCAGACGTAAGTCATCAAAAAATACATTAGCCATATTATAAACGTATGTATCCAAAAATGAGTTTTGTTTTTTATATTTCCTACACTTTTAAAACCTTCTTTTAATCCGTCCAAAAACTGTTTTATTTTATTATAAAATGATAACTTCTTGATTTTTTTTTTAAATAGAAATATAAACAGAATTAGTAGAATGAGCGTGGCAATAACTACTAATATGTTTTTATGTGATTTTATTTCGCTGTTTTGATTTTTAATTGCTAAATAAAAATCATTGATTATTTTATATTTAGTAATTAATGTAAAAAGTAAAAGAAAAACCAGGACCATAAAATCAATTAAACGCTCAACTATTATTGTTCCAAAAAGTTTATTTAGTGGTATTTTTTCTTTTTGGTTTAGTGCCGTACATCTTGTTATTTCACCTGCTCTTGGAATAAATAAATTAGTGAAGTAGCCGATTGAAACAGCTGCAATATTATTTATATTTGATGTTTTATAATCTATTGCTTCAAGCATTATTTTCCATCTTAAGCCTCTACTTACATATGCCCAGGCCCCAAAAATCATTGATAAAATAATCCAATTAAAATCTACTTTTTTTAATTCATTTACTAGTTCCGCAGGATCTTGATGTTCGAATAAAAAATAAATAATAATAATAGTTAAAATAATAGAAAATAAATATTTTAAGATTTTAGAAACAACAGAATTATTCATTTTGTAAAATTATAAAATAATATTGTCAATTAATCTAACATTGTTTATATAAGCAGCTATACATACAGCATTGGTTTTGCATTCCCCCCATTCAGTTATTTTATTAAAATTATTTATTTCAACAAATTCAATGTACTCAAGTTTAATTTTTTGGTTTTTTAAAAACTGATCCTCAACATAGAGTTTTAAATCTTTTATTTTAGAGTCTTTATTTAATTTACAATATTGTAAACATTTAAATATGATTGCAGATTCTTTAATTTGTTCTTTTGATAATAATTTATTTCTTGAGCTTTTTGCTAAACCGTTTGATTCTCGTATGGTTTTCACACCAACAATATCAATGTTTCTGTTTGTAATTTCAACAAGTGTTCTTATTACTTGAAGCTGCTGTAAATCTTTCTCTCCAAAAAATGCCACTTGAGGTTTTATAATATTAAATAATTTATCAACAACGGTTGCTACACCATCAAAATGTCCGGGTCTATATTTCCCTTCTAAATTTTCTGCTATTTTTCCAAGATCATATTTTCTGCTCTCAATTTTTTCTTCATAGATATCTTTTGTTTGAGGAATATATAATATATCACAAGCTAAATTTTCAAGTAATTTGATATCATTAATATAATCTTTTGGGTAGTTTTTATAATCTTCAATATTATTAAACTGTGTTGGATTGATAAATATACTACATATAGTTATACTACATATTGATTTGCTAGATTGGATTAAACTTAAATGACCACTGTGTAGAGACCCCATAGTAGCAACAAAACCAATAGATTGATTTTTAGATAATGTACTTAGATATTTTACTAAATATTTTTTTTCGTTAAATATTTGCATATTTTCAAAAAAAATGTAACTTAATTTAAAACAAAATTACGTTAAATGCATGATATATAGATTTTTTTTATATATTTTTGTAAATCAAAAGTTACGCGACAATGGATAAACAAAAAATACTTTATGTTTCTCAAGAGATATCACCTTATACAGGTGAGACCAAAATGGGTGAAATAGCAAGCATATTACCTCAAAAAACTCAAGAAAGTGGTAATGATATTAGAATGTTTCTTCCAAGGTTTGGCACAATTAACGAAAGAAGACATCAGTTACATGAAGTAATTAGACTCTCAGGAATGAATTTAATAATTGATGATTTTGATCATCAACTTATTATAAAGGTAGCTTCTATTCAAAAACTAAGATTACAAGTTTATTTTATTGACAATGAAGAGTTTTTTCCTAGACGACAAATGTTTCATGATCAAGAGGGAAATTTTATGACTAATAATGATGAGCGAATGATGTTTTATTGTAAAGGTGTAATAGAAACGGTAAGAAAATTGGGTTGGAAACCAGATATTGTTCATTGTCAAGGCTGGTTTTCTTCTTTAGTTCCGATGTATATAAAAAAATTATACTCGGAAGACCCTCTATTTGAAAATGTGAAAATAATTTATTCTTTATTTGATAATTCATTTAGTGGAGTTCTTAGTAATAACTTGTCAGAAAAGCTGCTTTTTGAAGATTTAGATTTAGATGATGTTGAGACTATAAAAAAATCTAATATCATTAATTTACATAAATTTGCTATTAGGTATTCAGATGCCGTTATTCAGGCTAGTCAAAAAATTGATAAAAAATTATATAATTTCATAGAAAAAATAAATATACCATTTATGAGTTTTCCTGGAGATGAAGAATTTATTGATGCATATCATGAATTTTACAATAAATTGTTGAATAAAGAAGAACTATCTCTAATAGGATCGTAAAATGAGATATAAATATTTAATTTTTCTAATTACATGCATGTTCTCTTGTAGTGAGCCAAGTGTTATTGGTTTAGAGGTGCAGCCGGATACAGAAAAAATTATTATTAGTAGTAATACATCAAATTTAATAGATTTTAACAATGAGTCTGAAGAATCTTTAATCAATAATACAGCAATATGTTTACTTGGAGAGTTAAATGACCCTTATTTTTCTAATAATAAGGCTTCATTTATAACTCAGTTACTTCTTCCTGAAAGTAATTTGACATTTGAAGAAAATTTAACTGTTGATTCAGTTGTCCTTTCATACGCTTATAGTAATTATTATGGTGATATAGAAGATATTTCAAGTATAAATGTTCGGAGAATAGAACAAGATATCTATTCAGATTCAATATATTATTCTAATGATTTTTTTTACGACGACTTTTTACAATTACCTGATTTAGCTCAAGATTATTACATTTCTTTTGACTCATTAAATCCTGAGTTGAGAATTAATATTAATAAGGAGATAGGCCAACAAATATTAGAACTTGATAATACTATATTATCAAATAATGATAATTTTTTAAATTATTTTAAAGGACTTTTTGTGAGTGCTCAGGCACAGAATACAATCTTATACTTAAATCCTTCAGCAACAAGTTCAAAGTTTTCAATTTATTATCACAATGAATTAGATTCAGTAAGTTCTTTAGATTTTCAATTAGATGGAGAAGCTGCAAGAACAAATGTTTTTGAAAAATTAAATAATAATGATATTTTAAATAGCCAAGAAAACATCTACATTGAGTCTATGTCAGGATATAAATGTAAAATATCATTTACTAACATAGATGATTTAAAAGAATTATTATTAGATAAAGCAATTAATCAAGTTATTATATCCTTTCAAATAGATAATAACTTGATGACTAATGAGATAATACCACATTCACAATTGCATCTTGCACGCTTAGATAGTGATGGAAATATTATTGATTTAACTGACTATGTAATTGAAGGATCCTCTTTTTTTGGTGGTAGACTTGAAAACGGGATTTATAACTTTAATATTACTAGATATTTACATGAGCTATTATCAGATAATAGTTATACTAACAAACTTTATTTATTAGATAGATTGGCAAACAGTAATGCTAATAGAAGTATTATTACAAAAGAAGTAGAATTAAATATAATTTATTCGGATCTTTAAAATATGTGTGGTATAGTTGGGTATATTGGTAATAAGGATGCAGTTAATATTCTGATAAAGGGTCTTAAAAGACTTGAGTATAGAGGTTATGATTCTGCTGGAATTGCGTGTATAAAAGAAGAGGATATTCAAGTAATTAAAACTAAAGGAAAAGTAAATGATCTAGAGAATATGATAACTGAGGATTTAAAGTTATCACATATTGGGATTGGCCATACAAGATGGGCAACGCATGGGCCTCCTAACCAAGTTAATGCACATCCTCACTTTTCTGGCGATGGAAATCTAGCATTAATTCATAATGGTATTATTGAAAATTATGCAGCTATAAAATCTGCACTTGAGATAAAAGGACATAAGTTTATCAGTGATACTGACACAGAGGTTTTAGTTCATTTAATTGAAGATATTATAAGTAATGAGAAAATAAGTCTTTTTGAAGCTGTCAGAGTTGCTTTAGATGAGGTAATAGGTGCATATGCAATAATTGTAATTCAAAAAGGTAGAACTGATGAGTTTGTTGCTGCAAGAAAAGGAAGTCCTCTGGTTATTGGTGTTGGTAGAAATGAATATTATGTAGCTTCTGACGCAACACCAATTGTTGAATATACTAACAATGTTATATACTTACAAGACGGTCATATTGCTAGAATTAACAAAAATGACAATATTGAGATTAAAAATATTAAAAACAAAAATATCACTCCTTATATTCAAGAACTAAAGTTAAATATTGATGCAATAGAAAAAGGAGGTTTTAATCACTTTATGCTTAAAGAGATATACGAACAACCAAATAGTATACAAGATACAATGCGTGGAAGAATTGATCCTATTACTAAAGATATAAAGCTAGGAGGTATATTAGAGTATCAACAGAAAATTGTAAATGCAAATAGAATTATAATTGTAGCATGTGGTACATCATGGCATGCAGGACTAATAGGAGAGTATATAATTGAAGACTTTGCGAGGATACCAGTAGAAGTTGAATATGCTTCTGAATTTAGATATAGAAACCCAATTATTAATTCTAATGATATAGTGCTTGCTATTTCTCAATCTGGTGAAACTGCCGATACATTAGCTGCAATTAGTCTTGCAAAAGAAAAAGGAGCTACAATTTTAGGTATTTGTAATGTAGTAGGATCGTCTATAGCAAGATTAACTGATGCAGGAATTTACACTCATGCTGGACCAGAAATTGGTGTTGCTTCAACTAAAGCATTTACTACTCAGGTTATAGTTTTAATTTTAATGGCACTAAAAATATCTCAAAAAAATGGAAATTTAACAGTTTCAGATTACCATCAATTAATACGTGAACTTGAACTTATCCCTTCTAAAGTAAGAGAGGTTTTAAAAATTAATGAACAAATTGAAAAGATAGCATTTGAATTTAAAAATGCTGCCAATTTTTTGTATTTAGGAAGAGGATACAATTTTCCTGTAGCTCTTGAGGGAGCGTTAAAATTAAAAGAGATTTCATATATCCATGCTGAAGGATATCCTGCCGCTGAAATGAAACATGGACCAATAGCGCTTATCGATGATAAAATGCCAATTGTAGTAATTGCAACAAAAAAAGGTAATTATGAAAAAGTTATTAGTAATATACAAGAAGTTAAGGCAAGAGGTGGTAGAATAATTGCAATAGTTAATAAAGGTGACAAGGTTGTTAATGATATTGTAGACTATTCAATTGAAATACCTAACTCACCTGATGAGTTATCACCACTATTAACTAATATACCTCTTCAGCTCTTATCTTATCATATCGCTGTTTTAAGAGGATGTAATGTTGATCAACCAAGAAATTTAGCAAAATCAGTTACGGTAGAGTAGTGGGGGTATTTTAGGTTGATCCCTATTCTACTACTAACTTTTTCTCTGTACTACCATCATCATATATTTCAATGAATGGAGTGTTAGGTTTAGGTTTAGTTTCTCTTCCTAATATATCAACTACCTTTTCTAATTTTCTGTTTGTTGGTGGATTTGGGATATTGAATGTTGAGGTTACATTTCCATTACCATCTGTTTTTATTATGTAGATATCTATATCTCCATTCCCAAAAGAACTTGTATAACCAGTTATAATATATCCTCCGTCATTGGTTTGTTGAACAGAAGAACCATGATCATCATCAATTCCTCCATAAGTTTTAGACCATAGAGAATCTCCATTCCCATCTGTTTTTATTAACCAAACATCATAACCACCATTTCCAAAAGATTGTGTAGAACCCGTAATTATATATCCTCCATCGTTAGTTTGTTGAATGGAAGACCCTGTCTCACGACCAGTTCCTCCATAAGTTTTAGTCCATAGAGAATCTCCATTTTCATCTGTTTTTATTAGGTAGACATCTGTTACTCCATTTCCAAAAGACCATGTAGACCCTGTTATAATATAACCTCCATCATTAGTTTGTTGAACGGAAGATCCTGTCTCATTACTAGTCCCTCCAAAAGTTTTGGTCCATAGAGAATCTCCATTTTCATCTGTTTTTATTAGGTAGATATCCAGAGTTAAACCGTTACTAAAAAAACTTTTCACCCCCGTAATGATATAACCTCCATCATTAGTTTGTTGAACTGAATAACCTTCCTCACCATTAGTATCTCCAAAAGTTTTGGTCCATAGAGAATCTCCATTATTATCTGTTTTTATTAGGTAGAGATCTTCTGTTCCATTTCCAAAGGAGTTTGTATATCCAGTAATAATATACCCACCATCATTAGTTTGTTGAATGGAACGACCCAACTCATTTTCAGTTCCTCCAAAAGTTTTGGTCCATAGAGAATCCCCATTTTCATCTGTTTTTATTAGAAATACATTTCCTTCAAGATTAAAACTACTATCAAATATACTTTTCAATCCTGTAATGATATATCCTCCATCATTGGTTTGTTGAACCGAATAACCAACATCACCATCAAAATTTTTAGTCCATAGAGAATCTCCATTATTATCTGTTTTTATAAGGGATACTTTTAAAAAAGATTTAGAACCTGTTATAACATAACCTCCATCATTAGTTTGTTGAATGGAAAATCCCCACTCATCACTAGTCCCCCCATATATTTTCTCCCATCCTTGTCCAATACTAAAAAATGGTATAGTCAGTAATAGTATAAATAGTAATTTTTTCATACCACAAAACTAACAAAAAATGATTTTCACGGAATGAATCTTCCACTCGGAGTATCTATTTAATCTTTCTTCCCTGATTTTTCCTTTCTTAAAAATTGAAAAAACATAATTTCCTTTAAACTCACTTCCTCTTGGGGTCTTGATATTTCTTTCATTAAACCAATTTGAAATCTTTCGATATCCCAATCCTTTTTGGTGGAGTTCTTTAATTGTATTAAATAAGTATTGTTGGTGTTCTGAATAGAAATAGTTATTCAAATTTTTATCCGTGATATTGACATCAAATAACAGATTGACTTTTCTTCTAGAATAATCTTCCCTTGATAACGATTTTGTTACGGTTGAGTAGTGGGGTATTTTAGGTTGATTCTATATTAATTGTAATACATTGGACAATCTAATTCTTCTAAATATCCAGAAAGACGTTCAGTATTGTAATTAGTCCATTCAGGAGAGTACTCACTAGTGATAAAATAAAAAACTCCAGGGGAACCCTCATAAAAAGTATCTATTTCTCCATTGAGATGATGTGTGATGGAAATAGTATCAAAATCTCCTGTTGAAAATAAAACTTGATCTGCACATCCTCCATCATCAATATTTTGTTCGTGAGAATATCTATCTATTTCTTCCCACTCACCAATAGTATAATTATAATTTGAAGTTACTATTTCACAATCACATTGGTTTGATCCCCAAAAATCTTCACAAGAAGATATTAAAATACATAATGATATTAGAATAAATCCGAATAGTATTTTTTTCATACTACAAAACTAACAAAAAATGATTTTCACGGAATGAATCTTCCACTCGGATTCTCTATTTAATCTTTCTTGTCTTAGTTTCCCTTTTTAATAAAGAGTAAAAAATAAAGTTTGGTTTAAGAATAATCTTTGTTATAATACTTATATATCCTATTCAATAATAATATCATCATATATGATTAATATGCCAATTTTTGACTTTATTATTATGTTTTTAATCTAATTCAGTATTATTTTTGTAAATGATATATATGGAAACTATAAATATAATTTTACCTAACCAATTATTTGAAAAATCTGCGCTTCTTAATTCAGAATATTCACATTATTTGATTGAAGAGCATCTTTTTTTTAAGCAGTATAATTTCCATAAACAAAAAATTTATTTTCACAGGTGTTCAATGAAAAATTACTTTGATTATCTGCAATCTAAAAAACTAAAAACATTTTACATTAATTCGTTCGAAAAAACATCTGATATTAGACGTTTTATTAATAGTATCAATACTGAAAAAATCAAAAAGATTGTTTGTTTAAATCCAGAGGATAATTATTTAGAAAGAAGGATAAAAGTAACCTGTAAGCAAAAGGGTTTAAAATATGAATTTTATGATAATCCTGCCTTTATAAATAGCAGAGAAAATTTAAAAGGATTTTTCAAAACAGAGAAAAAAAAACTCTTTCAAACATCATTTTATAAGTCCGAAAGGATAAGATTAAAAATTCTTCTTGACGAAAATCAAAATCCATTAGGGGGTAAGTGGACATATGATGATATGAATAGAGAAAAATATCCAAAAAATAAACAAACACCAGAAATAAAGGTTTCCAAAAAAACAAGTAATCACGAAGATGCTATTTCTTATGTTTTGAAGTATTACAAAAATAATAATGGTGTAATTAATAATGAATTTGTTTATCCAACAAATTTTACAACAGCTAAAACATGGATTCAAGAATTTTTAAAAAATAGATTTGATGAGTTTGGTCCGTACGAGGACGCTATTTTAAAAGAAGAGTCTATTATTAACCATAGTCTACTTTCACCTCTCATTAATTCTGGTTTGATAACACCAGATTATGTTATAAAATCTATTGTAGAATTTTATGAAAAAAATAATGTTAGGTTAAACTCTTGTGAAGGACTAATCCGTCAAATTATTGGTTGGAGAGAGTTTATTCGTGGAGTATATGTTTGTAAAGGAGTAGAGGAGAGGACAAAAAACTTTTGGAATTTTAATAGAGAAATACCAAAATCATTTTATGATGCAACCACTGGTATTGAACCCGTAGATGATACAATTAATAAAATTAACTCTTCTGGCTATGCCAATCATATTGAGAGACTAATGATAATTGGAAATTTTATGTTGCTTTGTGAATTTCATCCAGATCAAGTATATCGCTGGTTCATGGAACTATTCATTGATTCTTATGACTGGGTAATGGTTCCTAACGTGTATGGTATGAGTCAATTTGCTGACGGCGGTTTAATGTCAACTAAACCATATATAAGTAGTAGTAATTATATTCTAAAGATGAGTAATTATAAAAAAGGTAATTGGTGTGAAATTTGGGATGCACTTTTTTGGAATTTTATGAATAATCAACGAAATTTTTTTTCGAAAAATCCTAGAATGAGAATGTTAATAAGCAGTTTTGATAAGATGGATACTAAAAGAAGAGAAAATCATTTAATTAAGGCTGACCAATTTTTGAATAGTCTATAAATAAATACTTTTATAAAATTAGTCTTAGATAAAAATAATTTACTCGCTTTTAGACTGATCGTTTTTTTTATCGGCAATCATATCTTCATTTTGTGTAGTGTTTGCCCAATTAATCATATATAGTAATCCAAATACATAGACTAAAAATATAATACCACCAATAATAAACATACTTGTGTTTAACATATCTATTGTTTTTTTATATCATTTCTACGTTGTCGAATAGCTATTGCAAATAATAATATTGTTGCAGGCCAATGTGCTGAATATTGCGCTTCCTCTGTATATCCAAAAAGACCTAGTGAAACGGAATATATTAGGCAAATAAATGCTAATAATACAGGATAATAAACTTGAATAAAACTTACTATTTTATTTTTTTTCATTTCAACTTTTTTACAAAAATACATAATTTTGCAT
>CEVS01027692.1_pt1 | contig 14179 bp, 14 predicted proteins | sample 361571 | NCBI WGS metagenome assembly CEVS01 (sample SAMEA2623850, study PRJEB7988) | marine metagenome | isolation source: saline water (ENVO:00002010), including | reverse complement strand
AGTTAAATGAATTCAAAGAAGCCTTTGCTCACGACATCAAAGATGGCAATTTAGGCGATGCGTTAGTGGGGGCAGATGTCCTTCTTGGGCTTTCTAAAGGCGGCCTTGTCAGCAAAGAAATGATTGCTAGTATGGCCAAAAAACCAATCATTTTCGCTTTAGCAAATCCTACACCAGAAATAATGCCAGAAGAGATTTTAGAAGTTAGAGATGACGCAATTATCGCAACAGGAAGGTCAGATTATCCTAATCAAGTAAACAATGTCTTAGGTTTTCCATATATCTTCAGAGGAGCACTTGATGTTAGAGCCAAAGATATCACTCAAAATATGAAAATGGCTGCAACAATGTCTCTAGCAGAACTTGCCAAGGAACCAGTACCTGATTATATTTCAGCAGCTTATGACGGAGTTGTAATGCAATTTGGTCCCGAATATATTATTCCTAAACCCTTTGATAGAAGGGTATTGATTTGGGAAGCTTCAGCAGTAGCGAAAGCCGCTGTTGATGAAGGCATTGCGCGGATAAAACCTGAAGATTTTTCAGTCGAAATGTACCGAGAAAAACTGGAAGGTCGTTTAGGCCAGTCTTACTCAATAATGCGCCATATAATCAATCAAGTTAGGCGAAGAGGAAAACGAATAGTTTTCCCTGAAGGAGATAATGAAAAGGTTTTGAGGGCTGCTGCACAATTAGATGATCAGAAAATCTGTACCCCAATTCTATTAGGTGCTAAAGAAAGAATCGATGAATTAGTTGAGGAATTAGGCTTACATTTCGACTATCAAGTATTTGACCCTAGATATGATGAGAGAAGAAAATTAAGATATGCTCCGGCACTATTCAAACGTCGCCAAAGAAAGGGGATGACATTAGAGGATGCTGAAAGGTTACTAAAAAGCCGTCCTTATTTTGCAAGCCAAATGGTGGCATCCGGTGATGCTGATGGATTTGTCGGAGGTGTAAGTCGTAATTATGCAGATGTACTTCGGCCCACTATTGAGGTAATAGGTTCTGACTCATCTGCTCATTGTGTTATTGGCTGTTACATGGTCAATGTCAAAGGCAGGACTATTTTCTTAGCAGATGCTACTGTTAATGTTTATCCAGATAGCCCAACACTTGCAGAAATAGCAGTACAAACTTCGAAAATCGCCCGTAGATTTGGAATAAATCCTAAAGTAGCAATGTTATCATTTTCTAATTTTGGCAGTACTAGAGCGCAGCGTTCAGATAGAATCGAAGATGCAATATTAATCGCTAAAGAGATCGATCCGACTTTGAAAATTGATGGACCAATGCAGGCAGATACCGCATTAAATCCTGCAGTTCAAGGGGAATATCCATTCATGGACTTTGAGGGGCCAGCAAATGTACTAGTTTTACCTAATTTAGCAGCAGCCAATATTGCTTACAAACTTCTAGAAGAGTTAGGTGGTGCCGAGATGACTGGACCTATTCTAGAAGGAATGGATAAACCAGTGCAACTAGTTGCAAGACAAGACGGAGTTAGACATATTGTCAATATGGCAGCAATATGTGCGGCAGACGCAATTAGACAAGACTCATACTGGGAAACTTTGGCTACGGAAGAGTCTTTGTAATCCTTTCACCTTGTTCAAATGATATTGTTGGTCTTTTAGGACGCCAAAAAGCCCCAGATACAAAGCCAACACATAGACCGCCGAAGAGTAGATTAGCCCAACCATCTGTGGCATATGATCCCATTCCACGAAAGATTGGTATGGCAAATGAAGGAATAATACCCAATACAAAAGTCCAGAAAATTTCCACTTTGATATTGGAAAAAAAGTCAGCATTTTGAGGTACTTTTACTATATCCCCTTGCCGGATAGGAGATATAACGAAACGTACAGAGATTCCGTTATTGATTCTGTCCATTGGTATGCTTGATAGTGCGGTAATGTCTACTTTAGAAGGGTGTACCTCTATCGCTGCTTTATGATATTGCATTGGGCCGAAACCTTCGAATTTCCTAGGACGACCATCCATCATAGCACCTCTGTGGTTTGAAGATGTACCATCGCATAGTAATTCTCGAGTTTTTGTTGAGATAACTATCTTTTTTTTCTCCAATGAAGCATACCATTCCCCTTGACTAGGGCATCTTATTTCCCATTCATTATTATCTTCAATTAAGACTTCTTTTTTCTGAAGTTCAGATGTAAGATGTTCTAACAACACATCCAATTTTTTTTGATCCCATTTACTAGCGTCACCATCAATATCAACTCGTTGTGATATCTCATCTAGTTCTTCATTGGTTAAACGCGACTCCATGATATAAAAATCAGGTAATTGAACTTCATGCCTTGGTCTTTGCCCAGCATATATCCATCCGCCCTTATCTTCTCCGATGAAAATAGAGCCAGAGTCTACTTTTTGGAAAGATAAACCTGCTAAATCCAGCGAGGGCATATAATCACTCCAAACATTTAGCATTCATCCGATTATACCAAGCCATTCCTACTTTGTGATCTTCTAATAGCGAGAATTGAGGGAATGGCGAAATAGATCGCATGTATCCATAAACTGAAAAATCTACTAGATTTGGAGACTTTCCACCAAAAAATAACTCTCCATTATGTTCATTTGTAAATTCGGTCAACAAATCATGCCACAGTTTTTTTGGAGTTCTTCCGTCTTTCTTGACTCTCTTTTTAGCAATAATGCCCCACATTACAGGAAATCCAGCCCACGCGTAGAGGCGCTTAGAAATAAAACCGAACTTTTCAATTTTTGAAATACGTGTTGTAGTCTTAAACGCAGAGCCCAACGTTCCATACAAAATCGGTACAGTGGCCTTAGATACCTTAGTATCAGCCCAATTTAACCACTCTTCATTTCTTTTTGGGTCTGATATAGATGCTAACTTTCCATTGTTATATCTGTCATCAATTAGTTTCAAAAGGGGCGTGGAATCCACATGAAAATCTCCCTTTTCATCGGTGAAAACGGGTACTTTGCCCCAGTCGCCAGCAAACGCGACAGATTTTTTAATCTTCAAACCATTAACTGGAATAAGGTCAACATCCATTTTCAAGTATTCAATTAGACCTCTAACCTTCCAGCAAAAAGGGCAAGAATAAAGAATATGTAAAGCAGGTTTTTGCCCCATGAATTTGCTAAAATAAACACCTTCTTCAAACCTTGTCTTCATCAGATGATACAGGTCTCCATCCCATTTTCCAAAAATCTAAATCATCTAACCATGTTAACCATTCATTATCATTACAAGTTAGAAGTCTGAAAGCACGCCCTTCCAAACCATCTTTATTTGCTTTAGAAATAGTTCCAACATTGAAACTATCATTCCACTCAACCTGCATTTGCCTTATCTGTCTCTTTGCTTCTTCGGGATTATCGAAATTCATTTCACAAATATTTCTGAGTTCAGAAAGCCACATCCGGCCGTCTTTAAGCAGAGGGTCATCGAAGGTCCTTTTCTTGGGTTTTTCCCAGAACTTCCACCATGGCATAAGATTGCCTAAACTCTCTACTTTTTGAACTTGGCTAAATTTACACTAGTGTTTGAAATGGTATGACTCATAGCGATTATCATGGGGCGAATAATTGTACATTTACACGGTAAGCCAAAGCAATCATCATTTTCCCAACTAATAGAAAAATACAGTGATAGACTAAGGGGCAGAAATATTAAGTTGGAAATCCATTCAGATAAATTGAATGCTAATGATTATCAGAATCGATTATTAGATTATAAATTCGTCTTTTTTTTAGATGAAAGAGGGATTGAATTTTCCTCGGTTGAACTATCAAAGAAGGTCGCAGATTGGTCATTAAATTCTGAGGATGTTCATTTGGCCATTGGGCCTGTAGATGGCTGGCCTCAAAGAGAGAAAGTAACGGCTAAAAATTCTATTACTCTGTCAAAAATGACTCTGCCGCATGAATTAGCTGCAGTGGTATTACTCGAACAACTATATCGTTCAACAGAGATTATTAAAGGAACATTGTATCATAGGATTTGAGCAAAAAATCAAAACTACATGATTATCCGGGTATTTAGGGAGCAACATGTTTTTTGAAGAATCTTCAACCCGGTGGCTTCTAATCATTTTTGAATTTATCATCGCTATAATTCTAATAATGGGGTCAAAAAGTCAACCTTTCCCAGAACCATCAAAGAGACTTGGTAGTGTTTTGTTTCTAGTGGCCACCTTATTCCTTATCGGGCAATCGGCACCTAGGCCAGCATCAGTAAATGGGCACATGGCATTCCTATCTCTCATAGGTGCCTTAGGACTGGTCTTTGGAGTTCACCACATGTTGAATACTAGGAGAGAAGTCTTGGTTGCGCCAATGTCTGGTTTTCTATTCTGTGTTGGGGTAGGAGGGTTGATGATTCAGACCTGGTCTTCATTGAGCACTGTTGAGCAGTGGTCAGGATTTTTGGCATTAATTGTATTATCCGGTGGGCAGGTTTGGTTAGTTTTCAGGGGGCTATTAATTGGTAGACTGCCACTAGCATGGAGTCAAGCAGGAATGGTGGCACTAAGTAGAGGGCAAATTTCAGGAGACCATGGAGCGATTTCTTGTTTTGAAAAAGCTTGGGATGTCGATGAAGAACACCTCAATCCAATGGCTTATGTTGCACTACATAGGATCTATCAATTCCTTGGAGATGAAGATTCTACAAAAGAATGGTATGATAATTTGGTAGATTCTGGCGGTGAAGAAGCCGTTGCAATCGAGTGGATTGAGGCGATAGAAAAAAGTCTTATGAATATCAATAAAGAGACGCAGTGATGTAATTTTATGTCCATAAGTGGAATTTATTTACCGTTATCCAGCAAAAGATATATTTTTTTTGAACATCTAAACAAAGCAATTAATAACATAAGAAACTAATTAGTAATATGGGCGATGCAAACGATGGCGGAAAAATTAGTCAAATAACAAATCTAACTTGGTTTATTTTTATTGTTTGGTTCTGTTCTAATTTGCTCTCACAATTGGCGTATATTATTGCCTATGGCTTACCATACGATGGTATTTCAATGCTTAAATCCTTAGGCCCTATTTATTATGTTGCAGTAATTTTTGAAGTTTTAATGTGGCTATTTATTGGCGGTATAATCGGTAAAAAAGCACTTGATAAAATTAGCAGCCCTGTGACAAATCCAATCTAGTCCGTTCTACAACTTAGGGTAAAAGATTGACATATTTGACGAAAGATAAGCGATGAGTTCAAGACCTTCCTAAATAAAAGCCACTTGTGGCAGAAGAAAGTCCTATACCAGTATTTACTGGAATACCTATGGAATTATCAATGCTTGAAAACGGCGAAGAAAAGTTACGTAAGTTGCCATATAATGCACAACTTGTGACTATTGAACAGGCAAGAGAAAGTCTTGTTGAAGCTGTTCAATATTTGATAGAATTGCAAGTAATGAATGATGAGGCTCATCATTTAACAGAAGAGATTGAAATCCTATTAGAGGATTTAGAACCAGAAGATGAACACGTTGTAGAGGTTGCAGATAGATTAGCATCAATAATTAGAGTGTGGCAAGCAACCGTCTCAAGTTTAGAATTAACAGGAGCCAGAATCGCATCACTAGATCCAGGTCGTTTAGAGTGGTACGGGGTTGTAGATGGCGATATTGCACTCTACTCTTGGGTCTTTGGAGAAGAAGATATAGAATGGTATCATTACACTGATTCAACATATTTGACCCGTAAACCCCTCATAGAAGCATAACTTGGCTTGTCTAATTGGGAGTGTAATTATGGTCAGAATTACTCGAGTATATACTGGAACAGGAGATGACGGAACATCCTCCTTTGTTGATGGTTCTAGGCACGAAAAATCACATTTAAGATTCGAGGTTGTCGGTACCTGCGATGAATTAAATTCTATAGTTGGCATGGCGATTATGGAAACAGACCGTTTACAATCTCATGAAGATGGAGGAAAAAGTAGTAGTATAAATCGAGTAAAAAACGTAGTCATCTCTGCTTTAAACAGAATTCAAAATGAATTATTTGACTTAGGTGCAGAACTTGCCTGTATACCAAGTAAAATTCCAGAGCAAATGGAATTGATAAGTAAAAAACAGTCGGAAATGTTACTCGAAGAGATGGATGCTTGGCTCGAACATCTTGAGCCTTTGAAAAGCTTCATTTTACCCTCGGGGCAAGGTCCCGAGGCTGTAATTCATTTTGCTCGAACCGTCACTAGAAGACTGGAGCGTAATATGGTTAGACTGGTAAACTCCGAAGGAGAAGAATCAGTTCGTAAATTAGCGCTTGTATATGTTAATCGATTATCTGATTGGCTTTTTGTCATGGGTCGCTGGGTTTGTGCTTGTTTGGGTCATTCGGAATCTCTATGGGAGCCTTTAGCAAGAAGAGATCAATCCGATGGAATTGCAGATTTAATCAATAAGATTAATTCTAATGATAATGATTTTTCTATGATAGATTAGTCTAATCCTGCAGTTTTCATAAATTCATGAGCGCTTCCAATTAATTCTTTGGTTTCTATATGGGTCACCTGCTCTAACGCTTGTTCCCAATCAAGCCACATGTAATTTCGATGTTCCTTCGATAGACTTATTGAGATTTCTTCAGTTGTAGCAATATACCAGTAAACCTGTTTTGATTTACGCTTGCCCTTATGCTTAAATTGATATTCAGTCCGATGCTCAAAGTTTTCAACAAATGATAATTCTGAAATTCCAGTTTCTTCTTTTAATTCTCTTCGGGCAGTTTCATAATAATCTGAGTCTTCTTGCTCTACGTGTCCTTTTGGTAAATCCCAATGACCTTGTGGATACTGTAACAGAAGTATTGAGCCTAGGTTAACAAGTACTACTCCGCAAGAAGTCTCCATAACTAACTCCAATCGGGCTGTACTCATGTGTCTTTTGTAGATTAATTAAGAAACTACTTGGTCTAACAATTAAACGACCAATCATGAGGGAGGTTGATGGTCAGTATGTGCAGTTGCCTACTTTTGATCGCATAGTTGCCGATTCAGACCTCGATGGACTTTGTGCTGCGGCAGTTTTGAAGTCATATAATCCGAAAGCCGAGGTAATTTTTTCTCATGCTGCTTTAGTTCGTTCAGGCAAAATAGACGAAATCATCACATCTACCACAGCAATGGTTGACCTTCCTTTTCATCCAAACTGTGGCTGGTATCTTGATCATCATCAAACCAATAAGCCAAATTTAGAGGAAGAAATAAATTTTACAAAGAAGGGCGGAGTATGTAATTGGGAAGCAACTCCGTCAGCAGCAAGATTAGCATATAATCTTCTTTCCCCAGTAATCGATTTATCTCATCTTGAAGAAATCATGCCAATTGTTGATGCGTTGGATTCAGGACAAATCACTCTCGAGGAATTTTTAGAAGATGGCCCAGTTTTACAGTTATCGCGAACAATTTCACTAAAAAATATTGATTATACTCAACATTTACTAGAACTATTTTCTCGAGGAGAATCAATAAAAGATATACTTTCTAATGAATTTGTCCAAAAAGAAGTTTCTAGAGTGAGAGATGAGAGAAAGAAAATACAGGATTATGTGTCAAAGAATACACGGATAATCAACAGGTTAGCAATATGTAGATTAGAAAATTCAGGTTTTCATTCAAATGGTTATCTAGTTACGGCATGGGCAGGAGATAAGGCCGATGCTTGCTGTATTATCCATGGATTCGAAGATGGAGATGTTGATGATGCCAACAGGCCTGCATTATCTGCAAGTTTTTACGCTAATTCATTCTTACCTGGGGGGCAAAATCGATACGATTTATCCAAACTTGCAACTGCACTAGATGATACTGGTGGAGGCCATGTGAATGCTTGTGGTTGTAGAATACAACCGCCCGGTATCGAAGCAAATCTGGAGTTATGGTTAGAGATGTGGAATAATCGCAACCAAGTTTTGGCAATCTAAAGAACAGAAAAAATGTAAAGAAATCCTAAGAAGGCATGAATAATCGCAATTATTACAATGAAATCAGCAGCACGACCATGTTTTAATTTCATATGAGTAAATTTTTTGCCACTAATTCGAGCATCCCTTGTTTGTTTACCCATTCTAGCTAATACCACCAGAAGAATGAATCCCAATGGCCCCATATATCCGTGAAGATTGGTTGGCCAGATTTCTGAAAAAACATCTCCATTACTTCGCCATCCTGCGATTGCTTTACCAATAAATGCAATCATTATAACAACGAAAGTAGCCCAAACCAATCTATTCCCCATTTTTTCATGATTTTCTAATGCTTCCTTTCTTTTTTCACCTTTCAGTACAGTATTCTTTTTTCGCCAAGAATACTGCCACCAAATCCAATAAATCAAGCCACAGGCTAATATTGGGTGGGCAAGAAGTGCTGAAGTTCGAACTAAATCCAAAAGACCACTATTAGGGTCCAAGTAGTAGTCATAAATTTATGTTGGCAGTTAACTAAATTTTTTTTCATCGTTTATTTTTACTCTTTTTGCCGGTGGGTTGAAGTCCCATCGTCTACGCGTTGAAATTATCCGGGTGATTTTACTGCAAGAAGACCACATGGCAAAATGTTTGGAGGCCGCTTTCAAGGCGAATTTCCCCAAACCGCAGCGCCGTAGAATCGTTCTAAAAACTGCAGATTGGACCATGCTTGAGAAAAAATGGAGGTCTCTTGTATTTATCGCAATGGAAGAAATCACTCCGCCATCTGAAGATGACGATAAGCCCTCATTTACCCGTCAACCTCGCGGTGCAAGACGAAGAAAAAGAGGAGGAGGGACTCAAAGTCCTATCGACTGGCTACCTTCGATTGAAGAGATATTGGACGATGAGTCTGAATCGAGTGCATTCCGCTTAGCAGTTTTACTAATCAATAAACAATTAAAAAAAGATGATTGGAAGGATGAGTATAAGGCAGTTGAGGAAAAACTTAGGGACGACTGTATTGAAAAAGGAGTCGATTCTGCTTGGCTAAAATTAGCTGATAAAACACTCTTGCTCAGCCAATTTCTTTCATTCCCTGTCAGTAAAAAGAAACGCAAAAAGAGTACTAAGAAAGTAAAACTAGATAATGCTAAGATTGACGTTTTCGATTCTGCAGAACTAATCAAATTACTAGATGAGATGAAGATATTTTGCGAGGATGCCGAGACTCAAGTTGCCTTACAGAAAGTGATCACACAACTTAAGTCGAAGAGGGACATTACTCCCGATAAACAACTATTACAACTCAAAGGGAATGCTTCATTAATTTCAGTTTTATTATCTTTGAATTCCGGAATAGATGCCTCTAAAGCAATCAAAGAATTATCTAAAGTCGATGAACAACTCGCTTCTGAGTATGAAGATTTACTCAACTTGATAAATGGAAAAATAAGCGACTGGAAATCAAATTCAGTTCTCGAGACAAATGATGGACTTTCCAAAGTAAGGAAATATTTGACTTGGACGATGGCTCCTCTAGAAGAAGTATCAAAACTATCATCTCAAGAATTAAATGAAGGAATAGAATTACTAAAACAAAACCAAGAGAATAATTCTAAAGTTGAAGAATTGACTTGGATTTATCTGTCTGCTCTAAATTCCGAAGGCTTCATGAATGAAGCTAAGGATTTGTTAATCGAACAAACTCTAGAACAAGGGGCGGAAATTAAACAATTAATGCCAGTAATTACTAGCATAAATTCTTCAGAAGTTATTGAGTGGCTAGAACACCAAATACCTAGATTAGATGAAGGAAGCCTTTCAGAGATTGTACTCACAGAAGGGATTGCTTATCCAACATTAAATTTAGCTTTGAAAAGATTGCAAGATATCGAAGGGGAAGCATGGGAACACGTTTCAGAAAAGGCCATAGAAGTTTATTCACAATGCTTGGAATTAGAGAGGTTATCAGAATTATTTTCCAAGAATCCAGTTTTAGTATTGGCTCACCCGTTTGAAGCGTTAATAGTTTATCACTTAATTGCAGCAAATGGAAATGAACAATTATTAGAATTTGCAAGAAATGCCAGATCAGAATGTTTAGCATCTATACACGGCACATCTACTCCTCATTACATATCTTTGACAAGTCATTCTTTACTATTAATGATGGAAGGTAGTAATGTAGATGAAGCCGGTTTTGCAATTTTAGATAAACGCGGATATCAAGCATTAAAGAATGCTAAGCATTCGCTTAAGGAAGGTGGAAATGGGGCCATATCTTTGACTAATTTAGAACATTTAGTTAACAGTGTCGAACAAAGTGAATTAAGTGAACTGGAATCAAGATTATTTTCAGTACTAATTTCAACATTGAGATTAAATTATGTTAGGTTATCATTGCAACATGGATTGAGAGATAAGGATAATGTTGAAATTTTAGAGAAGTTGATTGAAGGTAAAGAAACCCCTTCCAGAATTATTCATTCTCTTAGTCAGTTGATATTTGAACATGATATCGGTCTGCAACCATTGGTTTCATGGTATCAAGATCATGACCCGTTGTCTCCATGGCACACAGTCACTAGAGCAGCCGTTTATGCATCAGGTAATGAAGGAATTAACGCTGCTAGAGACTATAGACGTGCCGCAGAACACAAAGATTTTGATTTTGAACATTCAATGATTTTGTATAGAAAAGCGCTAATTCATCTAGCACACGCAAGCCAGTGGAGTGAAGCAGTAAGTCTTCTAGATCAGCAGCCGGCATTAAAGACAGCAATCACCAAACGTTTCCAACTATACCTAAGAGTTTCTTTTATAGCCAGTGAAAAGCAAACAGATAAGGCAACTCAAATGGTAAAGGACTTTGCAAGAAGAACAAAAACAATTCAAGAAGAGGACGAAAACGGTGAACTTCAAGAAAAAGAAAGAGTATATTTTGCAGAAGATGAATTAGACACACTGCGCAGTTATCCATTCGAGCACCGTAGGACATTACCAAGTGATCCGTTTTTAGGTAGAGTAACTGCGGCAATTAATACAGTTCACAAGAGTAGGAGAAGAAATAGAAAATCATATGATGCTCAATTTATGACTTTGATGCAGCAAACCGCACCTTCAAGTATGGAAGTGTATGATTTAGCAAAAAATATGGCTGAAAACAATCCAGTAGAAGGGATGATGTTCTTTGAAAGAGCACTTAATTCGGGGAAATTCTCTATTAGTGACTCAAAGAGATTAGCAGAATCAGAAATGAGTTTATTTTCTAAATATAGAAATCAGATACCAAATGCAAGTAGAAGATATTTGAAGAATTTATCACTCCCGCCATTAGTAATTGTAGATACTAATATCCTAATCGACGCACTAGTCGGGAAGATTTCGAGCCAATTAGAATTGGCTAGCGAAACTAGTTTGGATTTATCTGAACAAAATTCTTTCCACAAAGTATTATCCAGTAGGGCTAAAGATGGTAAAATAAGTCTGTGGCTGCCTCAAATTGTTATACAAGAATTGAGAGAAATCGGAAATGGGGCGTCAAAATTACGTGCAAAATTTTCTAACTCATTAGTTAAGCCAAAAATACTTGATGATATTATGGAAAAAGAAAATATTTCAAAGTTGATTGATGAAGTAATATCCGACTTTAATGTCTGGAGGCCATTAGATATACATTTAGAAAAGGATTCTGATAGCCCTGAAAATGAGGTTGTAATCAAGCAATTCCTACAAGATTATTATGAAATCTATGATGAATTATCTGCTATGAAAAGGGAATATGGCGGAAAGCAAAAAAGAACTAAAATTGGTGGAAAAGGAGTTTATCCAGAAGCAGCAGATAGGAAAATTATGAAAGTTGCTATACATATTGCTAAACAGTGTTTAGAAGGTTTAGGCGCTGTTATTATTGCTACCAGAGATGGTGATTTTACTTTGACCGCAAGGGCATTTGAAGAGAGATTTGGCTTTGGTGTGATCAAAAATAGTAGAATGCTAAATGCTTGGATTGAGACTTAGTCCCAGTTTAGAACATTATTTGATGTTAATCAATTACTCACATGTGTGAGATCATTGCATCTCCAAATTCACTACACGATAGAAGTGATGCATCACTCATCAATCTTTCAAAATCATAAGTCACAGTCTTAGAAGAGATTGCCTTCTCCATTCCTTTCACAATCAAATCTGCAGCATCATTCCAACCCATATGTCTAAGCATCATTTCAGCACTTAAAATTAGACTACCTGGATTGACCTTATCTTGGCCTGTATATTTCGGCGCAGTACCGTGTGTGGCTTCAAAGATTGCAATTCCAGAATCATAGTTAATATTGGCACCAGGCGCAATTCCTATTCCCCCTACTTGAGCAGCCAAAGCATCAGAGATATAATCGCCATTAAGGTTCATTGTTGCTAGAACTGAATATTCAGCTGGCCTAGTAATTATTTGTTGTAGCATTGCATCTGCAATTACGTCTTTGATAAGGATTTTATTTCCTGTTACTGGGTTTTTCATTGTGCACCATGGGCCTCCATCTAGTTCTTCAGCACCAAATTCCTCTTTGGCTAATTGGTACCCCCAATCTCTAAATCCACCTTCTGTGAATTTCATAATATTACCTTTGTGAACTAGAGTAACTGAGTCTTTATCATTATCAATAGCATACTTCAAAGCAGCCCTAACTATTCTTGATGTCCCTTCTTGAGAAATTGGTTTTATTCCAATTCCCGATGTGTCAGGGAACCTAATTTTATCGACTCCCATTTCATCTTGGAGAAATTGAATTACTTTGGCAACTTCAGCTGAACCAGCTTCCCATTCGATTCCAGCATAAACGTCTTCGCTGTTTTCTCTAAAAATAATCATGTCAACATCATTAGGGGCTTTCACAGGAGAAGGAGTTCCTTCATACCATCGCACTGGACGAACACAAGCGAAAAGATCTAATTTCTGTCTAAGTGCTACATTTAGTGAACGTATTCCTCCACCAACTGGTGTTGTTAGAGGGCCCTTAATCGATACAAGTCCATCTCTCATTGCATTCAGAGTTTCTTCAGGTAACCATTCACCAGTTGAGTTGAATGCTTTTTCTCCAGCTAGAACCTCATTCCAATGAATTTTCTTTTCGTCTTGATATGCGATTTTTACTGCAGAATCAACGACTTTAATCATTACAGGGGTAATGTCAATCCCAATACCGTCACCTTCAATATAATGAATTATAGGATTATTTGGGATATTTAACACGCCATTTTCCATTGTAATTCCGCTTCCACTCATGTCGACCAATCTAGCCGACAGGCACTCCCTTCAATAATCAACCGCCCTTAGGAATGGCATGTACGGAAGAGTTGATTGGCTTGGAGAGCATTTAGTAGAGTGCAGTAATGCGAATGGACAAAAGATTACCATTGATTGGGAAGATGGACCTTCGCCAGTCCAAATAACATTGCAAATGATAGGTGCTTGCTCATTGGTCGATGTAGTTGAAGGTCTTAAGCAAAGAGATTTTGACAAAGTTTGGATTGAAATGGAAAGTGAGAGAGCTGAGAATGCACCTAGGGTTTTCACATCAATAAATATGGTTTACAATGTTAGGGGAGAGGTTCCACTAAAATTAGTCGAAAGAATTGTTGCCAAAAGTCATGAGAAATATTGTACAATTTCTAACATGATAAAACATACAGCAGAAATCACATCAAGCGTTATAGTTCATCCCAAGTCTAGTTGATGAAAGTGCGTTCATTGCTTGCAATAGAAGATCTCTCAATACATTGTATAACGGAATCCACACAGTAGGGATAGATTCAGGTGCATTGTGTATTTTAGCACCTTGATTTGTTGAACTAACAGTGGCAAAGGGTCTAACAGGGCCAGAACCGATCATGTCAACAATTAGTGAAAGGTGGTATGCATCTCTATCTCTGATGACTTTAGCAGATGCGATATTTGCTTTCGCATCGCCTGGTAAGTCATTAAGCCAATCTTCGCCTCTTTGTTCACGTTGTAGAAGTTCTTTTTTGACAAGTACTTCCAATAGTTCAGCAATTGTTTCTTCAGAAATATTTTGTTTGGTCTCAACAACCTTTGGAATTTGTTCTTGAACTACTTCATTTGTTTCAAACTTAAACTCATCAATTTCATCTAATGATGACAGTTCATCATCTTCCATGAAAGCAGCAAGAGGGTCGCTAGAAACAGTAGTATTAGCTGTCGGTGTAGCAGCTTGTCTCGTAG
>CEVS01028237.1_pt1 | contig 14183 bp, 18 predicted proteins | sample 361571 | NCBI WGS metagenome assembly CEVS01 (sample SAMEA2623850, study PRJEB7988) | marine metagenome | isolation source: saline water (ENVO:00002010), including | reverse complement strand
TGAGGATTCTTCCGTAATTCATACTTCTTCTTGGCATCTGCATACCTGCGGTATGGTTTTCCCTGATCTTTTACTGGAGTAACAAGAACTTTATCCTTACCCTTCTTCTTACCTGCTGGTTTTGCTTTCTTTGCTACCTTTGCTTCTTCTATTGATAATTCTTCGTTTGCTTTATTTTCACCTTTTTTAGCTTGCTTCTTAAGTCCTTTCTTAAGACCTGCAAGATATCCAACTGCCTTCACAGGAAGTTTAACTGCTGTGTCTGCAACTTCACCTGCTGCACTAAAAGTCTTGTCAACTGCTGAACCGATAGATTCGTTTGCTTTGCTTTGACCTTTTTTGAATTGCTTCTTAAGTCCTTTCTTAAGACCTGCAGCATATCCAACTGCCTTAACAGGTAGTTTAACTGCGGTATCAGCAACTTCACCTGCTGCACTAAAAGTTTTATCGATTGCTGAACCGATAGATTCTTTTGCAACCTTCTTCTTCATCCCATATCCTTCCTTCTTATCTAATGGTCCAGGTCTTGTATCACCTTTAGACTTACGCTTCTTCTCTAATCTTTGAAGTGCAGCAAATATCTCAGGAGGTAATTCTGGTTTTTCAGATATCTTTTCAACTTCTTCCTTCTGTCCACCACCAAAGAGCATGCCTTTAGCAAGTTCTTTAACAGGACCAGAAGCACTTGAGTTCTGTAATGTTTGGGTAAATGCTCTCTCTAGAGGTAGACCATCACGTCTTGCCTTATAACGAGTATCATATGCCAACTGTCTCGCAGCTTTTTTAGTTTGATCTTCTGCAGTACCACCAGCATCACCACCAGACTTCTTCTCTGATGCACCAGCAGTTGCTTTTGGCTTAATCTTAGCTTCCATCTCAGTCAGATAGTGCTGATGGAGATCAGTTACGATATGCTTTAATGTCATTATTCTAAATGGAACTTACCTTTCCTTACAGTTATTTATGTTTAGGGAAATTGTAAATCTTTTTTGTACCTGTCATTTTCATAACATATTTTCGTAACGCATCTGTTCCAACTTCTCTCTTAGATGAATTAGGTTCACCAGACTGATTAGTCCACTCTACAACATCTCTAATCCAACATTTAAACATCTCAGGATCTTTCTCTTCACTAAATCCAAATTCATCATACTGACCTGGCTCACCTGTAAGACATATTAAATGATTTGTTCCTCTACGAATTACCTTACCACTCTTCCCTGTAGGGGTATGTCTTATATAAGATCCTTCTTTAAAGATTGCACCTGCAATATATTTCTCACGCAATTCCTGTTCTTTTTGTCTATCTCTAAGTTGAACATTCTCTTTAGTTTGCTTTGCCTTCTTCCTAAAAGTCTGTGTAGCAACAGGTCTTTGATTATTAGCAGTCCTAACCTGTTTAGGATCTTGTCCTGGAAGTTGATTCTGATTGTAAAATTTTAATTTACCACCAGTATTCTTAGCAATAAATTCTCCAGTCTTCTTATCATGGAATCCACCATGCCCATCTGGGACAAGACCTAACCTCCTCCCTTGTATGGACGCAATGGAGGTCTTCGATTCTTTGCAGAACTGGGAGAAAGTTTTCTTCATGATACTAGATCTAGTACTTCATTATTATCTTATAAGTATATTTATACTCCTTTTGCTTTCCTTCCATCTTTAATATAGTCCTTAGTGAAGACTCCACCCCTAACACCGTTCACAGATTTACCACCATGAGTAACTCTTCTATTTCCTTCTCCACCACGAGCACCTAGTGTTGGAGTATATCCATTATTAAGATCATCAATATTTTTTGTAGTTTGGGTATTAAATTTTAATTGAACTCTATCATTACCCATATCTTTAAGGTTTGGTTTACCTTGACAAAAATAAGTAGCATCACCAAAGACAGCATCAATCTTCAACTGCTTCTTTTGAATGGGTCTACTCATCGCAGTAAAACCATCACTCTTATAAGATGACCAATTATCAACAACACTTTCTCTAAAATTCTGTACTTCATCATTACTACCAATATGAGATCTATCAGTTATTCCAGAGTATTGTTGGAATGACTTAGAATTAAATCCATCTTTATATGACACAGTAAAAGCAACCTTACCGTCACTAGTTACAGCTCTAAAATCTTGATGACCAGATCCACCAACTAAACCTACAACTTTCTTATAAGTAGTACCATTTACAAATAATGTAACACCATCACTAGAAGACATACTCTTCTCAAGGAACTTATTAATCTTTTTAAGAATAGGTAACTCGGTACGATGTGATGGAACTTTATCGTACTTTTTATATCCATTTTTAAAAAGATGTATTAATGCTTCATTCCATATATCATAATCTTTAACATCCGTACCATCTGGAAATTTAAATAAAATTCTAAACTTTACTTCATTACCACCCTGAGATTCGTAGTTCCCACCAGTTACAGACTTTGATGGATTATAAGATACGTTATTACCCTTTACTTCTAACTGAGTAAAATTAGATGCTCCTGCAGTAGTCTCCTGCCATTTTAATCCATTCCCTTCCAATACATCTATTATATGATCTACTGCATCAAAACGATCTATTGCTCTCACAATAACTTGAGCAATCTTTGAACTGTTCTTGCCAATAGGCCATCTACCAGTTCGTTCTATTTTTTTTATATTAGTACCCTTCTCATTTTTAATGAGGTTAAAAAGCGTACTAGTATTAATTGCCATTAGTTCACACAGGTCTCCATTAATTATTTATGAGAGACTTAGTGTAATCCTAGGTTGAGTAATAATAGGATTATGCCATGTACCTTCTTTAATCCACAAACTATCACCTGGTTCTAACTTAACACTCTCAACTTCTCCATTCTCATAAGGAGTACCATCATCTAACAAATATTCCACAGTTCCATATGACTGCACAATCATAACATCTTCACAATCCTGATGCCTTCCAAAAGTTATTGCTTTATTACCCATAGAATAATACACATGCATTATACGAATACCATAAAGCCATTGATTATCAATCTCATCATGATGAGTTGTAAATATTTGTTTTTTTATATTCTCAAATACAGTATTAATAGTTCCTGGAAAATAATCAGTATGTAATACTACAGTTGGTAAAGTCTTCTCATCATATAAAACCTTGGTAGCACCAAATTCAAATTCAGCAGCAGTCTTAAGCATGACATCTCCCCAATCAACAGTGTGTTCAGGGAAATGATTTTTAGTTACAATAAACGGCATTTAGTCCCATACAGTAGCAGTAATTTCAATAGAGAGATCATCCATCTCCCATTCCTCCTCAACTTGATAACCAAGATCCTTAACAGTATTATGGATTGTCATCCTAGCATACTGTTGAGTAACTTTATCAATAAACCTTTGAACTGGTATATCTAAATCCCAAGTCTCCTGATCAGCAACTAACTCATAAGTTCCTGTATTCTTATTCAATCTAAATCCAATATCATCATTAACAGCAACATCAACCTGCCACTGCTTATGTTTATGATCATAAGGATTTTCTAATTTAACATCCTGAACTACATTATACTGTAGAAGTTCCAATGCTTCTACAAGTTCAGGTTTATTTTTAATTGTGGTTTTTATTGTGCTGAAGTGTGACATTTTCCTCTACGTTTGTTTGTTGATAATACTCTGTCTTATGGACTCTATCTTGTAAAGTACCTAACTTCTTCTCAATCTCTGCAGTGAGATTCTCACATGCATTTCCAGTAACTCCTATAACTTCTTCAGTTACAGTACCGTCTTGTCTAACATTAAATTTAAGAGTTCGTTTAGTCATACATCTCCGTCCTTACGATTCTCAGAATAGTGTGCATCAAACTCTCCACCAGGATATCTGGACTTGAGTTTATCTATATTCATCTCAAGAATTTCATTAAAGTTAGTATTTAGTGCCATGCAAGCTTGAGCAAGATACCACATAATATCACCTAACTCTCTCTTCATATGGAAAACATTCTCTTCACTATAAGGTTTACCTTGGAAGATAATTTTTTTAACAACTTCAGTAAACTCTCCTGACTCTGCAGACAATCCAACAGCAGCAGTAAGAAGACGATGGATATCAGAGTTCTGACCGTTCAACTCTTGTAATCTATAAATGAATGCGTCAAAATCTTTTGATGGTTCGCTTGTTACACCATCAACAAACTGAGCATATTTTTGTGGATCAATTTGATTTTTCATAAGAATTACCTACTGGTATATTAAAGGACATAACAGTTCTGGTTTTATCAGAACGTGATACTGGAGATTCATGTAAGAGTACAGCAGGAAACATTAAAATATCCCCTTCCTCTATTTGAGGTTGTATCTTGTGTAGAGTTCCAAACCAAGGATCTGGAAACGGTTGATAGAATGCTGTAGACTCATGAACTTGTGGATCAAACTCAACATATAAAATACAAGATAAATTTGAGCATCCATGATTATGTGCTCCATGATAATGTCCTGATCTATATTTTTGAGTCCACAATTGCCACATCTCTGGACCTGCTAAAGGTAATCCAGTTTGACTAAGAGCATCATCAAGATCTTCTTTCAAAATATTATACCATACATCAAAATAAGATGCTCTACCATTAGTAGAAAAATAATCAGTATGACAATCAATAACCTCTTTATCTTGAGGTCTCTCAGACATTGCCCAATCAGCATTGACCATATCTAATAATTGTTTTTTCTTATATGCCCAGTTACTAACCTTGTATCGTCTACAAGATATACTGAACATTATCATCTCATCTAGTCTTGCCATAATGGATAACCTCTAAAGTATCTGAAGTAAACTTCCTCCAAGGATCAACAACTATACTACCTTCTGGAATTTCACAATACAATTCATCATTATCAGGATTGTCCCAGTATCTATACGTTGTTGTTGCACTATGGGCAAGTAAGAACACAGCAGGTTTATTGCTATCATATGTATCTCCTGTACATTTATCAACATACTTCACAGGTATATCTTCTGTGTATGGTGCTGCTACTTCCTTACAAAAATGACCAACCAATAAACTATAACTTCCTTCTGTATAAGATACTCTTGGTTTATATGCTTTACCATGAATCACAATAGGCATTTTATTATCCCATGCAAGTTCAACTAATTTTAATGCTAAGTTCCTTGCTTGCTCTTCTCTGGATAACATAATACCTTTAAACAAATCATATCCAAGTCTTAATTTTTTTGCCAAAAATCTAAGAGCAATATTATCTCTAGGATGACAAGCACCACCATCACCCATACCTGCCTTCATGTAAGAAGAATTTATAATTCTAGTTCCTGCCTTACACAAAGCACCAGTTACAACATCAACATTAATATTCCCTTGCCTCTCAGCAACATCTTGAATCATGTTAACAAAACTAATCTTATTACTAATAAAGGTATTGTAAAAAACTTTTATACATTCACACTCATCCCATGTACCAACAATATATGGAGGATCATTCTGTGCAATAGATTTATAAAGTTGAATCAACTCTTTAGCATCACCAGTCTCAGTACCATCTTCAGTACCAATCATTACTATCTCTGGATTTGTAAAATCAAATGCAACAGTACCCATAGCAATTAGATAAGGATTATAAACAAACCTACCCTTCATTGGTGTGAATCTCTCTCTTGTAGTACCAGGTAAAACTGTAGAGATTAAAACAATTAATTGATTATCTACGTACTTATTAACTTCATCCAATACACTCTCAACAATACTATAATTAAAATCTTTTGGTTCTAAATGCATGCATGGTTTGCTACCATCATAATCTTTATCGTGTGGTGTAGGAACAGCAATAAAAATTATCTTTGATTTATTTACAACATCTTTAATTGAAGATTGAACATCTACTAGAGATGTATCTCTAGGTTCAACATCATAACCAAACACAAAATGTCCTGCCTTAGCAATCTCCTCAGCACAAGGCATGCCAAGTTTACCAAGACCAATAAAACCTATATTCATCCTCTCTCCAAATCAAGAGTTACACAATGATATCCACCACTTAAAGTTCTTTGATGTCTCATTGGAAGCATAGCACATTCTATACCATGACTCTCAAGAAGTTTTCTAGTTGGTTCTTGAGTTTCTTCTAGAGCAACCAAACCTTGATTGACACTGAATAAATTCATATTCACCCAGACTGACATATTATTATATCCAGTATAAGATCCTATGTCAATTGCTTGTGGTGCATAAACAATATCCCAACTATTAAAAGGTGCTGGTAAATCATCCTTATCTTTTATCCTAGATGGATTTGCTAATATAAGTCCTTCTCTTAAAAATGCTACAGTGGTATCAATATGAGAATATGAATAGACATCTCTAAGTAAATGAACATCTGCATCACATCCTGCTTCATGTAACTGATTCTGTAATAACTCAGCACCTAATTCATTACCACTATTAGATACCAAATATAAAATATCATTATTTGCCCTGAGTGTATTTGCAGCATCAAATGCTGGAGTAACTTCATTCAATGCTAGAACACTAGGATTACCAATACATTCCTCATTATAAAGATCATCAATATATTGACATGGCATCTCTACAGCATTTGGTAAATGCTCACTCATTGCTCTCCACTCACCTCTCCTACTTCTTAAAGGCATTGGTGTTGCTAGAGCGAGATTACTATGTACAAACACAGAATCCCTAGGACAAAAATTATAATACTTTACTGGTTCTCTTTTTGGACGTACAACTTCTACACCTTCACCTTGTAAGAATTTAACAAAAACTTCTAAGTCCTCATTTGCTTCTTGAATTACTTGATCTGGGAATGCTCCAACTTTTATAGGAAGATATTCTTCTTTACCATAACCAAACAACTTCTTCTTTGGTTTTACACCAGCATAGTTAATTGTACGAGTATCCTTCTCTACTGGAGGCATAGTAGCATAATCTGCAACACCAACTATAACCTTCTTTAATTTATCCCATTCATTTGTAGCGTACATATTATCTGACAGTAGAAATTATCATCTTATGATCATTTATTTTACCATAAGTAAAGAAATCATCCAAACTAAAATTCTTATGCTGTGTCATCCACCAATGGTAATAAGCACGTCTAGAATGTTTATGATGTATTCTATTAATAATAACATTATTTTCACCACTTGTCAGTGTATCGTTAGTAGTGATTAACGGAATACAATATGTCTTACCAGTATGTCCAATAAAATAATCTACTGTTCCAGCAGACTTATTAAATTTTTTATCTCCTAATACCTTTTCAAAATTCCACTTATCACCATCAGAATGTAAACTCAATATCTTCTCAACATAATCTCTCTGTAAAATAACAGGACCAAAAAATGTATGGTTTAATTTTGGATGTAAAAAGAATGGTATAAACTTAGTAGATTCATATCCAATTTGAAGACAGTCCCAATCATATGGAATCCTATCCATTAGGTAATCCCAATTAAAATTCCAATATTGAAAAAGATTCAAATCATAATCATCTTCCATCAAAAGTAATACAGGATCATTTGAAGTATCCAACCATTCTTTCATAAACTCTAAATGAGTAACTGCATTACCAACAACATATGCTGGCATACCAGTAACCTTACCAGATACTTTTTTTGGTCCCCATTCCTTTGACTTAGACAAAGCATATTTTGAAGAGGAGACTCTAGTAAAATCTAATCTCCAAAACTCAAACTGCTTCTCCATGTATTCTCTTCTATCAATTCTATTATCAAGATTTACATAATATACATGAGGAAAATTTCTCAATTTACCCTTATCATACTTAAGCATATTAATTATAATAATTCATAGTTTTCCTGATCATACCAAGATCGTTTGTCTTACCATAAGTAAAGATCTCTTCAAGACCAAACTTCTTACTCTCATTAACCCACCAATCATAGTACGCTAATTTACAAGCACGTACCACTTTAAATTTTTTAGTATTGCTTGGGAAGAACTTTGGATTATTGGGTAATAAAGGAAGACAATAAGTTTTACCATTATGACCTATAAAATAATCAACTGTTCCAGACTTAAGACCAAAATTTAAATTTGCAATCTTACCAGTCAAATCATACTTACCATCCTTACAATGTAACCTAACTAACTTTTTAACATATCTTCTATTCAATAGAGAAGGACCAAAGGTAGTTGCTGGCATTATCTGATGAAGATAAAAAGGAATGTAGTGTAAATTCTCAAACCCAAATTGAAAACAATCCCAGTCATATGGCAATCTTGTACGAATATAATTCCAATCAAAATCCCATGTATAACATAGATCTGTTTGAGCAACTTCCCAATCAATAGTATCCCTCATAATTATTAATTCAGGATCTTGATCTTGTTCCGTAACATCTAACCAGTCTTTTAAAAATTCAAGAACTGATATAGAAAATCCAGCAACACTAACAGGAAGTTTATAATCTGATCTATTTAAAATTAAATCTTTCCATTCAGAACTATTCTCACTAGTATACTTGATACGCATACAACTATAGTCCATAACATCTAAGTTACTTAGACTCCTATCCATATGTTCATCTAACGTCTTATCATTATTAAAATAATAAACCCTAGGAAGTCCTTTTAATTTATCCTTTAATGTCATAATTCTTTAGGGAAAAAGTTTATGTTTATGAGTAACCTTCTATCACTCGTTGTTGGTGATCCTGCATGATAATTATTAGAAGGAAATAAAATAACTCTTCCTTTCTTTGGAGTAACACTATCTATTGGTTCCCAAAGATGTTTAAATCTATCAATTACTACATTATCATTTATATCAGATTCTTCAAACAAATAAGTATCACCAGTTGAATCAGTAGGATAATATATTGCACTCATACCACCAGCAGCAGTAGTGTCTGTGTGTGGTGGATAATGCCTAAAACCATCTACTCTCGGTGTATGTAATATACCTCGTATTCTTATAGGGCGATAGTTAGGAATTATATCATCTACAATTTTAGTTAGTAATCCAATCATACTGTGATATATTGCAGTATCAAATGCTCTACCATTTTCAAAAATATCACAAACAAATTGAGGATGACCACCTTTTAAATATTGTCCATTATCCATAGAGTCTTGCCAACTCCAAGATACATCTGGGCTACACAATAAACTCTCAAGAACATCTTGATATGTAGGGGATATTATGTCATCATATACATCAAATTTCATTAATTTTGAATACCATGATTATTCAATACCAAACCAAATCTACTGAGAAATTCACGTCTCTGATGAGATCCTTGTTCAATAAAATATTTATCACTCCACTGTGAGATATCTCTTGTCATAAGATTATCATTATCCTTACCATAACTAAAGAATTCATCAGCAGTAAAGTTATCTCTATCCTGTGTCCACCACTCCCAATATGCTTTATAACATTTTAAAAAACTAGGTCTGGGTTTCCACTTACTATCATCAATAGTATCCATTCCATTAACACCAGCATCACTGATACCTGTGAAGTATGGGACTATGGGAATAAGTGGTAAAGAATAACAATTGCCAGACTGTGCTAAAAAATAATCAGGTGATCCTGATGTTCCCTCAAATGTCATACCATCATGTATCCCAGAATCCCTATTCATATACACAGAATTTGCAATGACATTATCAAACTTATACTTACCATTAATGTAATGAAGATCTAATAACTTCTCCGCATAATGTCTACTCATTAAAGTAGCACCAAGAGAATACTCTGGTTTAGTAGGATGCAAATAAAATGGAACTACATCTGGAGATTCAAATCCTAACTGAATACAATCCCACCCATAGGGTAATTGCTCCATCATATAATCCCAACTAAAATTCCAATACTCTTGTATCCTTATATCATAATCATCTTCCATTAAAATGATATGGGGTTCATCAGTTCCTTTAGTATCATCTAACCACTTACGCAATAGATCTAAAATTTGAGAAGAATACCAATTAATCATTAATGATGATTCCTCATAATCACCATCTAATTGTTTATGGAAGTCTTTAGGTAATTCACTTGCTGGAGGTTGTTCAATCCTAGTAAATGCCATACCATAAACTCTAAAATGATATTCCATCCAATGCTTCCTATTAGTCTGTGACTTTACATTGGTATAAAGTATATGAGGCAAGTGCCTCAACTTATCGTGCATATTGTATTTTTTAACAGTCATGGTCTATAATTGTCTAGATACTTTTCTCCGTAGAGTTCACTCATCTTATTAGTTATATCATAATTCAAAAACTTCTCTGTGTCTAGTGTCATCTTCACATCTTTAGAAGTTCCATAGGTAAAAAAATCATCTAAAGTAAACCTATCTCTCTCATGCTTCCACCAAAAATAATATGCATTCCTAGCTTTAATATCTCCACTCTCTCTATAAAATTTTTGTAAAGCACTATTATCTTCAAAACTACCAAAGGATGTGTTAATTGTAATAAGAGGAATACAATATGTTCTACCACAATGAACCATAAAATAATCAACAGTTCCAGATCCAGCAACTGCTTTACCAGAATTCCAAGCAGCATTAGCAACTGTATTTAATAATCTATACCTATCTCCCACACAATGAATATCAATAAGTTTCTCAACATATTCTCTATGCAAAAGAACAGGTCCAAAATCATGTGCTGACTGTATAGGATGTAAAAACATTGGCATCCCCTCTGGATTTTCAAATCCCATATGAAGACAATCCCAATCATAAGGAAGTCTACTCATAAGATATTCCCAATCAAAATGCCATCTCTTAATACAATTCAAATCATAATCATCCTCCATCAATATAAGATAAGAATCATCACTCTCTGCATACCACTTCTTTAAAAACTCAAGATGACTTATTGCATTAGCAGCGATAGGTGGTAGTAACGTATAGTTCTCATAGTCTATAATTAAGTGACACCAAGAATTAACTTGAGATCCAAGATACTTAGTACCAGATAATCTAGTATACTTAATACCCCATCTCTTAAATTGTCTCTCCATGTATTGTCTTCTATCTGTTCTATTATCCAGATTGAAGTAGTATACATGAGGCATACCTTTTAACTTATTATTTAAATCCATATCAACATCTTCTGTCTATTCTCATGAACCCATTCTGACTTCATATCAAAAGTAACTATTCGTTTCCAATCCTGACCATATCCATAATTAAAAAATTCTTCATTTGATTGTAGAGTTGATGCATATTCCCAAAAGTATTCTATAGCATGTGAAGATAATCTATCTCTACACATTCTAATATCAAGTTCATCACTCTCCATAAAAATACTTGTTAGACGGAATACAGGACAACTATAAGTTATTCCCAAATCAAATAGAGTTACCTCAATACTTCCTTCATCAGGTATATGATGACTCCTATCTTTATTTGGATAATATAAACGAAAGTTGCCATAAAACTTCTTTACCTTCTTAGCAAACTGTCTGGTAATCATATAACATCTAGTAGATCTAGATGTATTCCTCCAAGGATGTAAAAAAGTTCTAATCTGTTCATTAGTTGAATTAACAAATAACTGAATACAATCCCAATTATAAGGAAGTTTACTATAAAGAGTCTGCCAATCAAAATGCCAATGTTCTACAGTGTCCATATTCACAACATCATCCATTATGATGCAAACATCTTCATCGTTAGTATCAAACCATTTAACGATTGCATTGTAATGATCTAATGTAATCGATAACTCTTCTACACTTAATGCAGTAAAGTCATCCTCTATTAACTCCAACCATTCATGAACACCTAAATCCTCTTCAATATTTTTATTAGTATATTCTTTTTCATACCTTTCATAGTTCTCTATACCCAACCACTCAAAATGATTCCTCATCTCATCATCTCTTTCTGGATGATGTTTAGAATTAAGGTAAATGATCTTTGGCAGTCCTATTAATTTTTCATGCATTAGACTGGTCCCTTCCCATCATACTGTGGTAATTGAATTCTCATCTCATGATGTATTGGAGAACCCCAACTTAATATATCATCTACACTATAGTTCTTACTACTATTTTCCCACCACTTTCTAGTAACAGTAGTAGCAAGTATATCATACAACTTGTTATGATATTGAGCAACTACTTCATCATACATTTCCTCTTCTTTACTTGCCTCTTGTCTGTTATCTGGTCTAGTTGCTAACCTTTGATTTAAACAAAGTAAAGGTAGTGTATATGATTTTCCAACCTGATATATTAACCAATCATCACTGCTATAACACTCTTTAGGAATGGTAACATCTCTTAGACTATTGTCCAATTTAAATGATCCATCAGGTTGTAGATGCATCTTCATTAATTTCTCAACAAAGTATCTGTTAATAAGAATACATGCAGCAGATGAACTCTCACCAATCCTAGGAGATAGATGCATATTTAAAAAGTCATTATGACAATAATAGAACTGAATAATATCCCAATTATATGGAAGATTTTTATATAAAGTATTCCAATCAAACGGCCAATACTCAATTAAATCTAATGCTAAATCATCTTGAATTAAAAGCATGTTTTCTGAGATACCAGAATTATACCAATCAATAAACGTCCAAAATTCATTCATCACAATAGAAGCATCGGAAGGAGCAAGCAACATTAAATCTAACTTACGTCCCCACTCATTTATTTTTGATGTATGGAATCTATTTGCAGACACCCTAGTATAGTCTGTAATACCCCATTTACTAAATTCATTCTCAAGGTGTTCCTTCCTCTCAGTTCTATGATCCATATTCAAATAGAATATAGGAGGTAAACCTTTTAATTTATTATCAAACTTTGTCATTTTTAAACACCGACATATCAGGAAGATAGGGGTAATCCTTATAAGACCAATCTTTAACTGGTGTATTCACTGCTGTTTGAAATTTTTCCAATCCTTCAGAAGCCTTCTCTGGTGTCATGTAATAATGATATCCCATAATGTCTATATCTTGATCTCTCCAAGGTCTATAAAAATCTCTACCATCACACGACATTCTTTTTAGAGTATAATATGCCGTTGGATTATCAGTAAGAATCATACCACCACGTCCTAGTGGTAGATGTTTTCTTTGTTGAAAACTTAAACAAAAATATGTACCAGGAATATATGAATTCTTCTCCCACAAAACAGCAGCATCAACAATGTTGGTGCTGCCAATATAATAATATTTTTCCCATTTTTTATCTTCCCATCTCCACTTCTTTAATCCAATCTTCTTCATGATGAATGGGACTGAGATATATGTATTAGTTGGTACTTCTACAAAATCATACTTCTCATATCTCATACACAATTCTAATGCATGTGTACATGAGTCAACAGCAACTCCATAAGTAGAACCATAAAAATTAGCAATGGTTTGTTCAAACTGATGAATTGTTGAATCTCTTACTACTTGATCAGTCAGCGGAGTTGTATAGTTCATAATCCATAGCGTATAGTTTATTAAATTCTTCCATGTCAGGTTCTACAACCTGATGGAATAACTTCTTTGCCAACATAGTATAATTCGGCACAAAATATTTAGACTGTCTCAAATGCTGTATATCTAAGTCCATATCAAGAAAATTATTAACCTTCTTTTTTAAGTTACTATCTAATTTTAATAACTTAAGTTTACCATTATATTCCAAACACAATCTTAAAAATAAATGTTGAGGTGCAGTGTGTTCATCATACACATACTTCTTATTCTTAACTTGTTTTAATACCCAATCAAATGGTGGTTTATATCTACACATAAATTCATTCATTCCAGATACCCACCTAGTACATGGGTCTCTAGTCATAGCAAAAAAAGTATATCCACTCTCAACCAAAAACTCTGCCATAGTTTCATAATCCTTGGCTCTACGAAAATTCTCCAAAGGTATAAACGTCATACCCTCAGAGATAAATGCTGATGTTATTGAAGTACTTCCACACTTATCAACATGCAGATATACTAATTTTTTCTTTACATCAAGATAACAATTAATAAAACCATCTCTATGAATTACTTGTTCAGGTAATCCTCGTTTTAATTTAAAAGTAAATGATGAACAATAGTCTGGATACTTATCCACAAGATCATCTATAACTGCCCTACGCTGAGGGACATCTCTTGATATTAAAGAGTCAACTACCATGGCTTAGGTACAGTCGGCATCTTCTTAACTGTATCTTGAATC
>CEVS01023922.1_pt1 | contig 14228 bp, 26 predicted proteins | sample 361571 | NCBI WGS metagenome assembly CEVS01 (sample SAMEA2623850, study PRJEB7988) | marine metagenome | isolation source: saline water (ENVO:00002010), including | reverse complement strand
TTAATTTCTTGCCCAAAAGAAACTAATGGAACAAACAATAAAACAAGAAGTAGCTTTTTCATACGTTAAATATATAAAATTTTTATACCTATGGATTCGTTATATTAAGTTGACAGTTATCCTGTAGTTTGACATCCTGTAATAGTTATTTGTACATATTGAACAGCTACACAAGAGCTTGAGTTTTGAAAAGCTTCTACAAGTATTGACCTAACATCACAAGTGCCAAGTGCTGAAAGTACTAGATTCGTTCCACTTATAGTTGCAGTTACAAAAGAAGTTTCATTATTTATAACTCTATAGCCTGCAATTGCCGCTCCTGACCCTGGAATAAATAGAGTGTTTAATTCTAGGGTTGTAGTTCCGCCTGTATGAGTCAAACTAAGTTTTGGAATAGTCCCGCTTGTTGAAGGACAAAATGATATTGAAGGTCGATAAATACCACTTCCTGGTCTCTGAGAACCATAAAAATTTGAATAATATTGATTTGCACTTCCAGGATCTAAATAACCTTCTTCATCTGATGAGCAAGAGTAAATTATTGGAACAAAGCATAAAATAAGTAGTAGCTTTTTGATAATAAAGTTTTTAAATCTTCATTCTAGTTTTGAAAAAAAAGCTATGACACTTCTATTTGAATCCATTGTTATAGCTGTGCGACAGTTACCTGGACGTGCCCAACATCCGTAGGGCATATCATCATTATCAGTCCCTTCCCATCGATTAAACTGATATCCCTCATCTGGTGTAGCTGTGATTGTTATTACAGCCCCATAATTATAAGTTCCATTAGCATCTGGTGATACTGATCCCTGACCTGTAACACTTACAGTCAAAGTATATTGCTTAGTAACAGGGAGCTCTTGTTCTGCTTGTTCAGAAGAACAACTATAGATTAATATTAGAGATATAAAAGTGAGGGTTAGTAATTTTTTCATAATAATTTAGCTCTTTTCAGATCATTCCAGCTTTGAAAAAAAAGCTTGAATGTTTTTGTTTGAATCTATAACCATTGTGATATGACAGTTGCGGGAAGATGAGGATAAAATTTCTCTTGGAACTCCACCTTTGCCACATTGGTCGATTCTATCATCTTTCCATGTCCCTTTCCATCTATCAAACTTATATCCTTCATCTGGGTAAGATGTAATTGTTATTACAGTTCCATTACCATAATTTCCAGTCTCTGGATATACTGACCCTCCCTCTCCTGCAGTCACAGTTACAGAATATTTAACTGAATTTATGGATTCTGATTCCTGCTCAGGGGAACAACTGAAGATTAATATAAATACTAACAGGGATAAATAAGAATTAGACAGGAAATTTTTCATAATTAAATTTAAATCCTTATTCTCGTTTTGAAAAAAAAGCCCAAACATCTCTGTCTGAATCCATTAATATAATTGCTCGACAGAAATGAGGAGTCGGAGGCGGTGGCACATTTTTGCCGCAATTACCATCATCATTATCACTCCCAACAAATCTATCAAACTTATATCCCTCATCAGGGGTTGCTGTAAGTGTCATTATAACTCCTTCATCGTAAGTTCCATTGGCGTCTGGTGACCAAGAACCTCCTTCTCCAGCAGAAAGAATCAAGGTATATTGTTTTAGAACTTTGGGTTCTGATTCCTCTTTTTCAGCAGAACAGCTGAAGATTAATGTGAATACTAATAGAGATAATAAAGTAAGTAATAGCTTAATTTTCATATCCCAAATATAATAGATACTTTTTAATTAAAAGTATATAAATGTAATCAAAACTGAGTTTATTTCTTGTTGAGAAGCCCTAGAATAGCTCCTGTAATTGTCGATAATGAACCTAATAAAAGAATTCCAAAACCCGTATCACTTGTTGTATCAAAAAAAACTCCTCCAATACCCATTAAAATAAGTCCGATACTAATTAGATATTGTGGATTCATTTTTAATAGCTTTTTCATAGTGTATGAATTTAAATTAAATGTAAAAAAATAAAAGACCTGATTTAAGAGAAGAAGATATGCCTATGGTTTAAAATTCCTAAAGTTAATTAAAGGTTTAGGTATTAAGTTTTCTCTTTGACTATCTTTTATTTTTCTGATATATATGTCTTGCTAACAAAGTTATTGAAACAACATATAATGAAATAGTCAGCTCAAAGGGCAGCCAATTATCAGTAACTTCAAATGTTAAGATCCCAGCGCCTATTGTATCTTTTATCATAAGAGCAATAATAATTACCGTACCAATTATGAATTGATATTTATCAAGAAATTTTTTCATAGTGTGTGTATTTAACTTAAAGATAATATTATTAAGATAATTATTTTGTAAAATTAAAACTACATACAGAATTACATAATTTTAAAAAGTAGTGTTAATTTTAGGTTATAAAACTTTTTTACATTTAAAGTATGAAAAATCTTTTATCACTCACTTTAGTTATAATTGTATGTAATTTAATTCAAGGCTGTTCAACCGATTTTGAGAATCCAGAGCTCCCAACTCGTATTCAATACAAACTGACTGTTACGGTTGGAGAAGGAGGGTCAGTATCACCTGATGCTAATGGGACTTATGATGAAGGAGTTGCAATAACACTTACAGCCACTCCAAATGAAGGATACGAGTTTGATCGATGGGAAGGGGTTGATTCTCATCCTACTCAATGTGCCATGGCACGACACTGTCGTGCTGCTATTAAAATAGATTCAGACAGATATGTTTCGGCTTTTTTTAAAATTGAAACTGAAGAATCAAGACCATAATTTAGAGATAAATAATTATTAGTTAACTCTCCTATTTTATCTCTTCCGTTTGTTTCGAATCCTATTGTTTTTATTATAGTAACATAGACCATATATATTGTTCATGAAACCTTATTTTAGGTAAAAACTAATTTTCTTTTTTACAGGTGTTTTTAATTTTCTTAAATTGAAGTTAAATACATACACAATGAAAAATTTAATTATTCTAATACCAATTTTATTTTTAAATCATAACCTTTCTTTTGCCCAAGAGGATGAGTCTAATTTTAAGTTTTTTGATAGTAGCGAGGAAATTATCCCTCTAAAAAAATCTTCTCAAACAATTGGAAAATGCTGTCAACTTGGTAAAGCAATGTCAAGATTGACTGGAGGAATGAGTGATGTTTACTTAGTTCAGAGTGAATTAAATAAAGATGGAACTTACACTGTTTTTTTTGTGAGTATGTTTAGTATCGGTTTTGATACTGAACTAACTCAATTTGGTGTTGAAAACCCTACAGCAAAAATATCGAGTTTTCATCTTGCAAGTGAAGAGAAATTTAATCTTCTAAGAAATTTGATGATACAAGGGTATAAAGAATTTAAAGCCCACCCTATAATAAAAAAAATAAAATATGCTGATATTTCTGAAGTTCTAGAAGGTGGTCAAAATGAAGGGGATAGATTATTATTAAGGTTTCATAATAAAAAAATAGTTAAATATGTTTCGTTTCAACTTTTTGATAAAAACACTGGAAATAAAACTTCAGGCAGGCCGATATTTTCAAAATTTATTGGCCAGTTATTTGGTTCAAATGAAATAATTGATACGAATTAATTTAAATTACACACATACACTATGAAAAAAGTTATAAGAAAATGGTTATCAATTGTAGTATTTGTTTTTTGTGTACCTGCATTAACTTATGGCATCGTAAATGTTTATAATGAGACTGGTGGTTGGGAATTAATATTTTGGCCAATTTTAACTTTCTTTCTTTGGCTTCCAATATATTTAAATGAAGAAAAAAATTAAATCCATATCCATGAAAAAATGGATAATTGAAAATCCTTATGTTATTTTCTTTACTGGGACGTTTATGAGCATTGGCCTCACGAGTCTTGGAGCTTATCAAAGAGTATTTCATATTACAGGAATTCTAATAATGCTTTTCTCTTTCTATCTTATGTACCTTAAATCAAAAAAGAAATAAACATTAAATTTTGTAACTTTATATAAGCTAAATTTAATCTTATGCATAATTGTAATTGTGAATGCGCACCGTGTTTAGAGGATAATTGCTCTCGCTGTGTTTGTGATCCTTGTTCATGTTCTACTTGTGATTGTTAAAGTATGAAAAAATTAATTTTATGGATTATTTTAGGATTTCTAGCTGTTATAATCCCTTATCTTATTTTCTTTTATTAAAACTATACAGTTATTGAAAAAGTTAATCATTGTTATACTTTTTATTACTTGCAGTCCATCTGAATTTCAAAAGTTTACGGATGAGTCTTTAATTAATGGGAGATGGTATTCTCCAGATAATAACGAAACAATTATTTTTGATACCGATGCTAATACAATGAGTATCAGTGGGAGTGGTGCAATAATTGATTATAAGTATACAGATAATAATGGTGAATTTACAATTGATGGTTTTATTGCAGATAATAAAATTATGGCCCCCATCATAACCGCTGAAATTCGTATTAATAATGAAAAAAGTAAAATTCGGTTAACTAACATTTCCTCCTCTGATGGTGAATTAACCTTTGTAGTTTATAACAGATTGGAGCCATAATGGGTCTCATTTTAAGAAAAAAAAATAGATGAAAAAACTACTCCTTGTTTTATTTTTTATTCCATTAGTTTCTTTTGGACAAACACATAGCATTAAAAGAGTTATTGATGGAGATACCTTTATAATTGACAATGGGGAGAGAGTTAGAATGATTGGGATTAATGCACCAGAACTTAAAGATCAATTTGGTATTGAATCAAAAAATCATCTTGAAAAACTAATTCAGTACAAACAGGTTACGCTAGTTAAAGATGATTTAACAAAAAATAGAGATTACTTCAAAAGATTATTAAGATATGTATATGTTGGCGAGACAGATATTAGTTTAAAAATGATTAGTGATGGTTTCGCTAAAGCGTACTTAAAATATAAATTTTCTAAAGCAGAGCAATATAAGTTAGCTGCAAAAGATTAACGGTATATCGCTTCTGTTCACTATTTTTCATGGCATCTTTGTATATTGTTTATTATTTAAATCAATAAAAAATGAAAAAAACAGTCTTACTTCTCCTTTTATTTTCATCACACGTTTATGGTCAAGATTGGGTAACACCGGTGATTGATGGCTATGGAAAAATCAAGTATTCAAAAAATATTGCTGTACAACCAGATGATAAATTAGAATATAAAATTGTTTATAAAATTACAACTAGTGAATCAAGGGAGGGAATAAATAAAGGATTGAATGGTATAGCTCACGCTATAAATATGCTAGGATGTAAAAATATTTTTAAGGACGATGTTAAAATTGTAGCTACTATTCAAGGTCCTGCAACAACTATAGTGTTATCAGACGATGCATATCAAAAAAAATTCGGTAAAAAAAATCCAAATACTAAAGTGATAGATTTATTAACTCAATACGGAGTCAAGCTTTTCGTTTGTTCTCAGGCCACTGCTTACAAGAAAATAGACAGTTCAGAAATTAATGAAAATATTATTGAGGCTCTTTCAGGCTCAAGTGTTCTTCTTAATTATCAATTAAATGGTTATGCTTTAATGCAATAGTATAATCAAGATTAAAAATATTTAAAAATATATACACCATGAAAAAGCTACTTCTTGTTTTATTTTTTGTTTCATTTTTGTCATTTGGGCAAGCAAGAAAAATTAAAGAACCACTTATACATACAGTACTTTTCTGGCTGAATAACCCTGAAAGTGAAAAAGATCGTCTTGCTTTTGAATCTGCAATTCAAGAATTAATAGAAACCAATCCACAAGGAATACAATCTCACATTGGAAAACCTGCTGAAACATTCCAACGTGAAGTAGTTGATAGTAGCTATACATATTTATATTTAATTACTTTCTCTTCTTTAGAGGCAGAAGCAGCTTATCAAAATGATCCAACACATATTAATTTTATTGAAAAAGCTAAGCATCTCTGGAAAAAAGTTGTCGTTTATGACTCAGATTCTTTAAATTCAAAGTGACGATTCTTGCTTAGATAAAAGTAGAAACATAAGAAATTACAATTGTACTAGTAATAATAAAAATAATAACTCCGTTTTTTACTTTATCAGAATATTTGACAAAATATTTTTTATTAAGAATATCTTGAATTGTTTGAGCTCCAGCCATAAATAAAAAACCTACGAATAAGATAGATGAATCTAATTCAATTTCCAGGATAAATTTATATACTAAAAAAATTAAAGTTGCGATCATCCAGGTTAAAAAACCCATCCAACCAAGATATTTTTTAAACCATTCTATCATTTTATAATATTAAGATTTTTTATTTAGGTAGTAAATTTATTATTTTTTATTTAATTGCTCTAAAAGATTTCCTATTACATTAAATGCTATACCAATAATTACCATAGGCTTATCAATCTTATCATAATTAGGAATGTCAAACCAATAAAGTATAGCCCAAAGTCCAAGAATTATGAGCCCTATCCAGCTTAAATATTTGGCATAATAAGGTATCCAATTCATTTTTTATTTTTTTTTGATTTCTCGTATTTATCCGCCATAAATAGAATACCACAAAAAATTATTGGAAATAAAATATCACTCCAACTTAAACTTTTATTTACATATCTTAGGGCAAGAAGAATTAAATACGCAACAGCAAGTACTGTTAACGCGCCTTTGTACTTTTTCATTTATTTTTTCTTATTAGAATAAACTTGGGCGGCGAGGAAAACTAAAAAAAGAACCAAAATTGAATTTATATAGTCAGGGTAATTTGTTTCTTTCCATAAATTTGTAAGAAATGAAATTAAAATATTAATTATTATAAGCGCTCCAGTTATTTTTATTAGTAGCTTATACTTATCTATCATTCTTCTTGACTCCACTTTCTAACGCCTGTGATTTTTCCATCTTTAATATAGTGTCTTTCAAAAAAACGGTAAGTTTCAACTTCACCATTTTTGTATCTTTTTTCTGTAAATGGAAACATTACAACTGTTAAAGATTTATCCCACGAGGGAACAACAGGAATTACATCGTAGATACTTCTTCTTATAGAGTCATATGGCTCGTGCATTCCTTTAATAATATCGATGGCAGTTGGAATGTCAAACTCCATTCTTTCCAATCCTTTTTCAGGATAAAAGTACATTTTATCAGTAAAGTTTTTCTCTGAGAGAAAAGAATAATCCTCATTTACAAAGGCGTCAGAAAATGAGACGGCAAGATTTGCAGCCTCCATTGATCCAAATTCATAATCTCCACCTTTATTATCTCCACTTAAAATTTCACCACCTCTTGCATTTGAAGCAGTTTGTGTTTGCTCACAACAAATTAAAGTGAGCACAGTAAATATTAGTATTAGTGTATTTTTCATTGTAGGTTAATTTATAATTTATTTACGAATTTAATTATTTTCAGGAGCTTCTTTTGAATTAACATTGTATTTATCTGGTTCTAAATTAGAATCTATTATTTTGATAGTATTATTAATTTCACCAAGATACTCAGCATAAGTTACTGCATAACTTGATCTAAGTATAAATACATAATTTTCAAATAGATTTATAATTTTGATTTTCAAATCAATTGAATTGTCCCATAACATATAATCTGTATTTTCTGAGTTGACCTTTGATAATTTTTGAAATGCTTCAGGAAAACTCTCCCATTTTCTAACATAATTTGAATTCAACCATTTAAAATTATAGTACTTGTGCATTAGTGGTTGTAAATAATTTAGGAAGAATTCTTGCTCTCTTTCTTGCCTATCATTTAAGGAAATATTCTGAGCCTCTAAAACACCAATTTGATTAATCAATTCATCACTTCCAAGATATCTCAGGGCACCCGAGCTAATTACTTGTTCAATATTTGCCGTATTAGGTTTGAAATAAGTCCAGTTAAAAATAGCTAATGAAAATAACTGTTGTTGATTTAAATCATCTTTTAACAAGCCTCTTTTTTCAACGTCATCAATAAAATCATTAACACTATTAATTAAATTTTTTCTAATATTTGAGAAGGTTTCAAACCTAACCAGATCTCCTTTTAGATCAGTAGACATTGAAGACAAAAGTTCTTTTGCATTACTTTTTTCAGATAAGCTTTCTCGATAATTATCAACCAGAAAACCTAAGGTAATGGCAAAAAATAAAATTATTAATTCAACTAATCTAGATTTTAAATTGAATTTTTCTAAATAGGATATTTTATTCATTAAAGATTATAATTATAATTAAAAGTAATGAAATGATTTAAAAAAATACAGCTTGTTTCTTTAGTTATATTTTTTTCATTTTGTCTTTACATATCTTTGATTACATTTAAAAATATCTAAATCAAATTAATACTATGATATTATATTTTACCCTAATTGATTATTCGGCTTTTGCCTTATGGATATTAATAAGTTTTTTTCTGTCATATTTATTAGTAAAAAAATTTGGATTTTTTGGTGGAAAAAGATCAATTCAAAAAGCCCTGACAATAGGTCTTATATCTGGTCATCTTGTTTACTTGTTATGGAAGAAACTTTGGTTGTTTATAATTAGTATATTTTAATTTCATTTAAATAAGTCTAATAAAAATGAAAAAAATGTTTTTTATTTCATTATTGTTTTTGAATTGTAACAAGAACAACGATGAAAGTATCACATGCAGAGAAAATGATAATAGAGGAGAAATATTCTGTACTGCAGATTACACGCCAGTTTGTGGATGTAATAATAAAACTTATTCAAATCAGTGTGAGGCTAATGCATGGGGTATCGAAACATACGTGGATGGCGAATGTAAATAAAATCTCAATTTTTATTTATTCTATTTTCTTGTATTTATTAAACCAGGCTATTGTATGTGCAATTTTTGTCATCAAGTTGCTAGGCCTATTAGCAATACTATGAGTGGCTTCTGGAATCTCTACTAATACAGTAGGGATTTTTCTAAGCTTTAACCCATGGTAAAGTTGTTTTGCTTCACTAGGAGGAGTTCTAAGATCATCCATGCCCACCATCACTAAAGTTGGGGTATTCACATTTCCTACTAAGGAAATAGGTGAAAACTTCCAATAGTTCATCGGATCTTCCCATACCTGACCAGGGTATCTTGAGTTTGCATATCCATAATAGTTATCAGCAACTAACAACTTTGAAGTCCAATTCATAACTGGCTTAACAACTACAGCAGCCTCAAAACGATTATTCTTTCCGATCATCCATGCTGACATGATACCTCCTGCACTTCCACCAGCAACAAAAAGATTGTCCTCGGATGCAATTCCTTTTTTTATGCACATGTTAACTCCATCCATAACATCCTGATAGTCTTCTCCAGGATAATTATTTAATAAAAGATTAGCAAATTTTTCTCCATAACCAGTGCTGCCCCTTGGATTAGGATAAAAAACAATATAGCCCGCCGATGCATATAATTGTATTTCAAGTGAGAATCTATCCCCATAATTTAGTATTGGCCCACCATGATTTTCCACCAAGAAAGGATATTTTTTTTCTGATGAATAATTTGGGGGATAGACAATCCATCCTTGAATTTTTCTACCATCAATACTGGACTTGTACCAAATTTCTTCAACTTTTCCAGGTTTTTTTTTATTGAAAAGGGTTTGATTAAGGCTAGTTAATCGTTTCCAATTTTTACCTTCAAAATTTATTACTGCAACATCTGAAGGATGATCAGGGCGGGTATAATTATATGCTATTTTATTTTTTGAGATACTATATGAACCACTGCTATATGGTCTACCAAGGGAAGTCCCACCTCGGTTATCAGCTAATTTATAAAAATTGCCTTGTAAATCAATTTTACCAATTTTTCCATTCCCGTGATGATCGTATGAAAAGAATAGATTTTTTCCCTTGCTATCCCATTTAATATCTGAAATACTTGCATCAAGTTTTTGACTCAATAAGGTTTTATTTTTTCCATCAATACCCATCATAAATAGTTGTGTATTTTGGTATGCTTCTTTTTTATCATCAAAACCTAGATAAGCAATAAATTTTCCATCAGGTGAAACTTTAGGCGAAAAATCTGGGCCATCTCTTTCTGTTAGCGAAGTAATTTTTTTATCTGATACTCTAATACTATAAATTTCACTATTTCTAAAGTCATACTCCCAATTAGGGTTTCTATTCGCTGAAAAAAATAAATTTTTATCATCAATGGACCAACTTATTTTTCCCTTATGATCATAATCTCCCTGAGTAATTTGATGAATAGCCCCACCATTAGAATCAGTAACAAATAAATGATTAAAACCAGTTGGCATATATCCAATGCCATCAGCCTCGTGCTTTAAACGATCTGTTATCCGGGGTTCTTTTGCCCATTTAGCCCCTTCTGGCTTCTCCGGTATTTCAGCTATTATAGGCGGGTCTGAAGAAACAAACATACTGAAGGCAATATATTTTTCATTATTAGACCAAGTGATTGAAGATGGACTCCTTGGTAGTTGAGTTAAACGAGCAAAATTTCTGCTATTTAACCAATAAACAAAAATTTCTGGACCATTTTTGCCTTTACTAACAAAAGCTATGCGGTCTCCGCTAGGAGACCATTTAGGACTATATTCATCTTGATCAAGTGTGGTAAGTTTTTGATGCTCAGTTCCATTTGAATTCATTATCCACAAAGAACCAGCGGTTCTATCTTCCATAATATCAAAATACATTTTTCTATAAACAATAAGATTCCCATCAGGAGATATTTCAATTTCGTTTGCATACTGAATTGAAAAAACATCTTCTAATTCAAGTTTATTTTGAGCGAATACTGATAGAAATGAAAAAAAAGTAATAACGAGACTATGGAGTAGAAGTTTATTCATTCAATAATTTTTTAATTTACTTTCAAAAATATAAATAAATTATTCAGTTAAACTAAATCTAAAAACTAGAATTTCAGGAAGTGATCCTTGCAAAATAAAAGTAAAAAAGCTAAATTGAATACACTATTACTATTTACTGATGCAAAATAAATTAGTACTTATTTTTTTTAGTATGCTTTTTATGACATGCTCATCCTTTAAGTTAGTTACAAGTTCCAATGTTAATTCGCAGCCTGAAGTTAATCCAAATACTAATGACGAAAATTCAGCATATTATGGAAAGTATGAATTTTTTCTTGATATTCCAGCTCTAGGGCAGTATCAATATGATTTTGGAGCTAATTTAACTGTAACTAAAAGAAAGTCAAAAACTCAAGCAAGAATAGTTTGGTTTCTTCGTCAAGAGCAGTTTTATGGACCTTTTGTAAGAAATTTTAAAGCTCAAAATGGACTTATATCATTCGTGAATGTGGACTTAAAAAACAATAATGAGTCTCTTATTCAATTTAGACTTGTAAGTGAAAATTCTATTGAGGGAAATGTTACGGTTTTAAAAAGTAACAATGGAGATGTAGGTGCTGTATACAAGTTAAAAGGGATGAAGGTCGAATAATTTCATTAAATTGATAATTCAAAGATTAATTTAAAATTTTCGATTGAAAACGGTTTTACTAATAACTTTATTTATTTGGGGATTCCCAAGTACTTACTTTAGAAGTAAGTTCAGAAAAATTATTTATAAGACAAATGATTGGAAGATAAATATTAAACCTCTTTTCAAAAAAGAAATTATAGGACTATTTTCAAATTTATATCCTGACAACAATCAATATATAAGAATTAGAAAATATTATAGAATATATCTTATAATTTACCTTTTTTTATTTTTAATATATTTAAGTTATAATTGAAATTATATGATAAAAATTGAATCTGTGAAATGGTTATCAAGAATAGCAATTATTCTTTCAATATTGTTATTAATTTTTGGAATCTATTTAATAACTAAAGATGCGGAAATACTTGAAGGTATTGTATATATTTTTTTAGCCTTTTCAATTAGTATTGATCATTGGATAAAACTATTTAAAAATAAAAAATAAAAGTTGATTAAAGCAGAAAAAAAATATTTGATGATCCATGCAGACGATGCAGGTTTATCATGGTCACAAAATAAAGCCACTCAGCTTGGGATGGTTAATGGTTCAATATCTTCAACTAGTTTAATGGTTCCATGTCCTTGGTTTTATGAAATGGCAAACTTTTGTTTACAAAACCCACATATAGATTATGGAATTCATTTAACTTTAACTGGAGAATGGAAAACATATCCTTTTAAGCCTTGCTCTGATCCAAAAAAAATTCCTTCTTTGGTAAATAAAAACGGTTATTTTCATCCAAATAAAAAAAATGTAAAGGACTTAGCAAAAGCTGATGATGTTTATTTCGAATTAAGAAATCAAATTAAAACCGCATTAAGTCTTGGATTAAAACCCAGTCATCTTGATTCTCACAGTTATACTTTGGGAATGCGTCAGGATCTTATAGATGTTTATCAACAACTGGGCAATGATTTCAACCTTCCTATATTATTAAGTAGAACCTTAGTAAGCTATACAGGACAGGATGCATCAGCTTTTAAAATTCCAGATAATGAATGTTTTGAATCAATTTATATGGCATCAATGAACGAGTTTGAAAATGGTGGGCTTGCAAGTTATTATGACAAAGTCATAGATAATTTACCTAATGGTATTTCTATTTTATTAATTCACCCTGCATTAGCTAGTGATGAAATGAATCAAATAACTATTGATCACCCAAATTTTGGAGCCAAGTGGCGAAAAGAGGATTCCGAATATTTTCTTAGTAGCTCTTGTAAAGAAAAACTGGAAAAAAGAAATATTGAACTAATAAATTGGAAAAGTCCAATACTTCAAAAAAAATAAATTAGTTATTTAATGAAAATACAAGTTTTTTTCTTGGTATTATTTCCAATAGTTTGCTTTTCTCAAAAAATATTTTCTGTAGAGTATGCATCTCAGGCTGATATAAAAGTGTATGTAGTAGAGTATGCATCTCAGGCAGATCTCAACGTTTTTAAATTGGATTATTTTTCTCAAGCAAAAAGAAATGAAGGGCTATGGTATTTTGTCGATTACCCCTCGCAAGCAGATAAAAAAATATTTTTTGTTGATTATCCCTCACAAAGTGACTTAAAAATATTTTTTGTTGAATACAAGTCCCAAAGTGGCTGGGATTCTAATTCCAAAAAGCATCTTCTTTACTAAAGATTGAAGTTAAGCTTTCATTTAAAATTATTAAATTGAAAAAATCAAAAAAATTAAACATTGAATTCATTAGAAAAGTATTTAAGAACTAATACTAAGTTGTCTACGATATTATATTTTTCAACACTCGCGTACATAATTTTTACTATATATTCAGATATATATTTAGAACAGCCAATAATTAATATTCCTGACTCAATTGATACTTTGGTCTTTTTTTTCTTTTTGTATATTACTTATATAGCCATTATGATTCAAAAGGATAACAAAGAAAAAAAATCTTCTAAATAATTATATTTTTGAGCTTCATTTTTTTGTAGATAAACATAAAGAATTTTTATATTAAAGAATTATGTTGAATAGACTATACTCAATATGGAATCCTGAATGTTATCATGGTTGGGGTAAAAAAAGACGCTTTTTTGAAGGTTGGTATTATAAAATAGTTTCTCAAAATCAAAAATATGCTTTAGCTGTTATTCCTGGTATTGCAATGGATGAAAACGGTGAAAAACAAGCATTTATTCAAATACTAAATGGAAAGAAATTAAAGGCAACTTATAATAAATTTAATTCAGCAGAGTTTAAGCCAACTCCGAGAAAACACGAACTAAAAATTGAAAATAATTTTTTTAGCAATACTAATTTAATTCTTGATTTACCTAATATAAAAGGACAGCTTTTTTTTAGGAATTTAAATCCGTGGTCTAATAGTTTTTTTTCTCCAGGTATTATGGGACCATTTTCCTTTGTTCCTTTTATGGAATGTTACCATGGAATTTTAAGTATGGATCATGATATTCAAGGAGAATTATTTTTAGATGGAGAAAAAATTTCCTTCGATAAGGGGAAGGGATACATTGAAAAAGACTGGGGTCACTCTTTTCCAGTTGGTTATGTATGGATGCAAACCAATCATTTCTCACAACCAGGAATATCACTAAAAGTCTCGATAGCTAAAATACCTTTTTTGAAAAGCTCATTTATTGGCTATATTGCTGGTGTTCTAATTAATGGAAAACTTATTGAATTCACAACTTATAATGGAACCAAATTGATTCTATGTAAGGTTAGTGAGAAATTAGTTGAAATTGAGATGGAAAATAATAATTACGTGTTATCAATTAAA
>CEVS01078591.1_pt1 | contig 14273 bp, 16 predicted proteins | sample 361571 | NCBI WGS metagenome assembly CEVS01 (sample SAMEA2623850, study PRJEB7988) | marine metagenome | isolation source: saline water (ENVO:00002010), including | reverse complement strand
ATATATATATATATATATATATATATATGGGAGACGATAGACTATATGAAACAAATCCTATATATACTCTATATGAGAAAGGGTTTATTTATATTAATATTATTATATATTTTATTATTATACCTTTATTTTATATTCGTTGCAAATTAGATGATATTAATAATATAAAAAAAAGAGATCCTACCTTAAAAAATAATATATATATGTATAGATATATTATTGCATTTATATTTATATTTTTGTTGCCTTTTATTTATACACTGTGGGCATATTTATATCCAAATCCGAATGATCTAGGAGCATCGGGTTTTTTTGGTTTTCTTCTACTAATTATATCAAGTATCATAACTATTATTTCTTATTTATTTTATTTTTATAATATGTATAAAAAAAATGAAAAATATAGTTTTAATGAAAGAGTCTTTTTATATTCATTTATATTTTTAATAGTATTTAATATTCTATATATTATAACACTTATGTATGGATACATACCAAAAGAAAAATTATTAAAAAATAAAGATGAACTTAAAAAAATAAGAAAAATAATTCGAGAAGAAAAATAAAAAAAATAACAAAAAATAACAAAAAATAAGTAATATTAATATAAATAATATATTTATAATATTAATATAAATAACATATTTATAATATTACTAATAATAATATATAGTATGAATAATATAAATATAAATTCTATAAGAAAACTACCAACACCATATGAAATTAAGAATAATTATAATATTTCTTATGAAGATACTTTATTTATAAATAATTGTAGAAGTACTATTAATAATATATTATCAAATAAAAATAATAAAAAACTAATAGTTGTTGGACCGTGCTCTATTCATAATTATGAAGATTGTTTAGAATATGCTAAATCTATTAAACAATATATGACTGAATTTCAGAATATTTATATTGTTATGAGAGTTTATTTTGAAAAACCGCGTACAATTAACGGATGGAAAGGTTTTCTATATGATCCAGAATTAGATGGTTCTAATAAAATTGATGTTGGAATTATTCAAACTCGTAAGTTATTAATTGAAATTACTAAAATGCGAATTCCTATTGCAACCGAATTTTTAGATACAATTATTCCTCAGTATATTGATGATTTAATTAGTTGGGGATGTATTGGAGCTCGAACAGTTGAAAGTCAATTACATCGTCAATTAGCATCTGGTTTATCTATGGCAATCGGATTTAAAAATCGTACTGATGGTAATAAGATTATAGCAATTAATGGAATGCTTTCATCAAAGGAACCACATTCATTTATGGGAATAGATATGAATGGTTGTGCTTCAGTTGTTAATACAAATGGAAATAAAAATACTTGCATTGTTTTGCGTGGTGATTGTATAAATGGATGTAATTTTAATAAGTCTGATATAAATGAAACTCATGAATTATTAGAAAAAAATAATTTGAATAAGGGAATTATAATTGACTGTTCACATGATAATAGTTTATATAATGGTAAAAAAGATTTTATGAAACAAATTGATAACGCTAATTATATAGCTTCTATTTGGAATGAGTTAGAAATTATTAAGGGAATAATGATTGAATCAAATATTAATGAAGGAAAACAATCTATTGATAATAAACCTTTAAAAAAAGGGGTAAGTATAACAGATGGTTGTATTAATTTAAGTGATACATATAATATTTTAAAAACAATGAATACATCTGCATAATTAGATAATTAGATAATTAGATAATTAATAAATAAATTTTTTTTTATACTAATATATATATATACTATGAAAAATAATAAGGATAAAAATATTAAAAAATATGGTATAATTTGTTTAGATTTGGATGAAACTTTATTTCACACAAAAAATCATCGTATATTTTTCCGCCCAAAATTAATAAGTTTTTTACAATATATTCATAAATACTTTTATTTAGTTGTATTTACTGCAGCTACAAAAGAATATGCTGATTCAATATTAAGTAAGATTAAATGGGATAATGATGATGGTGAAGAAATTAGTGCAAAAAAAATTTTTACTTTAAAATTATATAGAAGTTGTGTTAGTTCAGAAGGAAAAGATTTAAAAATTGTTTTAAAAAGATTATTAGATCAACGCATCAAAAAATTAAATGACATTCCTAAAACATTTTTATATAAAAAAGTAAAAAATAAAACGGTATTAAATCTAGAAAATATTATTATAATTGATAATTTAGTTCATAATTTTTTAGATAGTCAATTCTTTAATGGAATTCCCGTAAAAGATTTTTATAAAAATAAAAAGGATAACCACTTATTAATTATTAAGGAGTTTATTAAAGGTTATTTAAAAGAAATAAAGAAAAAGAAAGCAAATAATTCATTAAAAGTATATTTATATAATAATTTATACAAAATAAATAATTCATTAAAAATAGAATATCATAAGCCCCAGTGTTAATTAAAATATTATATATTTTTATATTTTTCACTTTTTTTACTTTTATATTTATACACTCTTAGCAATCTAAAATTTTAAATCTAACTTATTATAATAAAATCATTTTGATTCATCTCTTCTATTAAGTCAGAATAAATCTTATCTAATTCCTTATTACTATTTTTTCTATTACTTTTATTTACCATATTTAATTTACCTATTCCCAATAAATTACTTAGTTCATCTTGTTTATCAAAAATATCTTCATATTTTACACAATATATTTTATAATTTCTATTTTTATTTACTTTTATATAGTTATTATAAAATTCTCTAATTTTATATAAATCTTTTCCAGAAGATAAAACATCATCTAATTTTATTGTATCATCTATTTGAATATGTTGTAAGTGAAGTTTATGCATATTATAACCATATTTATCAGTAAATCTGCTTGGAATAGAAAAACTAGGATTTCTATAAATGAATATAACATAATAATTTTCTAATTCATTATTAGGTATAGTTATACCATTAAACCAATCACAGTATATATAACCACTTCCATCACCACCCGCATACTCTAAATTGTCTGGAGGCACTCTACTATGTATATGCTTAGTTTCACCATATTTACATAGTGCTGAACATAACATATTAGTACCAGAACCACCATATGAACATACATAAAAATGTTTTTTCATTATAAATATAATATATATATATATATTTTCGAGTTTTATTTTTATAAATTTAGAAAAGTAAAAAAAAACTATAAAACTTAATGAAATATAATTAGATTTAGATTTAAAAATCAGCATCTAAATCTAATTCCATTTCATTATCTTCTATTGATACACCAGCTTTACCATATTCACCAACACGCTTTTCAAAAAAGTTAGTTTTTGTTCTCATACTAATTAAATCCATAAAATCAAATGGATTTTCCGAATTATATATTTTATTATAACCAAATTGAACACTTAAACGATCAGCAACAAATTCAATATATTGTTTCATTAATTCCGCATTCATTCCAATTAAATTACATGGTAATGATTCTGTAATAAATTCTTTCTCAATTTCAACCGCATTCTTAACTATAGTATAAAAAATCTCACTATCTAATTTAGCGGCTCTTGTATGATATAATTCTACAGCAAATTCAGTATGTAATCCTTCATCTCTGCTAATCAATTCATTACTGAATGTTAATCCCGGCATTAGACCTCTTTTTTTTAACCAAAATATAGCACAGAAACTACCACTAAAGAAAATACCTTCAACACATGCAAAAGCAACTAAACGAGTATTAAAATTAGATTCCATATCATCAATCCATTTAATAGCCCATTCTGCTTTTTTTTTTACACATGGAATAGTGTCAATTCCATTAAATAATTTAGTTTTTTCAGCCTCATCATTAATATATGTATCAATTAATAAAGAATATGTTTCGGAATGTATATTTTCCATAGATTCTTGGAACGCATAAAAACATTTAACTTCTTGATCATCAATTTCATTAATAAATCTATTTTGTATATTTTCATTGACAATACCATCACTACCCGCAAAAAATGCTAATATGTTCTTAATAAAATAGCGTTCATTTTCATTTAAATTCTCCCAATCATTTTTATCTTTGGTTAAATCAATTTCTTCAGCAGTCCAAAAAACCGAAAGTGCTTTTTTATATAATTGCCATACTCCTAAATACTTGCTATTAATTGGGAAAAGGGTATAATTTTTACTCATTGTGATATGTATATTTATATATATATATATTTTTTTGTATTTAAATATTAATATACATTTAAATTTTAATTTTTGGAATATATATTTTATTATATATATATTATGACAAACTACTTACTATTTAATAATTTAAGATATAATAAACTTATTAATAAGAAAACTATTGAATCACATCCAAATAAAGATTTATTTATTAATATATTTATATTATTAGTATTTGTAATAGGAATTGCTTTATTTTTATCATATAGATACAATAATAAAATAAATAGAAATAAAAATATTTCTCAAGAAGATGTTAGTTCTGAAGAAGATAATAACAATAATATTAAGGAAAACTCTAAAAATGAAACTATAGAAGAAAATACAGAAAATACAGAAAATATACAAAATATAGAAAATATAAAAAAAGTAAAAATAAATACAGAAAATAAGGAACAAAAAAAATATATAAATAATAATTATTTAAATGATATACAAAATAATAATTTTATAAATAATATTGATACAGAAGATGAAAAATATTCATCTATTATAAATTAAATTTTCGTTCTAAAATTAAAAAATAAACATTTATTAAATTATACATATGAGTGAAAATTTAGGTTCAACAAATATAGCAGATCTAATAAATGAAGATGATACAGATATTAATGATGATGTGGTAGATAAAATTTTAAATGAATTAGATAATAATGATAAAGATGGAGACCTTAATGAAGGTGATTATAATGAAAATCCTAATCAAAATATGAACTATATGGATAATATGATATATAATAATGAAATAGATTTCGGTCACGAAAATAATATTGAATTAAAAGATCATCTTCAAGAAAGTATGAATTTAAATGAAACTGATAATACTGTAAAAAAAATAAACAGTATTTTAGAAGATAATGCCGAAAATCATTTATTATCATTAAATTCACTTATAACCTATGCAAAACTTCCTATAATTGTACTTATAATTGTAGTACTGTTTAATAATTCATTTGTTACAAACATGTTATCCGAATTATTATCAAAATTAATTAAGAATCAATTTATTACAGATAATATATCATTATTTTTAAGAGCTTTAGTATCAGCTATATTAATATTTGCTATTGAATTTCTTCAAATAATTAATTGATCTAACGTCCAATATTCATAATTATTATGGGGTAATTTTCTTTTAATTATAATTGGAGTTTTTTTTTTCTTTAATTCATATTCCGCAATATCTATAGGACTAGTATATGACGATGGTAAATTATCTACTAATGGTTTTCTACCAGATTCTATTTGTTGTGCAGCAATTCCTACAATTTTTGCATATTCATATTTAGTTAAATACGGTTGGGAAATTTTATTAGTGCTTTTAATTTCTTCATATATTTTATCATTATTAGTAAATTCAATAATATCCGAATCTAGATTATCTATATTTAACTCATTCATTTTATTATATATAATATATAATATTTCGATTTTAAATATATATAAAAAAAAAGTATTTAATTATTCTTATTAAATTTAATTATTCTTATTAGATCTGTATGTATTATTAGTTTCTAGTATAATATGATTATCTGTTTTTTTAGACATTTCATTTTTTTTTGGTTTCCATTTTTTTAATAATTTAATTTTAGTACACTTATTATTCTCAAATTTACAATATGCTTTAGCTTCACATTTTTTTTGACTATAACGACGATCACATCGTCTTTTTATAGAACGATTTACACATTTTTTACTTTTATGTTTATATTTACATGATTTTTTAGATTTTTTACATTGTTTTTTTGATTTCTTACTACAATTATTTTTTCTGCGTGATTTTTTTTTAGCCGAAGGTTTTCTTCTTATTGTTTTTCTTTTTCTACCACCACACATTTTTTTTGATTTTTTGATTGATTTTTTTATTGATTTTTTTACTTGTTTTTTGAGTGGTTTTTTTACTTGTTTTTTAATTGATTTTTTGACTTGTTTTTTGAGTGGTTTTTTTAGTGATTTTTTTACTATTTTTTTTGATTTAGGCATATATATATATATATATAAAATATTAAATTTAAAAATTGATTTAAATTATTTAAATATATTAATACAAAAATATATATATATATACAATGGCGACTTCTAATAACTCCAAATATCGTCAAATGGAGCATATAAAACATATTAAAGAATTGCCAGATACATATGTTGGTTCATCTATATCTGAAGAAAAAGAATTATATGTTTATGAAAATGAAAAAATTCAAAAAAAAACTATTAATTGGGTACCAGCATTATATAAAATTTTTGATGAAATTATTGTAAACGCAGTAGATAATCATACACGAACCAAAAGAGAAAAAGAAAAATTTCCTAAAAAAATGATTCGTGTTATGTCTAAATTAGAAGTAAATATTGATAAGGAGTCGGGTGTAATTTCAGTATTAAATGATGGTGAAGGCATTGAAATTAAAAAAATTGACACTGAAAAAAAGAAGGGTATTTATGTTATTGAACTAATTTTTGGCGAATTACTAACATCTGAGAATTTTAAAGATGGTACAGAGAAAAAAGTTACTGGTGGTAAAAATGGATATGGTGCTAAATTAACAAATATATTCTCAGATTGGTTTACAGTAGAATCAGTAGATCGTAAACAAAAATTATTATATAAACAAACATGGACTGAAAATATGGAGAAGAAGAGTGATCCAATTATCACAGAATATAAGGGAGATCCATATACTAAAATTACATTTTTACCAGATTATAAGCGTTTTGGTGTAAGTGGATTAACAGATGACTTATATTCTATATTTGTAAAACGAGTATATGATTGTGCGTTATGGTTTAGTGGTAATATGAATATTGAAATGGATACAAAAAAGAAAAATGTAAGTTTACCAATGACTGTATTTTTAAATAATGAGGAAATTCAATGTACTCTAGATAATTATATTAATCTTTATACAAATGGAGAAGTAAATAATGATGAAATTATTATTGATAGTGTAAATAGATGGGAATTAGGAGTAGTATTAAGTCAAAATCATAAATATATGCAAACATCTATGGTAAATGGTATTTCTACAATTCGTGGAGGTAAGCATGTAGATAATATTATTAATCAAATTGTAAAAAAACTAAATGAAATAGCATTAAAAAAGAAGAAGAAATATGATATTAAAGCATCATATGTAAAAGAAAATATTTGGATATTTCTAAAATGTATTATTGAAGAACCTACTTTTGACGGACAAACTAAGGAAAGTATGACAACAAACATTAGTAATTTTGGTTCAAAATATGAAGTAAGTGATAAATTTATTGAAAAACTAGTTAAAATTGGATTATTAGATAGAATTTATCATTCTATTGAATTAGAGAATTCTAAATTAGGTAAGAAAACAGATGGTACTAAGAAAGAAAGTGTACGAGGAATTAAAAAACTAGATGATGCTAATTTTGCTGGTACAAAACAATCTGGTAAATGTACACTAATCTTAACAGAAGGAGATTCGGCGAAAGCAACTGCTATTTCTGGATTAAGTGTAGTTGGTCGTGATTATTATGGAGTATTTCCATTAAAGGGAAAAGTTCTTAATGTTCGTGATGTAACTGAAAAGAAAATGTATGAAAATGATGAAATTAATAATATTAAGAAAATCTTAGGACTTGAAACGGGTAAAGAATATGAAAATATGGATGAATTAAGATATGGGCGAATTATGATTATGACAGATCAAGATTATGATGGATTTCATATTAAGGGATTATTAATTAATTTATTCCATAGTAAATGGCATAGTTTATATAAGAAAAATTTCATAACTTGTATGGTAACACCTATTGTAAAAGCTACAAAGGGTTCTAATCAAATGCAATTTTATAATTTAACTGATTATAATGATTGGAAAGAAAATATTGGTGAATCGGGTTGGAAAATTAAATATTATAAGGGATTAGGTACATCAAATAGAAAAGAAGCACAAGAATATTTTGAAAATCTAAAAACAATTACTTATGTAGAAGATCCCTTATCAAATACATCTATAATCAAGGCATTTAGTAAAGATAAGACACATGAACGAAAAGAATGGTTAGAACATTATAATAAGAATAATGTATTAAAAGTTGAAGCTGGTGATAATAAATTTTCATATACCGAATTTGTAGATAATGAACTAATTCATTTCTCTAATGCAGATAATCTTCGTAGTATTCCAGATGTTATTGATGGTCTTAAACCATCACAAAGAAAAGTATTATTTGCAGCTTTTGAGAAAAAACTAAAAAATGATGTTAAGGTATCTCAATTCTGTGGATATGTGAGTGAAAGAACTGCATATCATCATGGTGAAGCTAGTCTACAATCTACTATTATTAATATGGCTCAAAATTATCCCGGTTCAAATAATTTAGAATTACTATATCCTAGTGGTCAATTTGGTACACGATTACAAAATGGTAAGGATGCATCATCTCCTAGATATATTTTTACTAGATTATCTGAATTAACTAGTACAATTTATAATGAAGCAGATGCCGATAATTTAAAATATCTAGATGATGATGGATTCAATATTGAACCAGAGCGTTTTGTGCCATTACTTCCAATGATTCTAGTTAATGGAACAAAAGGAATTGGAACTGGTTGGAGTACAGATATTCCTAAATATAATCCAGTAGATATTTTAAATTGTATGAAGAAACTATTAAAAGGTGAAGAACTAACTGAACTTACTCCATGGTATCGTAATTATGATGGTAAATTTATTAAAACCCAAGATAAGAATTTTATGAATTTAGGTGTATATGAAATTGTGAATAACAATACACTTAAGATTCTAGAATTACCAATTGGTGTTTCTACTGAAGAATATAAGGATTTCTTAGATAAAGTTGTATCTGGTAATGATCCAAAAATTGATTATGTTGAGAATTATGAAAATTCTAGTACGGACACTAAAGTATGTTTTGTAGTCTTATGTAGACCAAACAGTCTAAAAAAATTAATCTTATCAGAAGAACCAGATGAATATGGTTGTAATAAGATTCATAAGGAATTTAAATTAGTAAAACCAATGTCTCTTAATAATCTAGTATTATATAATACAGATTTTAAACTAACACGATATGAATCACCATTAGATATTATTAAAGAGTTTTATACATATCGTTTAGTATATTATTCTAAACGAAAAGATAGTCTGTTAAGTAAATATACTCATAAGAAAAATATCTTAGAAAACAAGATTCGTTTCATTCAAGAACAAATTGATGATATATTAGTATTATATAAGAAAAAGAAGGATGTAGTAATTAAGGAACTAGAAGATTCAAATTATATGAAAATAACAAGTAAAGAAGGTGCAAACCCCGATTATGAATATTTACTAAGTATGAGAATGGATTCAGTAACAGAAGAAAAATTAAATAAATTAAAAGATGAATTAGAAGAAATTAGTAATAAGATTAGTACATTAGAATCTAAAACAAATAAGAATTTATGGGAAGAAGATATGTCTGAATTTAGTGAGAAGTTTGATATTTATCAATCTAAATTAGAAAAATTAGATGATTTATCTCAACTTAAAATTTCATCTACATTAAAAACAAAGGCAAATAAGAAGGTTAAGAAAAATATGAAACCTACTACTAAGAAAACTCAAACTAAAAAAAAATGATAGTATAAAATTAATAATATTATAAAATTAATAATAGTATAGAATTAATAATAGTATAAAATTAATAAAATTAATAATATTATAGAATTAATAATATTATAATAAACATTTATAATAAATATATCTTAATAAATTTATAGGTAAACTGCATACATCCATACCACATAATTCTATATTATTTTGAATATTTTTATCAAATGCTATTTTATAATTAATCTCTTCACAATGATTAGGGTTCATTATATTTAAAATATAATTTTTTTTTATATAATAAAATTTTTATATAATAAATTAATATAATAAATTAATATAATGTATTTTTTTATAGTTATTGTTTTAATTTTATTAGTTTTAGATAATTATGTTAATAATAATGTAAGAATTTATGTAAATAAAAAATACAAAAAAACATTAAATATTCTTAATAAAGCAAATCCTTTTTATAAATTAGAAGAAAAACATTCTAAAAATAGTTTTATTGTAAGAGCATCTGTTTTAGCATTATTCTGGCTAGTTATTAATGTTTCATTAATTATCTTAAATGAATTTAAGTTAATGGATGATATTGATAATGAAACACTAAATTTACTAGAAAATATTGATAGTTATAAATATTTTATTTTTATTGTATTAGGTTTATTTGTTTATTTCTTTCTTAATATTTATTCAAAAAATAATATGTACTTTCGCACAGTTGATATGATTATAGGAGTTATTCCTACAATTTTTATAACTTTTATATCAGCTCAATAAGAATATAAATAAGTAAGAAATAATTAATGAATAAAATTAATTAATAAAAAGAAATATAATAATAATTATATTAATGTTTAATTTACTTAAAATTATATCGGTTTTTGCATTATTAGATTATATTATTTTTTCATTTTATAAAAAACAATATTCTATTGATATTCATAATGATTCATATAAATATAGAATTATTATTTGTTATATATTCTGGTTTCTGTTAGGATTTTTTATAACATTTAATTTATTAGAGGTTGAAAATAATAATATATATTTTATTTATGTAAGTATTATTGCTATAATATTATATAGTTTAATAAATTGTTATAATAAATCACAAAATAGTAATTATTCTATAAAATTTATGTGTTCTGATATAGTATTTGGAGTTATTATAGCTAATATTATGGTATTTATATTTTTAAGTATTAAATAAATTTACTCGTTATTTTAATAATATTAATATAATTTAATATTTATAATGGATAAAAACACAAATTCTTGTGAAAGCAATAATAGTGAAAGCGATACTAGTGATGTAGAGTATAATAATCCAGATTTAAATGATATATTAAATAATTTTAATATAAAAGATGATAATATTTCAAATATGATAAATGATTTATCTAAAGGAGATATTGGTAATATGATGAAGCAATTTACAAATGTTATGACACAAAATGCAAAAAAATCCTCAAATGATAATAATACAAATAGTAATGATATAGATATAGAAAATGTAGAATGTACTTCTGAAAATGATAATGAAGGAATGTGTAATTTTGGTGAAATGGATGAAGAAGATTTTGAATTAGATTTAGGAAAATATTTTATTTCCAAAAATGGTCAAAATATATGTGACATTTTAGTTGATATTAAATCAGAATTAGTTAATATAAATAATTCTCTAAACAAATAATATATTAAACAAAATAATATATTAAACAAAATAATATATTAAACAAAATAATATAATAAATAAATAAAAAAATAATTTATATTAATATATGTTAAACTATTTTAAGAATAATTCACCATTAATGAATACAATAATAGTTTATTTATTTATTATGTATATTATATTTATGAAAAATCCAAATGTAAATAATGAATTATTTATTGTATTACCAACAATTATATATGTATTTTGTGTATTTCTTAAAATAAATAATTGAATTTAATATTGAATTTAATGAATCTTAAATTGAAATTTTTTTTTATTTAATTATTATAATGAGTTACTCTGAATCTTATTTAGGATTTTTACATATTATTATTGGACCCATGTTTTCGGGAAAATCTACAAGATTAATTAATGAAATAAATACTTTAAAAATGTATAAAAAAAATATATTAATTATAAATTCAAACAAAGATTCTAGAGTAGCTAATAATTTTATAAAAACACATAATAATATAAAATATAACGCAATTAAATTAAATGAACTAGATGAATCTAAAATTTTATCTATAATAAAAAAATATGATACATTGTGTATTGATGAAGCTCAATTCTTTTCAAATTTAATCCCATTTGTAAAAAAACTACTTGAATATAATATACATATAATCGTTGCTGGTTTAAACGGTGATACACAACAAAATAAATTCGGCCATATTATTGATTTAATTCCTTGGGCAAATAAAATAGATAAATTATCGGGTATTTGTACTTTATGTAATGATGGAACCCCTGGCGATTTTTCAATATTAAAAAAAAATATGGAGAAAAAAGAGCAAATTTTAGTAGGTGGCGATGATATGTATCAATGTGTGTGTAGAAAACATATTTTTAATTAATTATTTTAAAATAAAATAATAAAACATATAATAATTGTCCCATGGAATTAAATATAATATCATCTATTCGGGGTTGATCTGTATTTTCATATACAATATCATTTATATTTTGACACTTATAGTGTCCTTCTTTATAATAAGGACACGACATATACCATATTATTCCAAATACAAATACTATTAAATGTTTTTCTATAGATAATTGTGCATCAAATAAATAACATATAAAACAATAAATTAATACATGAGATAAATTCCATATACAAGCATTTATACCATATAATGAAAATATTTTTTTATTCATTATATCATGACATGCCGCATTTATATTTTTTTTTTTTACTGAATTATTATATTTTTTTATAAAAATAGTCGAAAATATAAAAAAGAATATTATGCAAAAAATAAATAAAATGGTATCCATTATATATATATATATAAAATAGATTTAAAATTAAATTAATAATATTACATAAATGTGTGGCATATTATATTATCAAGGTTATCGAGATGTTTCTGAAAATGATTTTAATAATGCTATAAATAAATTAAATTTACGAGGCCCAGATAATAATAATAATATTACAATTACTGAAAATAAAAAAATGGGTTTTACTCGTTTATCTATTAATGATGTATCTAGTAATGGTAACCAGCCACTTATTAAAAATAATAATTATTATTTAATTTGTAATGGTGAAATCTATAATCATAAGAAATTACGAGATGAAAATGAATTTATTACACATTCTAACAGTGATTGTGAAATTATTATTCATATGTATGAAAAATATGGTATCAAAAAAACTATTCAAAGTCTAGATGGTGTTTTTGCTTTTGTATTATATGATAAAAGTAAAAATACTATATTTGTAGGTCGAGATCCATATGGTGTTAGACCACTTTTTATTGGTAAAACTAAAAATGATGAATTACTATTATCTTCTGAAATTAAACCTATTAGTGAATTTTCAGAATCTCTCCAGCCATTTCCTATTGGTACTTATGGTATTTCAGAGAATGATACTAATAATATTGAATATATAAGATATCATAATTATGATTTTGAATTTAATACAGATACAGAAGACCAAATTAAAGAAAATATAAGAGAATTATTTACCCAAGCAGTACATAAACGATTAATGTCGGATCGTCCAATTGGATGTCTTTTAAGTGGAGGTCTTGATAGTAGTTTAGTTTCGGCCTTAGTTGCTCGTAATTATGAACCATATACATTAAATACATTTTCAATTGGTATGAAGGGTTCAACAGATTTACATTATGCGAATATAGCAGCAGAACATATTAAAAGTAATCATCATAATATAGAATTAACAAATGAAGATTTTTTAAATGCTATTGAAGAAACTATTTATATGATTGAAAGTTATGATATTACTACTGTACGAGCATCTGTTGGTAATTATTTAGTTGGTAAATATATTAAAGAAAATACAGATTGTAAGGTAATTTATAATGGTGATGGATCAGAAGAAATTATGGGTAGTTATTTATGGTTTTCTAATATTGATAATGAAGATGACTTTTATAAGGAAAATCATAAATTATTAACTGAAATTAGTTATTTTGATGTATTACGATCTGATAGAAGTATATCAGATAATGGTTTAGAACCACGAGTTCCCTTTCTAGATAAGAAGTTTGTAGATTATGTTATGAGCATTCCGCCTAAATATAAAATGTTTGGTAATGGTGTAATTGAGAAGAGGATTTTACGTGAAGCATTTGAACATACTAATGTATTACCTCGTGAAGTACTATTTAGAAAAAAAGAAGCTTTTTCAGATGGAGTAAGTTCTCAAGAAAAATCATGGTTCCAAATTATTCAAGAACATTTAGAAACACAAATTAGTGATGAAGAATT
>CEVS01038022.1_pt1 | contig 14351 bp, 14 predicted proteins | sample 361571 | NCBI WGS metagenome assembly CEVS01 (sample SAMEA2623850, study PRJEB7988) | marine metagenome | isolation source: saline water (ENVO:00002010), including | reverse complement strand
AGCCTTTTTGTCTTTCTTTGCATCTTTAGCAGGTTTTGTTTCAGGCTTATCTTCTTCAACAACAACTTCTGGTTGTTCATCATCAGTTTTTGACCTCATTTTTGCCTGCTCTTTTTCTTTAGCTGCTATTTCTTCTGCAGGACGGCCAGTTTGTGCTGATAATGCCCTACGACGATCATCCCTTGCAATTCTCTCAAGTTGCTTGTGTCTTGATTTCTCAATATTCTGTAACATGTACATTGCATCGTGTTCGAGCAGTGGTGAATCTGAAATTAGGGTAATATCTAACCAGCCTCCATCTTCAACGATGAATTCTGCTAGCGGTTCAAAGTTTAAATCTGATTTTTTGATTTGAGTATAATGCATTGCATTTCCAGTTCTGTGTTCAACTCCCGAGAAGTGACAGTAAAATTCCTTGGTCCCAATAGTCTCTCTTACTTGGTCGAATAATTCCCCATAATCTTCAGAAGTACGCATTCTACCGTGACCTCTGGAGTGAATATGTGCGATGTTAAGAACGGGGATAGTACCCTCAACATGATTTACAACTTCTAGTACTTCTTCTAGGCTACCCCAAAGTTCCTGTCTGCCAGAGGTTTCAATACCAATTTTTGACGGCGTTCCATCTTTAAGCCATGGAAAAACCGGATAAATATCTTCATCATCATTCCAAATTTCAGCGACTCTGTCGACAATTCCAGAGAAAACATTGACTAACTGTTCATTTGCCTCTCTCCCTCTACCCATTTCACCGTAATGTCCTGCATGTAGTGTAATATGCCTAGCATTGATTGTTTTAGCAGCTTGTAGAGTTGATTCAATTTTCGTTAATGAACGACCTCTTTCGACCTTATCTCCTAATAATTCCGAATAGTAAGGACCGTGAATATTCATCTCAAAGTTTGTTTTATTAGCTAAAACGCCTGCCTGCCAGTATTGTTCGAAGTGCTGCGGAGCAATCATTCGTACGGTCTGAACTTCCATTGTCTCTAGACCTAAAGAGATGATATCATCCATTCCTTCAACAATGGTTCTACCTTTACAAGATAATGGAATACCGGCTGGACCTAACTTAACTGGCATACTTACCCCTCCGCGAATCTAAGCCAAGGGTCGTCCTATCATAACACCTTTCCGTCAAATGCTCAAAAAAACAGTCTAATTTCATATTTTACATTCTATGAGTATATGCGACAGTTCATGAAGAAGTGGTGCAACCGCCAATCATGAGCGATGATATTTCAATAGCGATTAAGGCGTTCTCTAAAGGACTTCCAGTCTGTCTTTTCGATTCTGAAAAGAGAGAAGGGGAGACCGATTTATTATTTTCAGCTCAATTTGTTCAACCAAGTACAATGCGACAACTGAGGAAAGATTGTGGTGGTTTGCTCTTTTTAGCGATTGGAGATGAAGTTGGAGATTTATTTGGTCTACCTTTTTTACAAGACTTACACACTAATTCTGCGTTGACTAATGATTATTCTGTCCTAACTCATTTGGTTACTAATGATCTAAGATATGACTCTCGCTCTGCTTTCACGCTCTCACTCAATCACAGGGAGACTTATACCGGGATTACCGACAAGGACAGGGCACTGACAACTAGGAGATTTGCTGAACTAACAAGTGAATTATTTGAGTCCGACTCATCGATAGAAGGTGCTCAAAAAGCACTAGGATCTGAATTTAGGACACCAGGGCATATTCCTGTTTGTAGAGAGTCAAAGGGTGGACTTAATGTCCGTCAAGGGCATACAGAATTAGCCGTTGGACTTGCTAGATTATCGGGCACAACCCCTGTAGTCATAGGAGCTGAGATGTTGCAACCAGAAGGTGATCATGCATTATCTGTTGATGATGCCAAGATTTGGGCTGAAGAACGTGGCATACCATTCCTACATGGTATTGATATAATCAATGCTCTATCCAGCGGAGAATAATTCCGACAATATCATGAGTTGGGACAATATCAGATAACTGAGGCGAGTAGATGAAGCGTGTTATGGCTGTTGGAGTATTTGATTTACTTCATGCTGGCCATTTACATTATTTGGAGCAAGCAAAGTCACTTGGTGAACACCTTACAGTTGTTATCGCTCACGATGATACAGTAAGAATTAGAAAGCATGAACCAGTTACTAATCATGACCTTAGAAGACGTATGGTTGAGGGATTAAAGCCTGTTGATCAAGCAATTATAGGTAACCCTCCTGAAGTTCCAATTTTTGATATTCTGCCAGAAGTTGAACCTGAAATCATTGCTTTGGGTTATGACCAAGAACATGCCGAAGATTCGATAAGAAATAAACTCAAAGAATTAGGCTTTGAGAATATACAAGTCGTTAGGGTCGAGGGTCTATCAGAAGATTTAGATGGAACTAGAAAAATAATTGCTAGAATTTTAGACCTTTCAAGAAATAAGTGAGTTGATTATATGTTTACGGGTATAGTTCAAGGCACTGCTAAAATAGTCGATATCGAGAATAAAGAATCGATAAATACAATCGTAATAGACTTACCAAATGTAGAGTCTCTAGAAATTGGAGCTAGTGTTTCTATTGACGGAGTATGCCTTACAGTTACTGAAATCAATAATTCAAAAGTATCATTTGATGTTATTCAAGAAACACTTAGTAGAACCACTTTAGGACATTTAGAGGCCGGTAGTATGGTTAATTTTGAGCGTTCATTAAAATTTGGCGATGAGATTGGTGGCCATTTACTGTCCGGACATATCATCGCTACTGGTTTAGTAGGTGATAAAGTTGAATCGGGAGAAGGAGTAGATTTATCTATACTGGTGCCGCTTTCTATAGAAAAATATATCATGGAAAAAGGGTATGTTGCCATAGATGGAATCTCTCTCACAATTGGAGAAGTTATTGATTCAAGATTTAATCTACATATTATTCCTGAAACCATTCGACAAACAACAATCAATTCTAAACAGGTTGGTGATGCAGTCAATATTGAGATTGATTCGACAACTCAAACTATAGTTTCAACTGTAGAAAGAATCATGGCGAAGAGTAAGTGATGTGATAAAATGAATAAAAAAATAGCAGTTATTTGTGGTTCTTTTCATCAAAAAGAAGTCGAAAGAATGTTATCTTGGGCCAAACAAGAAGCGGAAAAATATTCCTTAGAATTAATTGAACCTGTATGGGTTCCTGGTGCAATGGAGGTGCCATTAGCATTGGAAAGGAATTGTAAATCATCAAATGTCGATGGTGCGATTTGTTTGGGTATAATTGAGAAAGGACAAACACAACACGGTTTGGCAATGGGTCAAGCTGTTATCAAGAGCATCATTGAGATTCAAATAAGGCATAATAAGCCTATAGGATTGGGTATAATTGGGCCTGGTGCAGAACCAGAACATATTGAGCCAAGATTAGAACCGCATGCAAGAGCAGCGGTTTCGGCAGTTGCAAAAATGCTCTAATTTCAACTAAAAAAACCATTTTTGATATATTTCCATGTAAATGTTCAAGAGGCGACTATCTCCTGTTTAATCTGTGGGCGGTAAAATGTCAAATGTACGAAATGTGATAATTATTGGCTCAGGGCCTGCTGGATATACTGCTGGATTATATGCAGCAAGAGCAATGTTGGATCCTCTGATGTTCGCAGGATACATGTCAGGTGGTCAGTTAATGCTCACTTCAGACATCGAAAACTTCCCAGGTTATCCAGAAGGAATTGGAGGGCCTGAAATGATGATGCAATTACGAGAACAAGCTGAAAGATTCGGTTTAGAAGTCCAAGATCGAAATGTAGAGTCCGTCGATTTGACAGAAAAACCATACAAAGTTTGTCTTGAGGGTGAAGAATTCCTTACTCATTCAATTATAATTTCAACTGGAGCAGAATCAATTTGGCTAAACGCAGAAGGCGAAGCAGAACAAAAAGGTAGAGGTATTTCTACATGTGCAACCTGTGATGGTGCTTTCTTTAGAGATGAAGAAGTACTTGTGATTGGAGGTGGAGATTCTGCTTGTGAAGAAGCGACTTTCTTGACCAGATTTGCTTCTAAGGTGACTATGATTCATCGTAGAGATGTATTCAAAGCATCAACAATTATGTATGAAAGAGCTGCTAATAACGAAAAAATCGAAATCAAGACATTCCGCCAAATTAAGAAATGGCTTTCTGATGAAAACGGATTAACTGGAGCGGTAATTGAGGATCCTAGGGATGGCTCGACTGAAGAAATCAGTGCAACTGGTGCTTTTATTGCAATTGGACATACGCCGATTACCTCATTCTTAGGCAGCCAAGTCGAGACTGATGAAAATGGATATATTATTCACAAGAAACACACAATGACTTCTGTAGACGGAGTTTTTGCAGCTGGCGATGTTGTTGATACAAGATATAAACAAGCTATAACTGCTGCTGGAATGGGATGCCAAGCAGCAATGGATGCTGAAAAATGGCTTGAGGAACACATTCATTGAAGTATTTATTTTTCCGTCGCTTTGATGAAATAGTATTTGTTGGCTAGTTCATGGTCGACCTCAACCGTTATGCTAGGCATGTATCATTGCCTCAAATTGGAATTGATGGTCAGAGAAAAATTTCTGCCTCCAGTGTCTTAGTAATAGGCGCTGGTGGGTTAGGTAGTCCTGTGATTATGTACTTGGCGGCAGCCGGTGTGGGTAGAATTGGAATAATTGATTTTGATCATGTAGATATTTCTAATTTGCAGAGGCAAGTAATTCATTCCAATTCTAATATTGGCATTAACAAAGCGAAATCAGCAAAATCTAGAATCAAGGAAATAAATCCCGAAGTTAAAGTTGAAATTTGGGAACATCGCCTGACGCCGGAAAATTCGATTGAAATATTCCAGAAAGGTTGGGATTTAGTAATTGATGGAACAGATAATATTCCTACTAGATATCTAATTGATGATACATGTAGTATTCTAAATCTTACTTGGATATATGGTTCAATATATCGCTTTGAGGGCCAAGTGAGTGTATTCAATTATGATGGAGGACCTAGCTATAGAGATTTATTTCCAGAGCCTCCACCTTCTAATTCGATACCATCTTGTGCGGACGGAGGAGTATTAGGTGTTCTTCCTGGAGTTATTGGTTCAATTCAGGCTACTGAAGCAATTAAGGTTATACTTAGGATTGGAGATATACTTTCAGGTAGATTATTGATTTATGATGCGGAAAAGATGGAATTTAATCGATTAAAATTTGATAAATTATCTGATAGAATAAAGATTCAAGATTTAGATGAATCAATGAAATTATTTGTTGATGAAGGCTGGTGTGAAAATAATACTTCAACAATCAACCGAGATGTTGAAAAGCCGAATACTCTTGACTCAGTTAGTATGTTCACTAATATCTCGGTTGGCGATTATGTCAAAAGACGCAATGAAGGATGGACTCCATTTCTTTTAGATGTTAGAACCGATAGAGAATTTGAGCAGGTAAAAGTTTCTTTTACTGACCTTCAAATCAATCATGAGAATGTTCTTTCAGTATCAGATTCTTTGCCAAAAGATCGAGATATAATTATTCTATGCCGTAGTGGTATGCGTTCTCAAATGGCTGCTCTATACCTCATTGATTCAGGCTTTGAAGCGAGTAAATTATTCAATATTGAAGGTGGAATTTTATCTTGGAGTCAACATTCCCCGGAAGATATAGATTAATCGGTCTCAAAAATAGAGTCTAATTTTGTATACCTATTGACCAAATTATCCATGAGGTTCAAATGTTGGACTTAGTTTTCGCCATTTACGGGGGGTTTTGTTTTGGCTAAGGTTATCGTTGCAGACGAAAATGAAGGTCGACGAACATTATTAGCCAATACTCTAGAAAGAGAGGGTTTCGATATTACTCGTGCTGGTACATTGAGGCAAGCGGAAGGGACAGCATTAGCAATAATGCCTGAAATTGTCTTAATGGACGGTGAGTGGAAAGCTGGAGATGCGATTGATGCTGCTCAGAGATTGATGGCAGACCCTGAGTTTGCTTTCAAATGTCGAATAGTAGTGTTGTCAAGAAATTCAGGTCAGGAATATCTTGTGTCAGCAGCACAAGCAGGAATCTCGGAGGTGATATCAAAACCTATCGATATGTCATTACTTATTGAGCAATTAAATAAGCACGCTAGGAAGCAATTTGTTCCTCCTCCAGCAGATGTTGCTGGACCAAATAGTGGTGGGGGAAGTTTCGATGTTTCGATGCTAATGGGGGACTCGACTTGGGCACTACCAATGCTCAAAGGCTTGGTCAGCCCAGAAAAAATAAATCCGGAATTTATTGATGAAATTTTGTTTCAAATGGATGAAGAAGGTTTGGAGGTAAAAGATCAATTCGACCCTGCTGTTATGGCAAATATGTTGAGAATCGCATTAAATCATTTGGTTAAGGACGTTTCTCCAGAAGACGCTCAGGCAATTGAAAAATCTTCAGAAGCTCAATCTGGAAAAGAATTGCCATCATTTGATACAATGAGTAGAGGAAAAACTCTTGGTAGCGGCGAAGGACCTTCCAAAGCTAGAACTCCGGGCATGACTACAATGGAAGAGATTTTAGAAAAACAAGCTGATTCCATTGGTGATGAAGTAGTTTCGAAAATGGATGAAATCTTGGACGAAATGCCGGAACTCGTTGCATTAAGACGTGATGAGGATTTATTTGGAATTGATAAAGAGGTTTTGAAATTAACAAAACTAACCACTGAAGTCGTACATGAGTTGATGTGGAGTCTTGGTCGACCTGGGGCAGTTTCCGATATTACTCTAATTACTCAGATTGAGGATGCAACCCAGATGTTATCAGATGTACTAGATTCATTACCTGAAATAGAAGAAGAACCTCTTGAGCAAGATAGTAAAGAAGAGGAGTGAAGTTAATGTCTTCACTGGGCCAAGGAAAAATCCAGATAAAGGAAAATAAAGCACTAAAATTGAGATTGATTATCAGTGTATTAGTTTTCATTACTTGGGCGGTAATATTATTCAATATCTTCAAAGATATTTCCTATTTCCTCGATTGGTTTGAAGACCTAGGTAGTTTAGCACCTATTCTATTTGTGCTAATTCTAATATTAGGGGTGATAATTCTTGCTCCAACTCCTATTCTAAAAGTGACAGCAGGTGCATTATTTCCTTACTGGCTTGCGGTTTTGATAAACTTTACAGCATCTGTGATTGGGGGACTTCTAGCGTTTCTATTAGGCAGATGGCTATTTAGGGATATGATTGGTAAAATAGTTGCTGAAAATAGAAAGCTACAGAATATTGAAAATGCAATCGAAGGAGAAGCATTGAAAATATCTGTATTAGTAAGACTCTCACCTTTGATTCCGGATGAATTGCTAAATTATGTTATGGCATCAGGTCCAGTAACCACAAGGGTATTTTTCTTGTCGACCTTATCTAGTATAATTTATTCTTTAGCCTATGCATATTTTGGACTCGCATTAGGAAAAATAGCATTGAGTTCTGGGGGGATGAGCCAATTCAATGAATCGCCGATAGGAATGGGGCTATTGATTCTAGGATTGATAGCAACAATAATTGCAACAATAATTGTGACTAGAGTTACTATGGCTGCACTTAATGATACTATTGAAGAAGAGTGAGATAATTCTCTCCGTTGCGTTTGTATGTAGGCTGCTATTGGGCTGTCTATGGGCCAAGGAGAAGCACCTGAGATTTTTGGTTTGGATTGGTCACCAAAGACTGATTTAAAATTCATACAACCGCTTCATAGCGACGCTGCCCGTAAAGAATTATTATTATTTATTGCCCAGAGGCATGAGTCTAGAATTCCTTTGGTTTGTGAAATCTGGGATTATGTTATTGAAAGTGAACCCAAACAATTTGAAGGCCCGTCGTGGTCTAAATTTAGTAAAAGATTCTTGGAATCTTTGGAGAGGGGAGTAATTGCTCAAATTGAAGATTCTACTAATGATGAAAAAGAAATGGAAGTAATTCCTCGACGTAAATTAACAGATTTTATCAAAAGAAGAACTTCCTATTTTATTTTAGATGTCAAATTAATGCTTAGAAGATTGGCTCATTACATGTCTATAAGAATTGAGCATAGGTTAGAATGGCAACGTTTGATGACTAGAACTAGATATTTGGATGAAACTTTGAAAGAAATTTATTCTGACGGATTGGAGGCCCCAGACGGTTCAAAATTTGGTGGTAAAGGATTCCGTTCAACATGGCAAGAAGGCGTAGTTGCTGTAGCAACTGCCTTAGAGAGAAATACTAAGTCTGACAAGTCGGCTAAGCCTGGAGATGGATATGAAGGAGATCTAGTTGCTCCTATGATTAGAGATGTTGGTTTGGCACTTGCAATGGGTGACACTCCTCTTGGCGTCATGGCAGCTAACTTAGGTAAAGCCGGTTCAAATCAAAATGGAGGATGGGAAGATGCAGGTGGAAGAGATTTACATATCGGTGCTTGGAACGTTGGAGTCTTACCTCCTACAGCACCTTTGCCAATAGCCAGTGTTACTATGACAGGTTTGGCTTTTGCTGCTTGGAAAAAGAACATTCAAAGATTCCATGTTGCTTGTATTGGAGAAGGTGCATCATCATCAGGAGAGTTTTGGGAAGCAATGAATTTTGCAGGAACCAGAGGCTTACCAATTACCTATATCCTTCAAAATAATCAAATTGCTCTAGATACTTTACCTAAGAATCAGTCTGGCGTCGAAGTTTGGGCTGACAAAGCGGTTGCAATGGGCTTCCCTGGCTGGACAATAGATGGTTCGGATCCTGCAGCATGGCATGCCAGTGTAGCGTGTGCTCGCGAGTTTGCTTTGGAGGGTGGTGGTCCTACACTAATTCATGTTGAAACAATGAGAGGTTGTGGACATGCTCATCATCATGATGATTTGTATTTAGGCAATGAGTCTGGAACTCCTCCAGGGTATGTAGATAGAGACTTACTTGAATACTGGGGAGCCAAAGATCCTATCCCCACCCACAGACAACTATTACTAAATCTAGGTGTTGAAGAGGATTTGATCATTAAGATTGAACAAGAAGAGAAATCACTGATAACACAACATCACAATGAATTAACTGAAATGGAATGGCCAAAACCAGAGACTGTTACCAAAGGGGTTACTACTCTAAATGATGCAGACACTCATTCACAACATCTTGAAAGATTGAAGCAGAGTCAAAATGCCGTTTCTAAATCGCCTCTTGATGTTGGTGAACTAATTGTTCAATATTCTGAAAAGGGCGGTTGGACATATTCTAGAGCAATTCAGCAAGCGATGGCAGATATTGCTGATAGATACGGAGATGATTGTGTATTTATCGGTGAAGATATGGAAGTTGCGGGTGCATTTGGCATGAATATTTCACTCAAAAATGCCGGTCATTCTGATAAATTAATCGATATGCCTCTTTGTGAAGCAGTAATTGTGCATACAGGAACGGGGGCTGCTCTGTCGGGTATGAGGCCAATGGTAGAAATTCAGTTTGGTGGATTCGCAGCTCTTGGATTCAATGCTCTTGTTAACAACGCTGCTATGTTAAGATGGCGTTGGGGTGCAGATTGCCCTATGACTATCAGGATTCCATTGGGAGCAAGAACTCGTTCAGGTCCTTTCCATGCTAATATGATAGAATCGTGGTTTGCTAATGATCCTGGTTTAGTGGTTCTTGCGCCAGGAACTCCTCAAGATGCTTACGACCTATTGGTTGAAGCAGCAGAAATAAATGACCCTGTGATAATGCTTGAACATATTGGATTGTATGGATTGAGAGGAGGATTAACCGGATGGGGGCAAAATATCAATCAAAAAGTCGATACAAAAATGGTCAATCAACATGTAGATAATAATCAAAGATTTAAGATTGGAAAAGCAGAAGTTGTTAGGGGTGGACGTGATGTTACTTTGGTGACATGGGGTGCTATGCTCCATGTTGCTATTCAAGCCAGTCAGGAACTTAGTAAGCAAGAAATTGAAGTAGAAATTATTGATCTAAGAACTCTATTACCTTTCGATGCGCAAACTTGCATTGAATCAGTGATTCGTACAGGTAGATTAGTTATTTTACAAGAAGGTCAATGGAGCGGTGGACTTGGTCATACTATCCAAAGTAGGATTCTCGAATCTTGTTTTTATGCTTTAGAATCCAAACCCGCCGTAATCGGCGCTCTTGATACTCCAGTGCCATTTTCTCCACCATTGGAGAATCATACTGTTCCTTCATTACAACATGTAATTGATGTTTTGAAAGCGGTGGTTAATTCTTGATAATTTTTTCAATCTTGAAATTTTGTCCATAATGGCCCCACTCAACAAACCCTGGCTCAACAAACCGGAAATACTTGGTTTGAAATGTGCTTCCTAAATCAGGATGTTCCTCACTTAATTTAATATTGATTCTAGTACTGTATGCTCCCAGAGTTCCTACACATGCTTCTCCCAAAATACCATCTACAATTACGGGATGTCTTTCTGATAATCTTTCAGGAGGGTTAGAATCAAATGGATGAATATCATTTTCCAGAGATAAATTCTCTTCTGTTGCAGGCTCAGTCTTAATTCTTAAATCATCAGTCATATTAAAGAAAGCAATCTACTCCATTTAAACATTCTAAAGTTTCATTTTTTTTGATTATAAATCAGTGGGTTTTATTCATTTACCTGTGACCTTTGGCAGAAGTCATGAGCGACTACCGTATAGCGATTTTGCCCGGTGATGGAACGGGAAAGGAAGTTGCTTTAGAAGCAGCAAAAATTCTTGATACTATTTCTTCTCAAACAAATTATGGATTTGAAAAAATTGAGATTCCATGTGGAGGGCAACTATACAAGGAGACTGGACAAGAATGGGCAGAGGGTTCATTTGAACTATGTCGCGATGAAGCCGATGCAATTTTTCTCGGAGCAATTGGGCACCCAGGTTCTTACTTACCAAATGGAGATTTAGCTGGTGGTTCTGTAATTTTAGGTATGAGAAGTGGTTTAGATCTTTATGCTAATGTAAGACCAGTAAAATTATTCGAGGGCGTTTTACACAAAGTTCACGGAAGATTTGCTCAAATTTGGCAACCTGACATGGTCGATATGACCATCTTAAGAGAGAATACAGAAGGTCTGTATTATTCTCTACTTAAGAGAGCATCAAATAGAGCGCAAGGTTTACCTGACTATGAGATACCAGAACTTGATTTTCCTGATTTGAAAGGAGAAGTAGCATATGACCCTAGGCCAATTACATCTTTTGGGACAGAGAGGCTTGTTAAGATGGGTTTTGATATAGCTAAAACAAGAAATGGTGCTCCTATTGATGGAATTAGCAAAGTATCTTGCATCGATAAAAGCAATGTTACTAGAGGTTGTCAACTTTTCAGAAGAACATTTGACAAAGTTGCCTCTAATTATCCTTCAATAAAAACAGATTATGGATATATTGACGCTTTTACCCAGTGGATAACAAGAAACCCTGAACATTATGACGTAGTTGTTACTTCAAACATGTTTGGAGATATCGCTACCGATCTAGCATCTATTTTACAAGGTGGAATGGGTATGGCGGGTTCCGGAAATATTGGAGATGAACATGCGTTCTTTGAACCAGTTCATGGTTCGTCACCAAAATATGCAGGAATGAACAAGGTTAATCCTATCGCATCAATCAACTCAGTTCAGATGATGATTGATTGGCTTGGAAGGAAAAATACTGATCAAGGTTTATTAGAAATATCTAAAATAATCGAAAAAAGTGTTGAAGAACATCTCAAAGAAGGTAAATTGTTAACTTATGATCTAGGTGGAGATTCAACCTGTAGCTCAGTTGGAGATGCAATCGCAGCAAATCTAAAGCAAAACCTATCTGAATTATGATAGAAAATTAATCAAAACTTTTGCTTGATTGTTACAGTGGAAGTGTTTTCTAAATCAATCTGTTCGTCATCTTCCTCGTCAAGAATAACTTCGACTTCTTCATCATTAGTACTTGCTTTACCTCTTTTTACTTCTAGTTTTGAGATTTGAGATTGCAATAACTCGAATTCAATTTCCAAGTCATCCATAACGTCTCTAACATTTTCCATCTGCTGATGAATTCTTGAGGCCAACTTTTTCATTTTCCTCAAGAGTCTCTTATCGGACATGACTTTGCTAAGAGTATCCTAGTTATGAATTAATTCCCTTTTGTAAAAGCTAATTTTCCAACTTATTTTTTATATAATTATATAATTCAGCAGCAAGCAATGCCCCGATAATAGTAGAAATAAAGAATGTAGGAATACTGGTGAATTCATTTGAAATCACATTTGGTCCAAATGTCCTAGCAGGATTCATGGATGCGCCTGTATATCTACCAAAAATTAGTGCTAGAATACCTACAACAGAACCAACCCAAATTGAGACAATATTGGTATTATCAGTTTTAGAAATAATGAAATAAATACTTGACATTAGTATGAATGTAATAAAAATTTCAATTAAAATTCCATATCCTAGTTCTATTTTAAATTCTGTAAAGCCATATTTCCCGACAAAAAGAGCACCACATATGCCACCTAATATCTGAGCAAATATGTAAGGTATTAGAGCATTTTTTTCTAGGTGATTAGTTCTATAGAATGCTAAACTAACTGCTGGATTTATGTGTGCTCCACTAATGTTTCTAAAAAATAGAATGGCAATAAAAACAGCAATGCCAAATGTTGCTGAGATCAACAAATTAGAGTATCCTAGTTTGATACTATAGCATCCCATAAAGACCATAATTGCTGTACCAAAAAATTCAGCACATGCACGTTTGAGCATAGAACTCCGAATGGTTGATGTTTAATGCCTTTTTCTTTAAAAAAATTTAATTTAATCATAACCGTGAATAAGTAAGCCCACCTCGAGTTAATTATGGGGGGAAGTCAAAAAGAGATGGGAATCCCTCAACTTTTGCAATTCAACACCCTGTTAATTCTTGGAGCACTGTTCATAGGAATTATTTCTAGTCAAGCTTTGTCTTCAAATTTTGGTTCGAATAGTTTTGCAATTACTATTTTCATCCTCATTCTGGCACTCGGATTATTGGTTGTTTCTGCAGATTTTTTCATCGAGGGCGCTAAAGGACTGGCTAGAAGAGGAGGTATCCCTGAGGTAGTAATTGGTTTGACAATTGTTTCAATTGGTACGTCTCTTCCTGAAATTCTTGTTACAAGCACTGCTGCTCTGGACTCATCGGGCAATCCTGAGATTGCAGACTTTGCTATCGGTGGGATTTTAGGTTCTATTCTTGTTCAAATTACACTTATTTTGGGAATAGTTGCATTATCTCGAGGATTAGAAATTAGACCATCTTGGCTAAAAAGAGATGGTCAAGTAATGATATTATCACTACTACTACTTGCCTTATTTTTACTTACAGATTATGGTTTATCTAGACTAGAGGGAGTATTCTTATCATTCAGTTATTTCTTCTACATATCTTGGTTGCTGTACAATCGAAAAGTAATAGAAAAACAGGAATCTGATGAACAAGTTAGTGAGTTAAAAGGTCTTAGTTGGACAGGAGCTGCTTATTTCGTAATGGTGATAATAGGATTATCTTTAGCAGTTTTTGCAGCACATTACTTGGTAAATTATGCCAGTGATATCGCTTATAGATTGAACGTTCCTCACTCAATAATTGGAACTACAGTTTCTGGACTTGGGACCTCATTACCCGAATTAACAATAGCTCTGATGGCTGCAAAAAGAAGTCAAGGAGTTGCTATCGGTACTCTGATTGGCTCTAATATTACAGATCCACTTCTTTCAATTGGCTCTGCAGCAATGATAAGTCCTCTTTATATCTCGGAAGGCGGCACTGATATGATAATTTATCTCATCTTACCTTCTGCTATAATCTGTTCTTTAATTGCACTAATAATGATGAGAACTTCGTATAAATTCAAACGTTGGGAAGGAATTACTTTGATTTCAGTTTATTTTGTGTTCCTGGCCCTTTGTGAGTATTTTAGACGCTATGGATTTTGATAACTAAACCATGAAGTCATAACCTACATCCTCTTCGGAACTACATGGTCAACTTCCAGTTAGACGAGATGCAAGAAATGTTAAGAGAACTTGCTAGAGAATTTGCCATTGAAGAGATTAGGCCTAATGCTGAGCACTGGGACGACCAATCCATTTATCCTAAAGAAGCGATAATGAAGGCTCATGAAATGGGGTTATTGAATCTGCACATTCCCGAAGAATACGGCGGGCCAGGTCTTGGATGTATGGAAGAGGCAATCGTCAACGAAGAACTTGCATGGGGTGACCCAGGATTTGCTACTGCCGCTTATGCAACTGCTCTTGCTTGTGCCCCGATAATCACTGGA
>CEVS01037474.1_pt1 | contig 14373 bp, 9 predicted proteins | sample 361571 | NCBI WGS metagenome assembly CEVS01 (sample SAMEA2623850, study PRJEB7988) | marine metagenome | isolation source: saline water (ENVO:00002010), including | reverse complement strand
CATAATTGCTCAGGATTCATTTCACCAAGACCCTTGTATCTTTGTACACCTATTTTGGCATTTGGATTTCCGGCCTTGAGATCTTCAATCATCTGATCTCTCTCTTCATCGCTAAAGGCATATTTGCTAACTCTACCTTTTGATAATTGATAGAGTGGCGGTTGGGCTATGTATACATGGCCTTCAGAGATAGCTCTTCTCATAAACCTCCATATGAAAGTTAACATCAATGTACGTATATGAGCACCATCTATGTCAGCGTCAGTCATTATAATTATCTTTGAATACCTAAGTTTTTCAGGGTTAAAAGCCCCTTCGTCATCAGGATTATTACCAACTCCGGCGCCTAGAGCTCTAATCATAGTTTGAATTTCTTGATTTTGGAATACCTTTGCTATATTTCTCTTTTGTCTTTCAACATTCAAGATTTTACCTCTTAGAGGCAATATTGCTTGTATTCTACGGTCCCTGCCGGTCTTAGCGGAACCGCCAGCAGAATCACCTTCTACAAGATAGACTTCGCATTCAGAAGGATCTCTAGATTGACAATCAGCAAGTTTACCAGGAAGGCCACCCCCTTCAAGGACGCCTTTTCTTCGGGTAAGTTCTCTAGCCTTTTGTGCTGCTTTTCTAGCCTTAGAGGCAAGTAAGGCTTTCTCAATGATTAACTTAGCAACCGAAGGGTTTTCTTCGAAAAACTCCCCCAATTTCTCATAAACAATGGTTTGAACTATGCCTGTAACCTCACTGCTAACTAGTTTATCTTTTGTTTGCGATGAGAATGATGGGTCTGGGTGCTTAACGCTAACTATAGCGGTTAGGCCTTCTCTAACATCATCGCCTGAGAGGCTCTCACCCTTCAGTAAATTCTTTTTCTTTGCATAGGAGTTAACACAACTAGTCAGTGCTGTCCGAAGTCCTGACATGTGAGTGCCGCCATCTTTATTCCGGATTATGTTAGTGTAGCATCTAATAGATTCACTAAATGCATTTGACCACTGTAGTGCTAGGTCGATTGTCACGGTTCCGATTTCTAATTCCTTATCGCCAGATATTACAATTACCTCTTGGTGCATTGCTTCTCTAGTTTTATTTAATTGAGATACGAACTCGCCGATTCCACCTTCATATAGGTGGTTCGATATGTGTGGTTCTTCGCCTCTTTCATCGATAATCTCTATTTCTAACCCGGCATTCAAGAATGCTGTTTCTTTCAGTCTTGTATCTATCTGTTCGAATTCAAACTCTATGATTTCTGTAAAAATAGTCAAATCCGGTTTGAATGCTATTGTTGTCCCAGTGTCTTCACAATCTCCGATTACTGCCAATGGAGAGGCTGGAACTCCTGCATGATACCTTTGCTGGTGTATTTTGCCATCTCTATGAATTGTAACTTCCATCCATTCAGAAACTGCATTTACTGCAGATACTCCGACTCCATGCAATCCTCCAGAAACCTTGTATGAGCTATTATCAAACTTACCTCCGGCATGGAGTTTGGTCATGATTACCTCTGCTGCAGATACTCCAAATTCATCATGCACTCCAACTGGAATCCCTCTACCAAAATCTCTAACTGATAATGTTCCATCTGATTTCACTCGGACTTCTATCTTATTGTTGAAACCTGCAAGATGTTCGTCTACTGAGTTATCTACTACTTCCCAGATACAGTGGTGTAAGGCTGAGCCATCGTGTGGATCTCCAATATACATTCCCGGTCTTTTCCTTACCGCTTCCAAACCTTCCAGTACTTGGATACTAGATGCGCTATAATCTTCACTCATTTTTTCAACTCCGGGTTTTTAAATTCTATAATCACTGAATTTAATTTTGAAGGGGGTTTTTTTCACTACAAAACGTATCTTTTCCATCATGGAATTTTGCCGCAATGCATTGATTACTCGTCCTCAACTCCCCTACCATTGTTAACCACCATTGAAGGTGTTTAAAGGTAGTGGAAAACATAGCAAAAATATGTTCAATTTACTAGTTATTTCTGCTTTTCAACATTACTAAAATCACTTGTTTTCTATTTGTATAGATACTCCTCTCAAGCGTGAGCGTTAATAACACCCCCTAATTGGACCAAATATGGCTGAGCCGAAAGTGTGCGTATCTTTAGAAGGTATTACAGTAGATGAAATGATTGATGAAGCAAATAGAGCAAATATTGCTGGTGCTGATTATGTCGAAGTTCGATTTGACAAACTATACTTAATCAAACCCGAACCAACCGTTTCAGAAAATGAAGATGGAGAAAAAATTAGTAAAATGCCACCTGAAACTGAATGGACTGTGAAAGACTTCGAAGAAATCGATATCGAAGAATCTATTTCTGCACTCAAAGAGGCAATCCCTGTTCCTGTAATTTTTACTGTTCGACCAGTTAGAGAAGGAGGCTTTTTCGCTGGAAATGAAAAGCAAAGGCTTGATGTATTGAGTAAAGCGATTAAATCAGAGGTCAGTTTTGTTGATTTAGAACTTTCAATTGAAGAAAAAGACAGAAAGAAACTTCATTCCAGTGCATCAGATTCTGGATGTCAAGTAATCGCATCTTATCACGACTCTAGTGCCACTCCTAGTGCGAACGAAATTATAGAACTAGTCCGATCGAATTACGATAAAGGAGATATAATCAAATTCTGCTCCTCAATATCAAATCACCAAGACTCTCTTCAAATAATCGAAGCGGCCCACACACTGTCTAATGATGAAGAACCTCATAGCTTGATGGGATTAGGAAATGGTGGCGATTGGGTTAGATTACACGCCCCAATTCTAGGCCAAAGTTTAGTTTACGCAACTATGCTTAATCATTTCAGGTTATCAGATAGAGGATTGATTAATGTCAGAGATTTGAGAGATGCTTGGGCATTATTGGAATATTGAATCCAAATCTAGACATTTGACCCTGTAACAGAATGAATAGTACTTATTCGTATTATTCGCCATTGTTATTGCCTTTGAGAATATTACTGTCGGCAATATTTACTCCGTCTGGAGGAGGTAATTCAGCTGCGGTGTTGAGAGATGGAACAATGCCAGTAGATTGTTGTTCAGCCTGTAGCCCAGCTCGCATGTATCTTGCGTTTAGTATAAAAGGAAATATTGCAAAGCCGATAATCAAAACCAAGAATACCAAAGAAACGGTGAAATTAGGAAGTATCAACGTTCTTTCTGTAGTAATTATCGTAATATCAGCAGCAGTAATTGTTTCAGGAGGTTGCGCATCATTGTCATGGACATTGTCCCATGTATCAACTACGATGTAGAAATCTTGCCAATCTTGATTCCCAAACAAACCAGAATATACTTCTGGGCCGTCAAGACTCAAAGCAAAATTAACTTCATCAACATTCTCATATTGATGGGCGTCTCTAAAAGATTTCCAACCTAAGAAATTAAAACTCCTCCATTCAGGCGGAATATCACTTAATGATTCTTCAGCATCAGAATACCAACGATTATTTGAATGAGAAGAAAAGTAACTTTCCTCATACTTGGTATATTCACTAGAAGTGAGTAAATAAATATCGGCATTAACATTCGAACCATTTACTTGATCAAAGTCTTGGAGTGTGATGCAAATTGTTGTTCTGTGATTTGCTGAAAGGTTAACTTTCAACGCACCAACACTATCATTGCCAATTAAAAGAGTCGCATGATGATTAGAAACAAAAGGGTCTAAAGTCAAATCTTCTTGTTCCCAAGGAGCATAATACATCCATTCCGGTTCTGGACTCAATGACATATCGATAGAATCTTCTTGACCATTTGAAGCATCATTACCACCTCTATCTTTACCATTTCCTGGGCCTTCGTCAAAAATATCCCACCAACTTTCATATGGATTAAAATGGGGCACCATTGCAATTCTCTGTAATGATTGGTTCCAACTTACTGGTTCTATATCTCCTTCGCAGGCATCTGCTGCAGAAGCATTATTGATAATAGAAACAGGATTATTAGCTGCAGGGACAATGAGAGGTAAAAGGAACATTACAAGAATGAGTAAAACGATTTTTGGCCTCATTCAATCTCCTCATTATGGCTCATTAGTTGACAGTTCAAGATACTAACGATTAAATTCTTCTCCTCAAAGGTCTAATGTATCCACTTTCTTCGCTCCTACGTTCATCCTTGGATAGAATCGCTGGTGCTGGTGGAGGGGTGTGTTGATCCATCCCTAGAAGTCCACCTTGAACTTCTACATGTTCAACATCAGCATACGTTTCAGCGGCTTGCTTTGCTTCATCTTCTACATCACTAGATTCTCTCATAACTAACCAACCAAGTATCAAAGCTACTGCGATTAAAGCAATAAAAGTCGCTAAACTAGAACCTGCTTCTTTAATCCAATTCATCCAGTCTTCAACCTCGAAATCTGAAAGAGATGGGGGGTCGTCTGGCTTGGGAGCAACATCTACCTCTTCGGTAGCATAAGCACACATACCTAAACCATCACAAGCAAGTAAGCCGATTTGATATTTACCCGAATTATTCCATGTAGTTTCAATTCTATAGAATAAATCACTTGAAGGAATAATATAATCATCTTCAGGATCTCCATTTCTATCTTCATCAAATTCTAAGTCTATATCCCATTTTACTATTAAACCTGGATCAATATATTCATCAATGTCATACAATGAACCATCATCTATGTTTGTGTCGCGATAAATCAGAATTTGTTTTTCTAATTCTAAGTCTGTAATATTTGCTGATAAATAAGTGGATTCTTCCATTATTATCTCTTCTGGAAGTGAAATATCAATGATATTTGGAGGATTATCTACCATTATAGTAAAAGATTGCCTACTAACATCCCCTGTTCCAAATGCATCTCTAACAGTTAGAGTGACAGTATATTCTCCAGGATTTTCATAAGAATGCCATGGCGATGGTTCGTGATTTAGAGGTGATGCATCTCCAAAATCCCAAGTATAGTCAACTAGACCATTCCAACTATCTAGAGTAGAATCAAGTGGTGAAAACTTACCCTCGAACTTTCTATCACCATCTCTAGTTCCATCAGAATCAAAATAAAGCATAAAATTAGGAGCCGTGAAAGTATTATCTTGGTCATCAAAAGTATGAGACCATGCATCAGGAATGAAACCTTCGGGCATTGGAGTTGTATCTGTGACCTGTTGCCCTGAAACCCATGCATCCAAAATTTTAACTGAAATTATTGGTAAAGGATTGGATATTCTAATAGTTAGTGATTTTGAAATGCTTTGGTCGCCTTGTTCATCTATAACAAACAAACTAACAGAATGGACTCCAGGTTCAGTAAAGGTAAATGTTGTTTGGGGTTTATCTCCATATGTCCCATCACTGAATGTCCAATTGAAAATTAGGTCACTTGAATCGCCCATTGTTCCGTCGATATCATATGAATTTCTTCCATCGAAAGTATAAGGAACATCTGTATCTCCATCTTCTACTCTAAAGTCGATTAGGTTGGTTCCGTCTTCCGTAGAGGTCTTAACAACGAACTCGGCGATCGGAATTTGATTCAGGACATTGATGAATAATTGAGTTGACGATTGGCTACCATCATCATCCGTTACGGTTAGTAAAGCTGTTTTCAGTCCAGGATTATCCCATGATGGGTTAGGATAAGCAAGTGTTGAACTTGTTTCAACAAAGTCATCATTCTTATCGGTTATTCCTCCACCTAAGTTAACCCCATCGGGGAAACTCCACTCATACTGAACAATGCTACCATCATCATCAGCAAATACATCTGGCATTAAAACAGAGGTATAGGTATATGTTGTTAGATTATCAGAGTATATTTGATATGGCACTCTATTATTGACATAAACCAAAATATTCTTTTGTCCTGAATTGATTCCATCAAAAATTGTTAATGTAACATTAAATGTTATATTTTCGCCTGTAATATCTCCCCATTCATGCTGAACCAAGTAAAGACCAATTCCAGAATCTATAGTGCCATCGCCCCAGTCCCATTGGAATAGTAAATTCTCAACAGGGACATTATCTGAAGACTTAGAGCCTGAAAATTGAATCAATTGATCAGTAAATATACTAATTTCACTATCTATTACAATATTATTTACAGTAATAATCGGAACTGGAGATGAATCATCAGTCACATTTACTCTGTGAAGTTCAGGTTGGGACCAAACTCCTCCTTGATCCATAATCTTCAATGTGGCATTATAATCACCTATGCTTTGATAAGATCTAGTAGGAGATTTCAGTGATGATGTAGTCCCATCACCAAAGTCCCAAAGATAAGCAACTGGAGAGTCTCTGTAAGGTAGAGAATTATTGTCTAATGACAGACCCCATGCGTCAAAACCTCCTCCACTGAATTCAATATTCTCCCATGTCTGAGTTTGATTTGAAGAAATACTCCCATTAGCACTCGGCATCATGTTTGATAGAGTTAAGGGTGCTGTGGAAGTACTATTAATCAAATTACCAATCATATCATACCATTCAAATCTCAAAGTATACTGGCCATCTAAATTAGATGTGAACCATACATTGCTATTTGTGTCTTGACCACCACCGGCAGAAATTCTATTTGTTATGGAGTCTACAATTTGTCCTGAAGAATCGATTACACTAACTTCTACATCTAAATCTTCAAAGAAAGCATTGGAAAATACATTGAAGTTTACACTGGAAGTATCGTCATTACCGTCACCATCTCTATCTGAGGTTTCAGTTGTGTTTATTGTCAGAGTTGCCGGAGAGGTGATTCTTGCGGCTTCGATATCAACCGTCCCTTGCGGATAAGATGTGCCACAAGAAGTGTAATCACAATCAGCAACGGTACTAGCATACCAAGTGATAGCCCAAACTTCATCGGTTAAGTTACCAAAACCAGGTACTAATGAGGTTGCAACATTACTCTGGAAATTTAAATCAGATACAGACCACAATCCATCGATAGTTGATTTGGATACAACTACTCCATCGAATTGACTTACATCAGAGGTTAATCTAATTGTCAAGGGAGCAGGAGATGAACCGCCAGGTGTGAATTTGAAAGCCCTAATCCCCCAACCTTCGACTGTATGGCCAGTAGAAGACCATGGAGAACTCCAGTCACTGTTTGTATCTGCTGGCTGCACTCTACAAAATGATCCAGACGAACACGTAGGTGTTAAATCAAGATTTGAAAATCCATAAATCCCTTGATCAGAATCTAAAACTGCTGCTATTGAGAAATTTGCAAAAATTTGTCCCATTGTCCTGCCTATTGAACCACTTTGTCCTGCTGGCGGAGATAGCGCTAATTTTTCTACTCCGACACCACCTGTTGCAGAATCTTGTACTAATTGTCTAACAGCAGCTCCACCGCCTAAATGATCGGCAAGATACATTGTAAATATGAATCCAGCTCCATAATCAGCAAATCTTTGATTCCACCATCTAACAGATAATTCTGATGACTCAGTCCATTGATTAAGGTGACTGACTAAGGTGGAGTCCGCTCCAAAGCAAAGATATATCGCAACATCAGCATTACCCTCATCAATCCATAAATTTTCATAAGGATCTTGTGCATTGTGAAGAAGATGTTCTAATTCATGGGCAATAATCGATTTACCCCATGATAATGTAATATCTGCAAAATCAATGAATACCGATTCTCTTGAACTCGCAAATGAAGGAGAGAAATAACCTCCTGTGTTATACGGGCCATCAATATCGTAAATTATAATTTGAACTTGACAATTATTATCAATATCTGGAGGTGCAAGACCTCTACCATCTTGGTAATCCTTACCGTAATATGTGGTCATTGTAGGATAAATTGTACTATCCCAGGATGATGCAAGATTGTTTAACACAGTGGATGAAAGAGTTCTTCCAGTTTGAACAACAAAGGCAACAGTACTGGTTGTTTTTGCGACATATGCGTTGATTGATCCCCCAGAAGTTGGAACTGAAAGTTCATCACCTACAAGATGAGGATTACATACTCTGCCGCTGGACCTACCGCTAGTTACAGGTTCGTACACCATATCATCAACACCAGGCCTCCCTGCATCAATCCAAGCCTGCTTCATGAATCCATATGCTGAAACAACAGGCTCTGGTTCATCTATGAATAAGTACTGAGAGCCATTTTTTGGGTCAAAATCTTTCAAATCGCCTATTATGACTCCCCCAGCATTGTATGGAGTTCTATCATTTCCATCAGTGGCATCAGCGGTTGAGGATGGGATTAATGGAGACAAAACTGATACAAAGAAAAGTGCGATTAAAAATAAGGCTTTATTGGAACGATTTTCCGACATAATAAACTACCCAAATAATTGCGATACTGCTATCTAATTGAGCGAGTCGAAAAGAGGTATTTAAGGGTCAGTCTAATAGGAGTCATTAATGCTCATCGGTTTAAAGGTTATTTCATCACAAAATAATCGACTTTTTATATTTCTAATAATCGGCATACTACTAACTAATAGCTCGATGGTTTTAGCTTCAGAAAATGATCAAGAAATAAGTTATATTGAAACAGAACCATGTGAATATTACGGAAATTTTACATTTAATTCTACGGCTGCCAATCAATCTGTACACTGGCAAGTAGATTTGGGGCCTAGATTACCGGGCTCAAATGCCTCTTTTACCCTTAGAGAATCAATCAAAGAAAACTTAACTGGATGGACTTTTGAGGAAGAAACACATTACAGAGAAAATTTCAATCTGACAAACTTGATTGCAACATACAAGCCTGCTAATTCCTCTTCTCAAGAAATTTATTTTGTCGCTCATTATGATTCACGCGACCGTGCAGAAAGAGATGATAATGAGAGCCTTAGAAATACTCCAATCGATGGTGCAAATGATGGCGCAAGTGCTACTGCTGTTCTTATTGAGATGGGAAAAATTATTCCTCAAATGAGCCTAAATCATTCTGTAAAGTTATTTTTTACTGACGCTGAGGACCAAGGAGAGAGGCCAGGAATATATGGCTCCAAAGCATGGGCCGAAAATCGAACTGATGATGAACTTAGTAATATTTCAGCCTTCATTGTCATTGATATGATTGGAGACGCTGATTTACATTTCACTCATGTTTGGCCGGGAACTTCTGAACTTTGGCTGACAATTCAACCATTGGCAGAAGCACTAGGTTTAGTTGAAGGGGAAAATGACTGTTTGGGGAATCCTGGTGAAGATATATTTGATATTGAAACATCATACGGCGTTATTGATGATCATGTTGCGGCATATGAACGTGGAGTTCCAGCAATAGATATTATCGATATTCACTCTGGCGAAGGGGCTGAAAAATGGGGAGGTTATTGGCATACCCATAACGATACAATAGACAAAGTTAGTGCTGAATCATTAGGACGAATAGGACAATTACTGGAATTAGGATTACTAAGTGAATCATGGATTTTAGATTCCACTCATAGTATTGATAATCAGGCATTAGAAGATCAAGAAAATTCAGATAATAGTGAAACAAATAGTATTGAGAATAGTTTTACATTAGGGATTATCTCACTTTCAATTACATTCGGACTCTTTCTGGTAATTTTTATCCTAGATTATAGGATAAAAAAGATATAATGTTGCGCGGACTAATAGGGGAAGGGGTATTATCCGCGCACCTTTACAGATACATTGAGCGGAGGGTTAAACTTGACAGAAAGTGACTTTGAAGAACGCCGAAAGGCGCTCAAGGAACGTGTCAAGAAACAACTCGAAAAATCCTCTAGTGATGCTGTAGAAGAAGAAATTGTAGTTCAAGAGACATCTGTCGATACAGCGGTCAATTCATCGGAAAAAAGAAATCTTGAAAGACTTTTACAATTAGAGGTAGATGATAAATCAAGAATTAGAAAACTCGCTTCAATATTAATTTTAGTAGGTAGTATTTTAGGAATTTTTAGTGGAGGTATTATCCTACAAGGCAATCCTTCTGAATTACTCAATTCATCAATTTTTGATCAAACTCAAAGTGTTGATATAACCGGTCAAACACTAGATTTAGAAGGTCATGGAATTTACAATGTCAGTATTGTTTTATTGGATTATGATAGTTCTGAAACTATTCAATCCACTCTAACTAATGATAATGGCTATTTCCAACTTAAAAATGTAAAAGCAGATCGAATGATTCTAAGAGTTTCCTTGGATGGTTACGATACTATAGAGCGGACATTTGATGCTGTTGATGGATTTATGCAACCATTTACTATGAAAAACGGGAGTGGTTTAGTATCTGAGGATTTCATATCTGAGGAATCTGGATGGTCTCTTGAAGCTGCTGTTGGGTTGTCAACATTTATTGGAATAATGACTATTTTGACCGGTTTTGTTGGGATACAAGCATCGATTGAAACCAAAAGAGCCAAGAGGTATAGAAGAACTCAATATATGGCTGGTGTAAGTCTGTTTAGTCGAGGGTTAATCATATTTGGACCCATACTAATTTTAGCAGGAATGGGGCTATTAGTTCTAACAAAAGAGCAGTTTGAAGATGTTGAAGAGGTGTGATCATGTACCTCATATCTATTGAAGGGGGAGATGGTTCAGGTAAAGGAGAGGCTGCTAGAATAATCTTAGAATTAGTAAATGATTATCCATTTCCACAAGTATACTCCACACATGAACCTAGAAGGCACAGTGAACTTGGTAAATTAGCCCTTGACTCTGTTAAAACGGGCGATAAAACCCCTCTCCAAGAGGCTGGTTTATTCGCTGCCGATAGATTAGATCACTCGCATACATGGATAAAACCACTTCTTGAAAAGGGAAATATTGTGATATCAGACCGTAACATACATTCATCTTTAATTTACCAAGGAATAGTTGGAGAATTAGGTCTTGAACAAGTTTGTAAAATGAATGCTGCAGCAATGATTCCCGACTTGGTTATTTGGATTGATTGTGACCCTGAAAAAGCGATTAAAAGAATCCAATCTGGCACCCTTAGAATGACAAGTCAAAAACAAGAATACTTTGAAACAACCGATATACAAAAGAAAATCCGTAAAGGCTTCAATGACTTACTTTCAGGCAAAATTAAGGTCCCTGAGCCTTTCGACAAATGTTGTGTTGTTGGACCCATATTAAATGAAGGTGGACTAGATGAATTGAGAAGAAAATTGAGAGATGAATTGCGTTCTTTTTTCAATAGAAAACCAGCACCTTTAAATGTCGATTCAGACCAAGTAGACAGATACTTACTTAGTAGCCTAGTCAGAGATGTAAAGAAACAAACTCGACTACCTGGCGCCCCGGAAATGAAAACTGCAATTCATATTGGGTGGTTATCGGGAAAAAGTCCTAGTGAATGGATGAAACTTGGAGAGGATTTGTGGCCTAAAGATAGTGCAAAGGAATTTGATGTCCCTGCTACTTCCTATTCTCAATCATGCTGGTCTATACTAGGTACTCTTTCTCTAATTGTTGGTTCTACTGAAGTCCCGAGATTACACAAGTCTCTTGGGCCTCACAGAATGGTAACTCAAAGACATACTCAACGTTTAGTAAAGTGGCTTGAACACGAAAGATGGATCCACAAGCAACAATCTCATGTTCCATTTTCCGAAGCCAAGGTTTTCAAGTTAAGAGATGAAAAATTAGGTTATGGAAGATTAGCATTGGCAATGTGGCCTCTAAGGCCATCTCTTGCATCTTGGAGAAGAAGTAACCCTAATTCTAACTGGGAAGATTCTCTTCCTGAAATTCTGATGCATGGTACTGAAAAAACTCCACCATTATCGATACGTAAATCGGTAGATAAAATTCTAAAACGTTTAGAAATGTTGACAAGTGGTCATGAAAATTGTCCTACACCAAAAAATTCTGATGAATTGGTAATTTGGTGGAAAACAAAGCCTCCTAGCTAATTACTCCTCTTCATTTACTAACTCAAATCTAAGTCCGCTTGGCAATTGAACTTCACCAGCTGATTTGAAAAATTTAGGTCTTGCAGAGTACGTTGCTGCAATTAGAATTCCAAAACCAATACCGAAAGCAACTCCAGTAATTGGTCGCATAAGATTATTTGACTCATAAGAAGTCAGTAATTGGGTAAAGCCATCGATGATTAAAGGAAGGCAGAATAATGTTCCAATTAGGAGCCATGCATAGGTTCTGAAATTCTTTCTATATATCTTAGATAACCAATGATCTGGAAAAATAGACAGACAAGTATCCTTTATAGTCCAACGGTTATATCCCCTTCTAGAAAATACAAATCCACCGATTGCAATCCCAAGGAACATACCGATATCACGAGTACATACAGGCATTTGATTACCGTTTATTTCCCATGAACGTTCTGCTTTGTTGTGGCAATTGAAGTCGCCAAAAGCATATATGAAGCCAGTAAAAAGATCAAGTTCAGACCAAGCAAATTTCTCCTCTTTACCATCATTTCCTGAAGAATACAATCCATCCTCAGTCATGTAGTCTAAAGCATTAGCTCTAGCATCTAAATCAGGAACAAAATCAGTAGGTAAAGCCATTGGGGAAAAGAAAAATGATACGAAGAAAAAGCCAAATATCCCAAAAATCCACATCCCGACCTTTATCTCTCGGGTTCTTTCTTGTAGACCGTTCTTCTGCACATTTGTTACTAAAAAAACATAGACTTAATCATTTTGTCAATAAAAGTCTTGATGAATAATGGTGAATTGGTCGGCATGTGTCAGAACAGGAAGGTGAGCCAGTCGGATTATGGATGGGCTTACAAGCCGGTGCTTTGATTGGATTATATCTCGGCTTCTCTTTAGCAACTATATCGGTTTTGACTGACGCTGAAGAAATCAATCGTACTCTGTACTTGATGTGCACTCCTCCTTTTATTGTTTCAATTATCCTAGGACCTTTCTTATCTAAAAGAAGGAAACCAGTTAAATTGAGCATGAAACCTCTTGAAAGAGCTAGAGAAATTCTTGAAGAATTCAATGAAGGTCAAGGAAATTGGAGAGTATTAAGTCACGTTACAAGTGATGGAATGAATATTAGAATCGACATGCATAATCTAAAAAATATTGAGGGGGTAGTTGATGCAGCACTAAAAATAGCGGACCAAACCACTGTCAAATTAATTGTTGGAAAGGGCACATCAAAGAGTTCTTCACCTGAATTAAGAGACCGAGTTCTAACTAGAGTCGAATCTAAAGTTAGCGTTCTAAGAAGAACTAGAAAAGCAAAATCAATTGAAGTAAATCCCGATACAAGTCAAGAATATGATACATATCAAAATAAATTGAACAAAGTCCTCTTCATCTTACTACCAATTGTTACATTTTTGGCTTGGTTGGAGATGAGAAATTGATAAAGCATATTTCAACATATATTATGACCTAAGAAGTCAAGCGCCTAATATGCGCGAGGTCTCCCTGTTTTGGAAGAGGGCTAGGCTTAGAGAACTAGATATCGCCGAAATTCTTGATATTTTCAAGCATTTGGAGTTTTTATCTTATGTTAAACGTGTTCCAAAGGATGTTCGAATAATTGTCAAGGCTAATTTCTGTGAAGGTAAAACCGTTGATGATATTAGTAAATTATACTTCTTAGAACTTCTAGAAGTTATTCTTGAACCAATAGGGCCTAATGATAGTTTTATTCTTTTAGTTAGACTGAATCATTCATTGTCAAACATTAACGCAAGAACTAATGGTACAAGTGCAGTTCCCGGTTGCAGATTAGATGGTGAAGGATTAACATACATCATTCAAGGGCCTCCAATGAAACTAAGAATTGTCACCACATTAGCTAGGATTTTATCAAAGCCTGATAGAACTAGTGCTAGAAGTTTAGATTTCAAACTTACTTCAAATAATTCTATTTTAAGCCCTAAACAAATTAAACTGGCTAAATTCGCCTATGATAGAGGTTTCTTTGATGTCCCTAAAAGAATTAGAGTTAGTGATTTGGCAGAACAAGTTGGATTAGCAAGAGCGACTATTTCTGAACATTTGGCCCGTATTGAGGCAATTATTATGGATGATATGTTTTCATCTTTTGATGAACCATATGTCGACCCTGAAACAATAAGGTTGATGTTAGATACAATAGAATTAGATGCGCAGGAAGCAAATATTGACCAAAAGAAAGGGATGAAGAGAATGCTTGAAAATATTAGAGATAACATCAAAAATGAAATTGCGCCAAATATTCTTCATGACGACAAAGAAATCCCTTCATCTATGGATGATTTGGTAGAATACGGTATGCAAGAACATAAAGAAAATATCAGTCAAATAGATCAGATAATGGTTGAAAAATTCTCATCTTTGGATTGATTTGTAGGATTATTTAGAAAGCACCTAGTGTTACCCCTAACATGACCCGGATGTCAGAACTCCTAAAGAGGCTGGTTGACGGTGGTATCGAAGTAACTAA
>CEVS01195963.1_pt1 | contig 14388 bp, 11 predicted proteins | sample 361571 | NCBI WGS metagenome assembly CEVS01 (sample SAMEA2623850, study PRJEB7988) | marine metagenome | isolation source: saline water (ENVO:00002010), including | reverse complement strand
ATCACCATTGTAATCTATTGTCATATTTCTATCTGAAATACCACTCAGAACAGGTGATGATGAGAAAGAAAAGGAACTATTCTCAACTGTTATTGCCATAGAGGAAATTCCAAGGCTTGGATGTTCTATTTCAAAATTCACTACCATTGATTGACCATCCCAATCAGAAGGTGGGACAATATCAAATGGCAATCCTAAAATTTGTCCCGGCGCAATAACAATTGTATTTGGTGCATTTTTTATCCAATCATTTGGCAAACCAAATAATCTAACATCGAGAGTAGCGATGTCATTTCCTAAATTCTCAACCCAAGCAGTTGGCATTCCGCCTTGCTCATTAACCATCCAGCTACCTGCATGGCCTATACTTATTTCTGGCGCCGTTCCAACTCTTACAGGGACTTCTTGTATTACTTCACCTGAACCATCACCATCTGAAATCCTCAATTTGATTATTCCAACTTCACCCGCAATAGCATTTTCAGGGGGAGTGACAAAGACAGTGACAGAAGACTCATCGAATGGTTGAACAATTGATCCATAATCTGGATAGGAAATATTCCATCCAGAACCAGCTTTGCTAAACCAAGGTTCAGTTGCTTTGTTGCCCAACTGTTCAACACTCAGGGTTAAATTCCCACCGCTAGGATCAACAACTAGATTAGTTTCTGAAAGGTTTAATCTCCAACCAGATACATGATTGACTGAAAAATTCAAGGTCAAATTATCTATGAGTAGAGTATCAGAATATATTCCTAGATTCAAATTTGCTATCGTACCATGCCAAGCATCTTTTGGAACTGTAAAGTTAAGTTTTAAGTCGACTGTTTGGTTAACTAAAATATCTGATTCTGTGATTTCGCTAGCAGACCAAATACTTTCATCTTGTTCAAAATATTGTAAATTAAAACTTGGCTTGACAATCAATTTGTCAATCGCATTACCAATATTCTTAGCAGTAAAATTCATTGAAAGTTCTTGTTCTGGCACTACTTGGTAATCTAAACCATCTTCAAATTCCAAGTTCCAATTATGGTCTGGTTCTGCTTGAACAAGTAAATAAACTACAGAAAATACTGACTCATTGCCTAGTGAAGTCCATGTGAAACTGAGCCAAAATGGTTCCAATGCCGGAGTATCTTCGGATAAAATAACATCCACTGACAGAGTAGTAGTTGCAAGAGGTCCAAGTGTTTTCTGAGGAATTGCAATGTTATATTCAACGGTAGGGTTTGAGGACATGGTTTCATTAAACATAGTATCTGCAGTTAGAATGAAATCATCTTGTCCATTACCAGGATTTTCTAATCTAAGTTGTATTTGATTAGTAACTTCAACGAATAATGACACTGGTTCGGTAGGGGAATTAGGGACTGGTGCAACAACAGTTGCCTTTGTCCTGTAGACTTGTAAAACATGAAGGCTGAAATCAAGATCATGATCGCTAATTCCATCAGCAGTTGTACTGAAAACATGCCTTTTAGGGATAGCATTCACTGGTAAACTAAGGTATATGTTACCTGAAACAGATTGGTCAGCAATTCCAATGATTTCAAGTACAGATCCATTAATTGTAAGGTCTCCATCAACGCTCCAAATCCATCCTGACTGAATCATCTGTGCAGATACTAGATTCCATTTCAGTTCACCAGAGGATGGCAAATCAGCATTTAACTCCCAAACTAATGATTGATTAGGTAGAGTTCTTGTGTGTATGTTCTCGACAGTTACACCTGAGGCTGTGAAATTCACAACCAAATCTTCACACATCAAATCTTCACCACTACCGATACACATGCTCATAGTAGTAGAAGTAGTCGAACCTGGTAATATTCCACTCGGAGTTTCAAGATTAACAAATAATTCACGTTTTTCATTAGGTGCTAAGTTAAGAGAGAATACTTCAGATCCTTCGGTATTATGTAATGTAGGGTTACCTCCCCATGAAGGAGCGCTCCAATCGATTGAAGTGGTAGATTCATATGCGTTTCCTAGGTTTTCAACCATCAACCATGCAGTGGCTGTATTTCCTGGTTTTCCAACACCCTCGCTCACAGATAGTCCATCAGGACCAACTACTGAAAAACCTCGAGTCCTAAGAACCTCAATCGGCAATCTTACAGTAGAACTAATGTTTGAATCAAGGTCAAGAGTCAATGTCAGATCAACATATGAATTCTCATCTCCAAGTGCATCGCTAGGAATACCTACTGAGAAGTCTACATCTACTGGACTTCCAGGTATCAATGTGGGATTGATATTTTGATTACTCATCAGATTGAAATTCCACCCATCAGGGAGATTATCATCATTCCAAGTAAGAGTCCAAGATTCAGTTCGTGAACCTATTGAATTTAAGCTAATAGTGACACTTTCAGATGTGCCGGGAACGATACGAGGAATTTCAATTGGTATGTCTAATGCTGCTACATAAGGTTCCACTACGGTTAATTGCGAAATTTCACGATTGTTATCTTCTCTGGCCTCTGTTAAATTACCATTTATGTCAAGAATCATTTCAAACTCATGAATTCCCAATTCAGCGGTAATATCAACGCTGAATGTGTATGGTCCTCCTTCACCTGTAGGAGCTACGGGTTTTACATCATCGAATCTCTCTCGAGCAATTTCATTTCCATTCTGTAATATCACTACATCAAGGTCATCTTCATTATCCATAGTTCCAATATTACTGAATTGACCAGTAACGGTCACTAAATTCCCTGGATCGGGTTGATTGGGGTTGAAGCTAATTCCTCGCCCATCACTTAGTGGTGCAAAATCAGAAACTTGTTGAGAGACGAGAGTGTCTCCAATTAGAATATCTAAGGTTCCGTCGCCATCCATATCTGCTACTGCAGGAGATGACCAAACTCTATGTGGCATGCTTAATGGTGACGACCATCCACTTGAAATCGCAGATGAGGAGCCATCTTCTCCATTAAATGCCCAGAGTCTTTTTCCGAATGGTACGATTAGCTCATAGAATTCATCTCCGTCTATATCCATCCATATAGGTGGTGAAACTCCAATTTCATCATTATCATTTCCAGAACCTCTCTGCATATCTTTCGACCATTCTTTAATTGGGTTATTGGAGGAAATATCATGGCAACCAGCCATTCCTTTACGATTAAAATTCACAGATGATTCTGAATACCAAGTTACCCAGCATAATCTATCATGAATCAAGTCCCCATCGGTATCAATCGGGAGTGGTTGAGAATCTGAATATCCATTAGGAGTTCTGAAGTCAAAGATTTCAGTTGTAGAAGTCATTTCCATGGCAATAAATTTAGCTCCATTTCCAGGAGAACGCCCATTAGAATCCGTAGGGATAGTAAGAATCATTTCAGGTGCGGCATCATTGTCTAGTTGAACAATAACTGGGCCAGGGAGTCTAAGACGTGGTGCATCCTGATCAGAATCGGTACCAGTAATCGCCACTCTTTCCCAATCGAGGGAACCAGTTGCACCATCGATTCTCCAAATCCACATATTTCCTGAATTAGAATCAATTGTTGTTAGAACAATAGCAGTATTCGAACTGTCCAGTGCCCCCCAAGAAGGGTCTGATGGATGAGTTCCACGATCCAAAACTACTTCCCAGTCAAAATCTGTGGGTGTTGAACTTGTCAATGATAGTGAAACTACAGTCGGGTCATTTGTATTTTCATTTACTACAGATAGCACTAGTTCAGGGCTACCATCGAGTTTCAAATCCGCTAGTAATGGTTGAGTTACAGATTTATGGTCACTATTTCGGGTTGGGAAGTGTGGACTTTCAATTCCAATTCTATAATTAGAATCACTCATTGACCACATTTTCTCATTCGAATGCCCACTTTTTTGCCACCCAGATTCGGAACAGTCTAATTCTGGCGACCATAATTCGACTTCCAGTGATGAACTAGTATCGTAAACCAATAAAATTTCTAACCTTCCATCGTCATTTACATCAAATAGCATTGGCGTTGATCGTATATCTTCAGTGAGTCCCAAATCAACTTCCCAAGCAACTTTTGCATCATCCCCAGTTACAATGCTCAATTTACTACTGGTAGTATCGCTTGAAACAATAACAGCGAATAATTCGCCCTCTCCACATCTATCCTTTGCTGCATTGGTTGATGTGATACTATTAGTAAAATCTCCAATTATAGAGCCATATAAATCAGAACCGTATCCTTGTTCATCGTCTAAAACCCAATTGACAACTGGTGTATCAATCACACCAAACTCGGAAATATCGCTAACATTACCTTGCCCTGGGCCTCCGTTTGGGCCGTGAGGTGGCATAGTTCCATTATGAGTTGGAGTCCTAGAATATTGACCCCATGGTTGCTCTACAGGATCCCATTGTTCATTATTACCTGAAAAAGAAATTTCACTAGTTTCTTCAACTAAATTGGTATCCGAACTTTGGTTGGAAATCAATGGTGATAATACGGTTAACAGTAGCAATAATAGCATAAAAGTGGAGCGGAAATTTACTCCAACATTTTTAGCATCCGCTAATGTCATATTTGTCTGTGTGTCGAAGGGGTTGTTATGACTTATGGCAATTCGTACCGTTTTTGCATCAATTTAGACAGTTAATATTTGCTTCCATGTGCCATTTTAGATGATTATTTTTGACTAATATTATCCGTTTGCATTAAATAGGGGTCGTCAGTGGCCAAATTGACTACGGTCGGATTCTCTCCAGAGGTAATGCCGGTGAAGGACGGAATAGGTTACATCCTATCCCTTCACTACATCCTTTGAGAACAGACCTAAGGACGTGAAGAAATGTACAAAATTGTAACAAAGGAAGATACAATTCGTATCCCAGCAGAATACATGCGCAAAGGTCAATCTCTTGACCAACACATCGATAGGTTGTCAATGACTGCTTTTGAAGGTCGTTTTGATGATGATAATAGATTTATTTTAGTCACTAATAATCACCAACCTCTAGGACGTGGCAGAATTATTCACGGCGATGGTGCAATTTACCAAAGAGTCCGCTTTGATGCAGTTCTTTTCTGTATGGATGATTACGAAGTCGTCGAAGGCGCAGTTTCTGAAATCAATGAATTTGGAGCATTCGTCAGAATCGGTCCAATGGAAGCACTACTACACAAATCTCAAATCATGGAAGATATGGTTGATGCTAATGTTGGCATGGGTTGGATTGAAGGTCGACAGACAGGTCGTAGAATAGGTATTGGTGATTCAGTTCGTGCAAGAATAGTATCACTATCCCCTGATACTAGCGATCCTAGAAGATCAAAGATTGGTTTAACAAGTAAGCAACCAGGTCTAGGTTGCCATTCTTGGATAGAAGAGGACAATGAGTGAGGTGGTCATGTGGCAAAGAATCCTTTCGCATGTGGTGAATGTCACCTTGTTCTAGCAGATGGAGTTGACCAATGTTCACGTTGTCCTTCAGCACAAGTTTCTTCCGATTGGCAAGGTTATGTAATAATCATGCATCCAGAGCGTTCTGAAATCGCTAAGCGATTGAATGTTGAGCACCCTGGAAAATACGCACTTAAGGTAAATACTCGATGAGGAGATGAAAATATGGAAAAAACAAGTCGTAAAGAAAATAAATTATTGAATCGTGTTGAAATTGGATTTCAATGGAAGCATGATGGAAAATCAACTCCTTCTAGAAAGGAAGTTATGGATTTGGTAGCAACTCTTGAACCAGGTTCTAAAACCGATTTGATAGTTGTCAAGGATTGCAAAACAAGATTTGGTCAACCTCTAACTACTGGAATGGCTTTCATCTATGGTGATGAAGAATCAATGAAAGTTGAACCAGAATACATCCACAAGAGACACGAATCTTTCCGCTCATCATCTGCTAAAGAAGAAACTCCAGCTAAGGCTGAGGTGCCTGAGGCGCCTCAAGAGACTGAGGAATCTGCAGAATCTAATGAAGAAGATGGAGGTGAGCAGTAATGGGTGATGGACCTAATCCTAGAGCTAAACATTCCAAGTATTCTTTGGAAGATGGAAAGTTAGTCAGAAAGGGAGAATTTTGCCCCGAGGAAGGCTGTGGACCAGGTATTTTTCTTGCAATCCACAAAGATCGAAAGTCATGTGGAAGATGCGGCTATACTGCAGCATTAGAGTGATTACTCTTCTTCCCCGAATGAGACTTGTCTCCATTTAGCGTCATTAAATAATGCTAATTTTCTAGCATCATCATAGAATACTGGAATTTCATCTAGAGTAATTTTTTCGAAATTATTCACTGTTAAGAGGACAATTTCACGCCATCCCGAGATATACCACCCTTGTTCCTTTTCACTCCAATAAGCATCGCTAACGGGACCACTCAATCTGGCTCGGAGGATTATATTATTTCCTTCAAGCATAACAACTTCATTATCATTCAACTGCAATAGGTATTTGTTGCCGTCATTGTATACATCAAGGATGAATCCTTCACCATTAATCACGTCGCTGCTTAGCAAATCACCAGATTCAATATCATATCGGTTAAGCCCCATTCCCCTTGACCAAATTTCTACTACATCTTCTTTTACAATTGCCTTTACTGTTTCTTGAGCTCTTGGAAGTTTAGATAATTGCCTCCACTGAGGTTCTTTTTGTCGCCATATTTCATGTGCATCATGAGTCATGTGGTAAATTCCTTTTTTCCAAAGAACGAAAGTAAATGATTTGTTATTGGAATCAAGTGCTAATGGTTCAGCATCTAATACATGTGACCAAGTAGAGGCTGCTGGATGTAGAGCCTTATCGATTGTTCTTCTAACTCTAAGCTCACTTCTTTCAATACCCTGAACAAGTTTTTCGTTGAGATCGATTGCAGCCATTCTTGCTAATAGTAATTCTGAATCAAGCCATGTCGCAATTAGCTTTCCACCGATTATTGCTGCATTCCTTATGGACATCGGAAATGGCTTAACAAATGTGTCAATTAGTGAATAATCACTTGATAATTTTTGTAATTCACCATCCACTCCTATTACCAAGAATCCATTTTCCCATGAAAGAACTTTCTTGGGAGTGAACTCTAAGTCTACAGGAGGTTCACTGGCCATATCATGTCCAATTCGGCTTAGTTTGTCAATTCTCGCATTAAGAAGGTCTCAAAAATAAGTATACAATCCGATGTCCATGTCCTCTAGTGGAATCGTTCTAATCATTGTTAGTGGAGGCGACATTGCATCTACTAATCAGGCTGATTTCCTACTGGAGAAATTTGATTGGACTAGAATTGAAAAGGTTGAAGGATTAGATGCATATTCATATCAGAATATTCGAATGTGGATTCACCCTGGTGGAGTCCTACATGAGGATGATTTAGATTTAAGGTGGCTAAAAGAAACAGGTGAAAGAGTTGTTGAGGCGATATTCCCTTCAAGACATTCAGCAAAAAGTGGTAATCCATCTCTTACATTACATCCAATCGGTGTACCTCAATTAGATTTTGATGAAGTACCTCCATATGGTGGTAAAAGTGGCAATGCTCCTCCACCTTCTCCTAGACTTGCATCATGGTGGAGGCAAATGGTTGAATTAGTTTCAGGGTCCGAAATTGAGTCTGAATTTGATCTTTCATTAGAGGTAACACATCATGGTCCATGGATCAGTGTTCCATCAATATTCGTTGAAGTTGGTTCCACTGCTAAAACTTGGGGGCATAAAGGTGCAGCAGAAATATTAGCAGATTTAATTGCCAAAGGACTCGGTATGAGTGATAATGAAGAAATTGGAAATTGGGACACAAAATTGAATGCTGGTGATACAGTTGTCGTAACACTCGGTGGTGGACATTATGCTCCAAGGGCAAATAAGTTAGGAGCAGTTGATGGATTGTGGATTGGTCATATGCTTGCAACTTACGCTCTTCCTTTTATCAAACCAGAAGTAGAAGGCGAACAACCTGGAGGGAATTGGAAGAATTCGATAAATTCTGTTATTAATTCAACTAAGCAAGCATTTCCTAATGGTAACATCGTTTGCTCAATGGATAAAAAAGCCTTCAAAGGGTGGCAAAGACAGGCAATTAGAGAATATCTGGAAGAAATTAATATTCCATTACTAAATACAAAATCTATTCTTGAATTATCAGTTAAATAATCACAAGTCTCAAGAATCTCCTTCACAAGCATAAGATGGGGGAGGCATTATGGTAAGTTGGTTTTCCAAACTAGTTGTGGCTACTACAATTCGTATGCCCCGTTGGTTTGTTAAGTGGGTTTCCCGAAGATATGTAGCTGGCCCTGATTTATCAGACGCTGTCAGTGTTATGCAAAGATTGAGTAAAGAGAATGCCTGCTTTACAGTAGATGTACTAGGTGAAGAAATTTCATCTATGGAAGAAGCTCAGTACTTTTATGATGAGTACGTCAGAGTTGTGAATGCTATTATTGAAAATAATTTAGACGCTAATTTGAGTATCAAACCAACTGCTTTTGGTCTTCTAATCGATTCCGAAAAAGGATTTGCTAACATTAAAAATTTAGTTGAAATGGCTTCCAAGTATGATATGTTTGTTCGCTTAGATATGGAAGATCATCGTGTTACAGAAGAAACAATTCAAATTGTCATAGACCTCCATGAACAAGGCTTGACGAATGTAGGTACTGTGCTCCAGGGAAGGTTATTTAGGAGCCTTGATGATATTGATTCTTTAGAAGAAAAATTAGGTCCTATGGCAGATTATCGAATTTGCAAAGGAATATATTTGGAGCCAGAAGAGATATCTTTTACTACCTATTCAGATATTGTTTCGGCTACAAATTCTTGCATCGATAAGATGCTTGCAGCGGGAGCATATTGTGCAATTGCATCTCATGATATACCTGTTATAAAGCATGCGAAATCAGCACTACAGTCACATGGTATGGGTCCAAATATTGAAGATCCGAGAGATAATTCCGGGCCAAAGAGAAATTTGAAAGGTAATGGATATGAGTTTCAAATGCTTCTAGGTGTAAGAGGACCCTTAAGGAGGAAACTTGCAGCAGAAGGTCATCTTACAAGAGTATACATCCCATATGGGGCAAAATGGTATGAGTATAGTATTCGTAGGTTGAAAGAGAATCCAACTGTTGGTGCACAAGTTGCTAAAGCTTTCATAATGCCTTGGACTAATAGGCCCTAATTTCTAGGTCTCTTCTTTTTTCTTTTATTGGAAGGCTGAACTCTTTTCTTGGTTACTTCCCTTGGAATTTCTGGATTAGGATTGTATCCTAAACGACCTTCTTTCCATGCTTGTCTCCTTTCCCGAGGTGTTTTTGGTTCGAAGTGTTCTGTATTGGGTGGCTCATGAAGATAGATACGCTTGATATATTGAGATTCAACAGTTCCCCTCATTGTTCTGCCTTCACCGGTATGTATTGCTCTAATTCTCCAAGTTTCTCCAGCATGATCCATTAGATGTCCGGCGGTGAATTTTTTACCATGCTCAACGGTTATCGATTGTGAATCTGAAACCTCTCCTCTAGTCATAGTTAATTTTACTATTACCATATCGGTCCTTAGCGCAGAAATACTGGTTACTTCACTAGCGTTCGCCATTTTTGCTTTCCTATCTCTGGAAATCAAAATTTGATTTATTGACCATAATTTTTCATCTTCCTCAAATACATCTCCAATTCTGAACACTTCATCACCATCGATATCGATGGTTATTTTTTGCGATTTGGGTCCTTCAGTAAGTATAAATGGGATTCGGATTAACTTAGGTGGCCTAATTTCTAATGTTGAAATTTGTGAACAATCAAGACACTTCAAAAGCAGATTTCTACCCTTGCCTACGTTCTTTTCTTTCAAAACTTCATGCTCCATAATATCATTACATTTTTCACAAAAGGTTGCATTTTCAATGATTTCTTCTTCATCGAACTCTATTTCATCATCCGACATGATATCACTCATGCAGTCCTGAATGGTAACATGTTTGAAGTAATCGGCTAAAAATTTTGAAAGCGAGCATTCATGACGGTTGCCCTTTAGGACTATACATGCAGGGAGAGGACAGTAATTCGTCACTTTCTAGGTCTGACATTCTACCTTATCTCCTTTCCAAGGAATCTGAACTTTCAAGAGAAGAACCAGAGATAGCATCTAATATTTCTCAACAACTTCAACATATGGGTTTGTCAACATGGTCGCAATCAGTAATTCGTAGGTTACGAAATGCAATTCATAAGATTAAGCCAAAGAGAATTATTGAAGTTGGAGCAGGAATAGGACACAGGTCTGCATGGTTATTCGATTTGTTCACTAATGGCGAGAAGCCGCAAAGATATGACTTGGTCGAACAAGGGTCGAAATTCGCGGTCATTTTACACAGACTTAGAACACGATATGATGCGGAAGATTGGTGCAACATAGTTGTGGGAGAAGTGAATTCTTTAGTTGCAGAGACCAACGCTTGGAGTGCTGCATCAGCTACTGGACTCGAAGTTGGTGATTCTCCTTTGGCACCCAAGGCTAATGTTATTATTGTGGATCGTAAAATAGAATATCTCGCAGATTCAATTGAAAGTTTATTCCCATTGTTGGTTGATGGGGGAGTACTCTTTACTTGTGAGCCACCAGTTCCGTCTGGCGACGTAGATGAAAATGATGAGGAAATGATGAAGCATGTTGATGGATTTAATGATTGGATTAAACTTATTTCAAATACCCAACAAACCCACCATGTTGCTTTCACTCCATTATTTGATGGCACCATAGTGGCATTTTTGAAAAAGTGATTATACTGAACCGGCAGCAATTATCAAGTCTTTAATTTGAAGTAATCCATATCCATAGTTGTCATCATGACCCTCTTGCCCTTCGCTTGGGTTAACTGAATTTACAATTAATTGTTTAATTTGAACAACAGAGTTAGAATCACCTTGTCCACTGCTACTAAGTTCTGGATGTTCCTCTAGAAGTAAAGCAATTGCACCAGTAACATAAACGGTTGAAGCGCTAGTCCCATCAACTAAAGACCATGAATTTTGGTTGTTGATTACTGGGACTAATTCAGCAGGAGCTACAATTTCAGGTTTCTTATTTGGATCTTGTCGGGGTAAAATTATCGGAAATAAATTTCCATTATTATCTCCTACTGATGAACCAGACCAGTGATTACCGTCGGTATTAACTCCGCCAACTGAAATAACTAATTGTTCACTGCTTGGATGTGCAACATCTCCATCATCACTTGGACCGCCATCATTTCCAGCAGCAGCCACAACGACTATTCCTTGATTTATAGCATCATTAGCAGCGTCCCCCGAATCTCTTCCAGAAAATGGATTGAAAGGTAAGATTCCTGGTGCACCACCCAATGATAAGGAAATGATGTTAACATTTTGAGCAATGCACCAGTCAATTGCTTGAGCAACAATTTCATCACTTCCTTGGCCATTTGCTCCATCTAATGCTTTAGCGATGAACAAATTGACATTAGGAGCAATACCCTCCATCCAACCATCAGCAACTAATATTCCTGCCATACTAGTTCCATGACCGTTATCATCATATGGTTCACTTTCTTGATTTATGAAATCGCTCCATCCAGATAGAGTCAAACTCGATAGGTCGGGATGTGAAAGATCAATTCCAGAATCAACTATGCAAACACTTACTCCTTGACCATCTAAATCAACTTGGTTAAATTGTACCATCTCTGAATAACTTTCTTGAATCTCTAGCGCGCTATTACTTGGCCTAACAGAAGAAAAACCTCCATCGCCGACAAAAGTAATCGCCCAATAAAGGGAAAAAGCGAGCATTATTGCTAATCCTACACTGACAATTATTCTCACATTTTCTAGATTGTCGGCGATTAAAACAGCATCTTCCGTTTCTGATTGTTCGATAGGAACAATAGGGGGTAAAATCTGCAATTCCGATATGTCATCCATTTCAATCAACTGAATGCCTCTACTGCTTCACAAAAAGTATCAACAAATAATTTTGCATCATCTTCAGTATTATACAAATATGCAGATGCTCTAAGAGATCCATTAGAATATCCTCGGTCATTGAACCAGGAATGAACACAATGCTGACCACTTCGAACCATTACCCCGGCAGCCTCATCAAGAAGAATTGCGATATCATGAGACGGAAGGTCATGCATTAAAATCGAACAAATTCCACCACGTAATTCTGGGTTTTCTGGACCAATGATTTCAATTCCATTAAGGTGTTTAATTCCGTCCGACATTATACGATTTAACTTTATTTCATGTTCATGAACTTTATTCATATCTATTTTTGATAGATAATTAATAGCAGCACCACTTGCAATCATTCCGCTGAAGTTACCTAATCCTCCTTCAAACTTGGATGGGGGATTTGCCCATTTTATTGAATCATAGGTCGATGATACAACAGTTTGACCACCTGCTCTAATTGAACGCATATTTTCTAATAAACTATATCTTGACCACAAACCACCCATTCCGGAAGGGCCACACATTTTATGAATCGAAAAGGAAAGGAAATCGATATCTAAATCTTGTACATCGACTTTCATATGTGGAGTTGATTGTGCTCCATCGACACTAATCAAAGCATTATAATCATGGGTTACTTTAGCGATTTCCTTGATTGGAACGGCTACTCCGTCTAGATTTCCAACATGACTCATTGAAACTAATTTTAACCGATCCCCAGCATCAGAACAGGCTTGCTCAAAATTTTCCATACTAAATGTGTTATCGGGATTTGATTTGACAACTCTATGCTCAACACCCTGCTCTTCCTGTAATTGAAGCCAAGGAACTAAATTGGAATTATGTTCTCTGTCTCCTGTTAGAATAATGTCTCCCTTTTTCCAACTTAGCCCTTTAGAAATTTGATTTAGTGAACTAGTTGCATTACTTGTGAATACTACTTCGCTTGGTGAATTAGAATTAATGAATTTGGATATTGAATTTCGAGATTCTTGTACAAGTTTTGATACTTTGGTTCCATACCTGTGAACTGATCTTCCTCCACATCCAGGATACTTACCATAGTAATCAGAAATTGCTTCAATTACCTGTTTTGGCTTGAGAGTTACACAAGCATTATCTAAATACGCAGGAGCATTATCTCCACATAGAGTTGGAAAATCTTCTCTCAAATGTGAAAAACTCATCACCATGCCTCCATGTCAGGTACACAATCAATATACGGGGAGTTAATTCCGCAAGATTTACATTCAAATCTAGATGGGAACTTTTTCTTACAAATGTTACATACAGTTCCAATAATGCCGAATACAGAAACACAACTTTCAGATGGACATGGAACAGATATTTGACCATCACTTTCTCTTTTTAAGTCGACACTTTCTTCACATTCAGGGCACTTTGCTGTTTGCTCAATTACCAAACCACCTTGTTTCATTTCAATTTCTGCCGTAATTGCCGCAGTAGTACTTATTCTTGCATCACTTCCAAGCATTCTTTGCGGATACCAAATTAGTAGCATGAACACAGGGACAATAAGTAGTCCCGAAATTATGTGCATTATGTAGTAGAATGAGTTAGGTTCAGTTCTTTGTGCAATGTAATGAACACCACTCCAACTTGAGTAGAAGGTAGTCATAAGCCAGAATACAAGCAAGCTCCCCCAACCAACAAGTGAGTGTTCTCGCATCTCTTTTTCCATAACTCTAACATCTTCATGAACATGGTGAATTTGGACATGCAGGTCTCTAGTTTCAATAACTGCTTTCCAAAAGAAGTAAGTGAAGAAAAGGATGACTAGAATGATTAATACTCCAGACATCATATCTGAAAGGACCATGTTGGTTGGAAATTGAGTATTCTTTTCATGGAATAAGACTTGAAGGAACATCATACCATTCCACATAAGTAGCAATGAAATAGAATGAATACGCATGACTGGGAATTTAGTTAAAATAAGGTATCCGAACCAAACCCATGCAATAATACTCAAGAGCATCTGGAAAAATGAGAAACTTCCAACATTCTTCAAACCTTCAAGTCCGACTGCATCGGGGTTACCTCCAGAAAATATTTCTGCTGAAAGCGACCCTAAGATGAATGCGAAAGTACCTACTAGCAAAGCAGTAAGTAACTCACGGCCCCACTCAGAGTAAGCCAGTAATGTAATAAATTTGATTTCCTTTCTTACCTTATCAACCGGTTTTAATACCGCATGAATATTTGATAATTCAAATTTTAAATTGATGTCGTGGAGTCTAAATGGCATTTCAGCCAGTTGATTTGGGTTGGAATCGGAAGTTTCCTCACCCTCGCTCATGTTATCGCCTAGAGGGTTCACATATCAGTTCTTTCGCTTTATCGTTTGATAAATTAAGCGAGAGCGTTAAACATGGGATTGGAGTCGCAGGGACGCGAGCCGAGATCGCATAGCCTGGTATTGCGCGCGACTGGAAATCGC
>CEVS01174786.1_pt1 | contig 14570 bp, 11 predicted proteins | sample 361571 | NCBI WGS metagenome assembly CEVS01 (sample SAMEA2623850, study PRJEB7988) | marine metagenome | isolation source: saline water (ENVO:00002010), including | reverse complement strand
ATATAAGTGGTTACACTCTTGAGGAAAAAGCAATAATTGCAAAAAAACATTTGGTTCCTAAACAATTAAAAGAACATGGTTTAAACAAAAAAGATTTTATCCTTTCCAAACCAATTGTAGAAATCATAATTGACAAGTATACTAGAGAATCAGGTGTAAGAGGTTTAGAAAAGCAAATTGCCAAATCAATACGATATGCTGCTAAATCAATTGCTATGGATGAAAAATATTCGTTGAATCCATCCAAAGAAGAAATTAAAGAAATTTTGGGTCCTCAATTAATTAATAGAGAGGTTTTCAAAAATAATAATAAAGCAGGGGTTGTAGTGGGTCTTGCGTGGACTTCTGCGGGTGGAGAAATCCTATTTATTGAATCGGCCTTATCACCTGGCAAAGGTCAACTTTCAATCACTGGCAATCTTGGGAAAATAATGAAGGAATCAGCAACCATTGCTCTTGAGTATATAAAATCAAATGCAGATTTATTTGATTTAAATAAAATACAATTTGATAAATACAATGTTCATATCCATATTCCTGAAGGTGCTACACCAAAAGATGGTCCAAGTGCAGGAATAACAATGTTGACTTCTCTTGTTTCTCTTTTCAGTCAAAAAAAAGTAAAAAAGTACTTATCCATGACAGGTGAGATTACCTTGAGGGGGAAGGTGCTTCCTGTTGGCGGAATAAAAGAAAAAATTTTGGCTGCCAAAAGATCCAAGATTAAAGAGATTATACTTAGTGAAGAAAATAAAAAGGATGTTGAATTAATCTCTAAGAATTATCTACACAATTTAAATTTCCATTACGTTAGCGAAATGAAAGATGTAATTAAATTATCCATTACAGATGAGATTGTATCAAAACCTAAAAATATTTAATACGTTGATTTATGGTGATTTTTTATTTTATGATTTAAATTTAAAATGAAAAGATTTTATTATCTATGCTCGGAAATATAATTTCAGTTGATGGATTTTCATCAACAGGTAAAAGTACACTTGCAAGTAAACTTGCTGAACATTACAATTTTTATTATTTAAACTCTGGATTAATGTACAGAATCATTAGCTATTTTGCATTAAATAATGATTGTATAATAAAAGATAAAATCAAAGAATCTAAATTAATAAATAAACTTAATAATTTAAATTTTGACTGGGTTATTGATAAAAACGGTAATAAGTCCTTGTCATTTGATGGAAAAATTTTTGGTGAAAAGATGTATAGTTTTGAGATATCCGATATTGTTAGTACTGTAGCAAAATTAGAGTCAGTTAGAATTTTTTTATTTAGACAGCAAAAAAATCTTGCACTACAAAAATCAATTGTTGTTGAAGGAAGAGATATTGGGACTGTTGTATTTCCTGATGCTAAGGTAAAATTTTTCCTTAGTGCAGAACTGGATATCAGAACTAAAAGGAGAAACAAACAAATAAAGGAAAGCAATATCTCATTTGATACTAAGAAAGTAGAAGACAATCTAATTAAGAGAGATAAAATAGATTCTGAGAGGAAGATAGCACCTCTTAAAAAAGCCGAGGATGCATTTGAAATTGATACTTCAAAAAAATCACAATTCGAAGTATTCAATATTGCTAAAAATTATATTGACTCAAATTTTCAATTCTAAATTCGTCTTTTATATTTTTTTTATTGAATGTACAGAAGATTTAAAATCAGCAAATATTTGGTCTTCTGGAATCAAATTAGGAATTATGTTAACCTTTTCCATGAGGCTCTTTGGCTGGTCATTAAGTCCAACAAGCAATACCTTCTTATCTTTTGAAACTAAATCAGTAATTAAAGATTCCAAAGCGTATAATCCAGACTGATCTATGTAAGGCACTTTGTTGAGTCTAATAACTAGTATTGATACTGTTAAAGGAATTTGTTTGGCTGTTTCATTAAACTTGGAGCTACTTCCAAAGAAAAGGGGCCCTTCAATATCTTTTATAAATACCTCTTCATTCTTTTTATCAATAGCAAAAACATTGAAACTTTCACTAGCTAAATCCCCGACTTTTTTCATAAAAATCAAAGAAGCAATTATTAAACCTATTCCAACAGCATAGACTAAATTCCAAATGGATGATAATATTAGTACTACCAATAAAATAAAAACCTCTGGTCTTGGCATATACGGAATAGCTTTTAAACCTTTATAATCCATAACACCTATCCCCACAGTTATTAAAATACCAGCAAGTACCGCGGCAGGAATCTTCGAAGCAATAGGACCTACGGCCAAAAGAATAAAAAGAAGTAAAAGTCCAGCGATCATTCCAGATAGTCTTGTTTTACCTCCTGAATTTATATTTACTACTGTTCTTATTGTTGCTCCAGCCCCAGGAATACCTCCAAAAAGAGCTCCAATTGAATTTCCAATTCCTTGACCAATTAGCTCTTTATTGGGTTCATGAATTGTTTTGGTCATATTATCAGCTACAATAGAGGTTAGAAGTGAATCAATTGCCCCAAGTAGCGCAAGAGTAATAGCAGTAAAAATATATTTTGCAACTAAAGTAATATCAAGGACCTTAAAAACACCATATTGAATTTCGGGAAGTCCTGAAGGGATGGCAGATATTGGCCTATAACTTATACCAAATCCATAAGCAAATCCAGAAACCACAAATAAAGCCACAAGAGTACTAGGGACAACAGTGGTAATTCTTTTAAATCCATAAATGATAGCAATTGTAAAAAGAGCCAGTAAGAGTTCGGTTATGTCTATATTTTTTAGTATTCTTGGCAAAACATTGAAAGTTCCCAAAACCCCAGAAGCTTCCTTACTAGCTAATGTTTTTGCCTCCGTCATAATATCATCCTGTGTTATATTATTTGAATTTTCAATTGCAGACTCAAAATCATCTAAAACCAACGTCTGATCAGTTATTTCGTCATTTAGTGTCTTTTGAAGAAGATTACTTTTTGCCATTTCTTTGAAATTTCCAACAAACTCTTTATCCTCTTTTACATAGTAACCTACTGTTGGTGCAATTTGAGTGACTAAAATAATTACTCCTATGGCTGTCATAAACCCAGAAACAACAGGATAGGGAATATATCTAATATACTTACCTAAACCAACAATACCCAAAACAATTTGTAAAAGACCTGATAATAGAAATACAGCAAGGATTATAGGTAAAGATTTGCTAATAGAACCATCAAAATTGGATAAAATATCTGCAATAAAAACCATACTTACTGCAGTCATTGGAGCGGTAGGTCCGGATATTTGTGTTGGGGTACCTCCAAAAAAAGCTGCAAAAAAACTGATAAAAATTGCACCGTACAAACCAGCACTAGGACCTAATCCAGAACTTAAACCAAACGCTAGTGCAAGTGGGAGAGCAACTATTCCAGCAGTTATACCACCAAAAAAGTCTCCTCTGAAGTTTGAAAAATCAAATTTTAATACTTTTTTAAACATAATTTTTTAAAATTATTTTTTTTTTTAAGATAATAGTTTTTTTCAAATATCTTAATCTTATACCCCATTAAGGTTTTCTTATTTCTAGAACTAATTTTTGAACTTCTTCTGGAACTTTTTTTGTGAATTTTGAAACTAGTATTGAAATTAAAAAATTAAATAACATTGCTATACTTCCAAACCCTTCTGGTGAGATTCCGAACCACCATTGAGATGAACTTCCTCCACCAAACCATCCAAATTTGAATTTTAACATATAAACAAGCATCAAAGACATACCAGCTATCATTCCACAAACAGCACCTTCTTTGTTCATTTTTAAACTAAATATTCCCATTACAATCGCTGGGAAAAAAGATGCAGCGGCAAGTCCAAATGCAAGTGCAACTGTAGCTGCAACGAAACCAGGTGGGTTAATACCAAAATACCCAGCGAGCATTACAGCAACAAAAGAAGAAATTCGAGCTGCGACTAATTCTTGTTTTTCATTTACTTTAGGATATATGATTCCTTTAATTAAGTCATGAGAAATTGATGAGGAAATAACAAGCAATAGACCAGCAGCAGTTGATAATGCTGCTGCAAGTGCACCTGCAGCAAGTAGCGCAATTACCCAGTTTGGTAATTGAGCTATTTCTGGATTTGCCAGCACCATAATGTCTCTGTCAATAATTAATTCATTTTTAGTATTATCAGCACTGTACTGAATTATTTGGTCATTGTTTTTATCTGTAAACTCTATAAGACCAGTTTCCTCCCATTTTTTAAACCATGTAGGCATATTAGAATAAGTCTTGTTGTTTGTTGTTTCAATAAGGTTTATTCTCGCAAACACAGCAATAGCTGGTGCAGTAGTGTATAATATAGCTATAAATAAAAGAGCCCAACCAGCAGATTTTCTAGCATCACTTACTTTTTTTACTGTAAAAAAGCGAACAATTACGTGAGGCAAACCAGCGGTCCCTACCATTAAGGCAAGTGTGATTAGAAGCATATCCAACATTGACTTAGTTCCACTCGTATAATTACTAAAACCTAACTCTTTATGTAACGAATTTAATTTATCAAGAAGATAGATACCATTTTGATCTGAAGAGCCGAATCCAATTTGTGGTATAACCCAGCCTGTACTAAGAAATGATATGAAAATTGCTGGGATCAGAAAAGCGAAAATTAAAACACAATATTGAGCGACTTGGGTATAGGTAATTCCTTTCATTCCCCCTAAAACTGCATAAAATAAAACTATAGCCATTCCTATAAAGACACCAGTGTTAATATCAACCTCAAGATATCTTGAAAAGACAACCCCTACACCTCTCATTTGACCAGCCACGTAGGTGAAAGATACTATTAAAGCACAAAAAACAGCGACCAATCTTGCAGTTGATGAATAGTACCTTTCTCCAATAAAGTCAGGTACAGTAAACTTTCCAAATTTCCTTAAATAGGGAGCTAAGAGTAATGCTAATAAAACATATCCACCTGTCCACCCCATAAGATAAACTGAACCATCATAGCCTATAAATGAAATTATTCCTGCCATAGAAATAAAGGAGGCAGCTGACATCCAATCAGCTGCAGTAGCCATACCGTTTGCTATTGGAGGTACACCTCTTCCGGCTATATAAAATTCTTTAGTATCTCCGGCTCTAGACCATATTGCAATTGCTATGTATAAAGCAAATGATAATCCAACTAAAAGCCAAATCCATGTTTGAAGTTCCATTTATTTGAATTTTTTATCAAGTTTATTCATTAGGTGGATATATATAAAAATTAAAATCACAAAAACGTAGATTGAACCTTGTTGTGAAAACCAAAATCCAAGAGGGAAACCACCAATTTGAAATTGATTTAAATTTTCAACAAGGAGTATGCCAAATCCATAAGAAACTGTAAACCAGACTGTAAGTAGAATTGAAACATACTTTATATTGGATTTCCAATATTTATTATTGTTGGAATTATTTTTTTTCAAATTTTAAGAAATTTTTTTAATGTACAAAAAACAATTTAGAGTAGGAGAGAAGTGCACTTTTTTTAATTTCAACAATCGAATTTTTAAAAATAATCAATAAAATTATTTTAAAGTTATAGTTGATAAATATCCATTTAAACATATATTTGCAAACTCTTCGATTGAGTGAAACGGAGTATTATTAACCCTTCTGTTAATTTCGATTAAAGTTTCACATACTATTAACAGGATACAAATTTTAAAATAATGGCTAAAGAACAAAAAGAAAAGAAAGAGCAATCAAAAGAGGATAAAATAAAAAAGAAAGTTGCATCAGCCTCAAAAAAATTAACTACTAAAATAACTTCACAAAAAACCCCTTCAACTAAAGAGGTCAGTAAAGCATCCAAAAAAGAAACCAAACCTAAGAAAACCAGATCTGTTGCGGATAAAAAAGAATCAACTAAGACTAAGTCTAAAGCCTCAAAACCAAAAAAAGTAGGCGAATCCAAAGCTTCTAAAATAAAATCTTCCAAAAAGACTAGATCAAAATCAAAACAAGAAAAAAATCCGACATTAGCTAAAATTGATACTGAAGAGAAAACACAAAAAATTAAATTATCTTCAAAAAAATCAAAAAAAATAAAAGAAAAAATTGACCAAGATCTGGCAACTTTCGATTGGCATTTCTACGAAGAAGGTCTTGATGAAATCGACAATAAAAAAATTGAGGAATTTGAAAAACTAGTGTCTAAAAACTTTGTAGACACAACAGATGAAGATGTAATTGAAGGGACTGTCGTACATATGACAGATAGAGAGGCCATTATTGATATAAATGCTAAATCAGAAGGTGTTATTTCCTTAAATGAATTCAGATACAACCCAAATTTAAAAATTGGTGACAAGGTTGAAGTTATAGTTGATATGAGAGAGGATAAAACAGGTCAATTGATTTTATCACATAGAAAAGCTAGAACTATAAAAGCTTGGGAACGAGTAAACAATGCACATGATAGTGGAGAAATTGTAAATGGTTATGTTAAATGTAGAACAAAAGGAGGAATGATTGTTGATGTCTTTGGAATAGAAGCATTTCTTCCTGGTTCTCAAATTGATGTTAAGCCAATTAGGGATTATGACCAATTTGTTGATAAAACTATGGAATTTAAAGTTGTCAAAATTAATCATGAATTTAAAAATGTAGTTGTTTCTCACAAAGCCCTTATAGAAGCTGATATTGAAGAGCAAAAGAAAGAGATTATAGGTCAGTTAGAGAAGGGTCAAGTTCTCGAAGGAACTGTTAAAAATATTACCTCATACGGTGTTTTCATTGATCTTGGAGGTGTTGACGGTTTAATTCACATAACCGACTTATCTTGGAGTAGAATTATTCATCCTAGTGAAATTCTAGAATTGGATCAAAAGCTCAACGTAGTTATTTTAGATTTTGATGACAATAAATCTAGGATTCAACTTGGATTGAAACAACTTAGTGATCATCCTTGGGATAAATTAGGTGAAAATGTTAAAGAGGGTTCAACTGTAAAAGGAAAAGTGGTTGTGATTGCAGACTATGGAGCTTTCATAGAAATTGAAGATGGTGTTGAAGGACTTGTTCATGTTTCAGAAATGTCATGGTCAACTCATCTTAGATCTGCTCAAGACTTTGTGAATGTTGGTGATGAGGTTGAAGCCCAAATTCTCACGATGGATAGAGAATCAAGGAAAATGTCGTTAGGAATTAAACAATTGACACAAGACCCTTGGACTGATATCACCTCTAAATACCCTGTAGGATCCAAACATAAAGGTATAGTTAGAAACTTTACAAACTTTGGTGTTTTTATTGAACTTGAAGAAGGAATTGATGGATTGGTTTATATATCCGATTTATCATGGACCAAAAAAGTAAAACACCCTTCTGAAATTTTGACAGTGGGAGATAATATTGATGTAATCGTTATGGAATTAGATGTTGAAGGAAGAAAGTTGAGTCTTGGACATAAACAAACACAAGATAATCCATGGGATAAATATGCAAAAGAGTTTTCCGAGGGAACGATTCATAATACAGAGTTGACAGAAATCGTTGATAAAGGTGCTACTATAAATTTTAATGAAAATATAACTGCTTTTGTTCCATCAAGACATATGGAAAAAGAAGATGGAAGTAGATTAAGTCTTAATGAAAAAGTTAAATTTAAGATTATTGAATTTAATAAGGATTTTAAAAGAGTAGTTGCTTCCCATACTTCAACATTTAGAAATGATGACAAAAAAAATAAACCTAAAATAAAAAATCAATCTAATGTTGAATCTAATGAGAAGGCTACACTTGGGGACTTAGACGCATTAGCAGATCTCAAAGAAAAAATGGACAAAAAGTAATTATTTTTATATATAACTGTTATTTAAATAACTTTACATCTTAAACAATCGAAATTATATTTAATATATATTCGTGAAACGAAAAAAACTTCTTGATAAATCTACGTTAGATGTTTTATTAAACAGATTAAGTTGCGAGTTAATTGAAAACCATTTTGATTTTAGAAACTCAATCTTAATAGGATTACAACCAAGAGGTATTTTCGTTCTCAATAAATTGGTTGATAATCTAAAAGAAAATTATTTAATACAAAACTTAAAGTATGGAAAATTAGATACTACTTTCTTTCGAGATGATTTTAGAAGTAAAAAGAAACAACCAAGAGCCAGTTTTTCTAATATTAATTTTGATATTGAGGACAAACGTGTAGTTTTAATTGATGACGTTTTATATACTGGTAGGAGTATAAGAGCAGCATTAATTGCAATTGAGTCATATGGAAGACCTATTAAAATTGAATTATTAACATTAATCAACAGACGATTTACGAGACATCTTCCAATTCAACCTGATTATGTTGGTCTTAATGTAGATACTCTACAAAATGACAGGGTTAATGTTAATTTGCAAGAATCAAATATAGAGGATGCGGTCTACATATTAAAAGATGATAATGAAACAAATTTCAGTTAAAAATCTTTTAGGAGTAAAATATCTTTCGAAAGATGATATTAATTTAATTTTTGAAACTGCGGATAGCTTTAAAGAAATTTTAAATAGAAAAATAAAAAAGGTTCCAACCCTTACTGGTATTACTATTGCTAATCTATTCTTTGAAAATTCAACTAGAACAAAATTATCTTTTGAATTAGCAGAAAAAAGATTAAGTGCAGACATTATAAACTTCTCAAAAATTGGATCTTCAATTTCAAAAGGTGAGACACTTATTGACACTGTTAACAACATATTAGCTATGAAAGTAGATATGATTATTATAAGACACCCAAGTCCAGGCGCAGCTGAATTTTTGACAAGCAATACAAATTCATGTATTATTAATGCAGGCGATGGCACACACGAACATCCAACTCAGGGGTTACTTGACACATATTCTATCAATGAAAAGTTAGGTACAGTAGATAATAAAAGGATTCTTATTTTAGGTGATATTTTACATTCAAGAGTCGCATTATCTAATATTTTTGCCCTAAAAACTTTAGGTGCAAAGATAAAAGTTTGTGGTCCAAAAAGTTTGATTCCCAAATTCATTCATAATTTAGATGTTAAATACGAGCCAAACCTAGAGAGTGGGCTTGCTTGGTGTGACGCAGTAAATATTTTGAGAGTTCAAAATGAAAGAATGAATCAAACGTATTTTCCCTCTTTGAGAGAATATCATAATCTATATGGAGTCAAATTATCTTCAATAAAAAAATTAAGAAAAGAAATTCTAATATTACACCCAGGGCCTATTAATAGAGGTGTTGAAATTACCTCTGAGGTATTGGATAATAAAAAAACAATTGTGCTTGACCAAGTTGAAAACGGAGTTGCAATAAGAATGGCAGTTTTGTACCTTTTAGCGACAAAGACAAAAGGTATAAGTGACTCTAATTAATTATTTTAAGATTAACTTAAATATAAATTATAATCAGTGTATTCAAAATGAAATCTCACAATGAAATTAACTATATTAGGTTCAAGTGCTTCAACCCCGAAGATTAATAAACACACAACATCTCAACTTTTAAAAATCAAAAATCATCATATTTTAATTGATTGCGGGGAAGGAATACAGATGCAATTAAGAAAACTAAAAATTAGTTTTTCAAAAATCAGTCATATTTTTATTTCACATTTACATGGAGATCATTATTTTGGATTAATAGGTCTAATTTCAACTTTTCGTCTTTTAGGAAGGACTAATGATTTAAATATTTATGCACCAGAGGGTTTGCAAGAATTAATTAATTTGCATTTAAAACTATCAAATTCCTGGTTAAATTATAAAGTCGTTTTTCACACTCTTAAAAGCAAGAGTGAAAAAATCATTTTTATAGATCAAGACTTTATAGTTAAAACAATACCTCTAAACCACAGAATATACACTAATGGATTTTTGTTTGAAGAAAAATTTGATGAAAGAAACATTTATAAATCTAAAATTAAAGAATATGAATTAGAAATAAATGATATCAAGAAGATAAAAAATGGTGAAGATGTTATTCTTAAAAATGGGAAAAAGCTAGTAAACTCAACATTTACAAAAAAATCAAAGAAATCTAAAAAATATGCATTTTGTAGTGATACTGCATATCATGAGAAAATCATTGAATTAATTGAATCTGTTGATTGTCTTTATCATGAATCGACTTTTTTAGATTCTCACGCTGATCTAGCAAGAAAAACTAAACATAGTACAGCTTCTGATGCAGCAAAAATCGCAAGTGCGGCTAATGTTGGGAAATTGATTTTAGGTCATTTTTCAAACAGATATAGGAATCAAGAAAATTTCTTAATGGAGGCAAAAATTCATTTTCAAAACGTTGAATTGGCCATCGAAGGAACCAAATTTGATATTTAAAGTTTATAGATAATTATATGTTTATTATTAATTTTGATCACAATTATGAATGAAACTGGAGATTTAAGTAATTTGAGAAAATCTTACGAAAAGGGTCTAATATCTGACGAATTTAAAAGTTTTAGTCCTTTTTTTATTTTTAAAAAATGGTTTGAAGAGGCGAATAATGATAAAACAATTTTGGAACCTAACGCAATGACCTTGTCGACAATAAATAACAAGCAATATCCAAAATCCCGAGTTGTTTTACTTAAAAAATTTGATTTAATTGGATTTACCTTTTTTACTAATTACGATAGTGATAAGGGTAAGTCGATTTTAAATAACAATAACGTTTGCCTTAATTTTTATTGGCCTTCATTAGAGAAACAAATCATAATAAAAGGTAAGGCTAACAGAATTTCTGAAAAGGAATCAAATGATTATTTTAATTCAAGACCACTTGGCAGTCAAATTGGAGCTATTGTATCCAGCCAAAGTGAAATTATTGAAAGTAGAGAGATTCTAGAAAGAAAATTTAAAGAGGTAAATAAATATTACTCTAATACTAAACCAAAAAGACCTGCAAATTGGGGTGGTTACCTCGTGAAACCTGATCTATTTGAATTTTGGCAAGGGAGAAAAAACAGATTACATGATCGTTTAGAATTTATTCTAGATGGTAATATTTGGAATTCTAACAGATTATCTCCGTAATTATGAAAAAATTAGTTTTTTTACGTCATGCTAAATCTTCATGGGAATATCATGTTGAAGATTTTGACAGACCTTTGTCCGTAAGGGGTATAAATGATATTAATAGGGTGTCGTTAAAAAATGTTAATTTTTTTAAAAAATTTCAAGTTTTTTTAACAAGTCCAGCAAATAGAGCTTTTCATACTGCTACTATATTAACTCGAAATGTTTTTGAAACTCATGAAAATTTAAGAGTGATACAAGAATTATATTCATTTAACTACAAAAATGTAATCGATTATGTTTACAAATTAGATAATGAGTTTTCAAATGTTGTTTTAGTTGGACATAATCCAGCATTTTCAATAGCAGCACAACACTTATCAGAAACAAAACCCCCTGAATTAAAAACATCTGATTGGATAATGTTAGAATTTGAGCAAAATGATTGGTCAAAGATAAATTTTGGAAGATATACTTATGAATCGAAGAAAAGCTGAAATGAAAAAATTTGATTTTGTCAACAGGGAGCTGAGTTGGCTAAATTTTAATGAAAGAGTTTTGGAAGAAGCTTCTGATAGAACAGTTCCACTTATTGAGAGACTTAGATTTCTGGGAATTTTTTCTAATAATTTAGATGAATTTTTTCAAGTAAGATTCGCATCTGTTAAGAGAATCGCTCAGTCTGGTAAGTCGGGTAAAAAAGTTTTAGGAGGTATTGAAGCTAAAGAGTTATTGAAATCAATTACAAATAAGGTAATAGATCTTCAACAAAAAAGTAACACAATTTTAAATAACATTGAAAATGAATTAAAAAAAGAAAGAATTTACTTTATTAATGAGCAACAGGTCAAACCATATCAAATTCAATATTTGACCGATTACTTTTTAGAAAAAGTAAATCCATCTTTAGTAACTGTAATTTTAAAAGAAGAGTATCAAGATTTCACAGATAACAAAACTTTTTTAGCAATTAAAATGGAATTGAATTCGGAATTAAAAAATGATTTAATACAAAATAAAATCTATGCATTCATTGAACTTCCAAAAAAGCTAGATCGTTTTATTGTTTTACCAATTGAAGAAAATGGTGTCCAGTTTATAATGATGCTTGACGACCTTATAAGATTTCATTTTCATTTGATTTTCAGTATGTTTGATTACAAAGAAATTGACGGTCATATGTTCAAAATAACAAGAGATGGAGAATTAGACATTGAAGAAAATTTCGGTAAAAGTTATGCAGAAAAAATAATGAATAGCGTCAGAGACAGAATTTTTGCGGATCCAGTTAGATTAGTTCATGATAAAAATATTGACCCCATAACTTTACAAAAGGTTATGGATAAACTTGGAGTAAAATCTAAAAAAAGTCTAATTCCTGGAGGTCGTTATCACCGACGTGCAGATTATATGAAATTTCCGAGTCTAAATAGAAATGACTTGATGTATCAAAAGAGCATTCCTATATCTGTTAAAAATCTTGGATTGGAAAATAACATAATACAAGCAGTTTCAAAAAAAGATTACTTAATATATACACCTTATCACAGTTTTTCTTATTTGATCAAGTTTTTAAGGGAAGCTGCCCTTGACCCAAATGTTAAAACAATTAAAATAACCCTTTACAGATTGGCTAAATATTCCCAAGTAGTAAGCTCTCTTATAAATGCTGTAAAAAATGGAAAAAAAGTTGTTGTATATGTTGAGTTACAAGCAAGATTTGATGAAGAAAATAATATAAATATTGCAGACAGACTTGAAAAATCAGGAGTCCAAATTATTATGGGTGTAAGAGGATTGAAAGTTCATTCAAAGATATGTTTAGTTTTAAGAAATGAAGAAGGTAATATTAAAAAATATGGTTTTGTAAGTACTGGTAATTTTAATGAATATACGGCAAAAATATATACAGATTATACATTATTTACTTCTAATCAAAAACTTTTAAAAGATGTGTCCAAGGTTTTTAATTTTTTAGAAGTTAATTATGAGTTTAAGAGATACAAGCATTTAATAGTTTCTCCACATTACACATATCAACGATTGGTAGAATTAATTGATAATGAAATAAAAAATAAAATTCTAGGTAAAAAATCAAAAATTAGACTAAAATTAAATAGCATCACAAATTATAAGATAATATCAAAACTTTATGAAGCAAGTAATGCGGGAGTCAAAATTGAAATGATTGTAAGAGGTGTTTGTTGCTTAATTCCAGGAATGAAAAATATGAGCGAGAATATAAAAGTTATTAGTGTAGTGGATAAATACTTAGAGCACCCTAGAATTTACATATTTGAAAATGCTGGTCAACCTAAAATATATATATCATCTGCTGATTGGATGACTAGAAATTTTGAAAATAGAATAGAGGTTAGTTGTCCAATTTATGATACAGATCTTCAAAATCAAATTTTAGACACCTTTAATATAAGCTGGAGAGACAATGTAAAAAGCAGATTAATTAATGATTTTAAAGAAAAGAATGTGAGCAAAAAAAATATTGTAAGTACAAGATCTCAGTTTGAGACATATAAATATTTTAAAAATTTAACTCATAAATGAAAATTGAAAAATTTGCAGCAATTGATATAGGTTCAAATGCAATAAGACTTCTAATAGCAAATGTTATAATTAAAAAGGGATTTCCAATAAAATTTATCAAAAGCTCAATAGTAAGAGTACCTATTAGACTAGGCGAAGAGTCATTTACAATTGGTGAAATATCATCAAAGAATATAAAAAAAATAGTTAAAACGATTAAGGCATTTAAACATATTATTAATGTTAATGAGGTTAAAAGTTTCTTAGCTTTTGCTACATCAGCTTTAAGAGAAGCAAATAATTCAAAAGAAGTAATTCAAGAAGTTAAAAAGAAAACAAAATTAAAAATTGAAATTATTGATGGTCGGAAAGAAGCAAAAATAATATCGCTAAACAATATCTTTGAATTCATAAATAAAAATAGAACATTCATATACGTTGATGTGGGGGGAGGTAGCACAGAGTTTTCAATTATAGTAAATGGAAAAAGGAAAAAGTCTAAATCATTTAAAATCGGAACTGTAAGAATAATTAATAAAATGACTAGTGTAGATGTTTGGGATAAAATTCGCATTTGGATTAAATCTAATATTCCTAAAACTAACAAAATTGCTCTCATTGGATCTGGAGGGAACATTAATAAAATTTTCAAAATAGCAGGAGTGTTGGACTCAAGACCATTAACTCTTATAAAGCTTAATTCTATTTATAAAAGTTTAATAAAAATGAGTTATGAGGAAAGAATTATTAATTTGGAATTAAATCCAGATAGGTCAGATGTAATTATTCCAGCAGCAGAAATCTTTTTAAAAACACTAGAATGGTCAGGATCTACAGAAATTTATGTTCCTAAAGTTGGTTTAGCAGACGGAATGGTTAGGCTATTATATAAAAAAAAAAAACAACTGTGAATAAATTCCTTATTTCCTAATTTTAGGTTTAACATTTTAATAATCTAAATCGAGTTTTTTTCTTAATTTTTCAAGGGATGGGTTTAATTCAACTAATTTCTCAAACTTCTCGGACGGAGTGT
>CEVS01140592.1_pt1 | contig 14629 bp, 15 predicted proteins | sample 361571 | NCBI WGS metagenome assembly CEVS01 (sample SAMEA2623850, study PRJEB7988) | marine metagenome | isolation source: saline water (ENVO:00002010), including | reverse complement strand
AATTAGCCTTCGCAGCTTGTACACTCTTTCTTTTGCTTAAACTTTTGTGCGGCATTCATGCTGTGCTGGTAATACAAGGATTTAAGTCCCAACTTCCATGCCGTAATGTGGATCTTATTAATATCCTTTGTAGGCATATCGGGATGGACTATAATATTTAGTGACTGCCCTTGGTCTATATAATTTTGCCTATTAGCAGCCTGATAAATTATCGCTAATTGTTCTATCTCGGAATATGTCTTAAATACTTCCTTTTCATTTTCTGAAAGGAAATCAAGATGTTGAACTGAACCGTCTCTATCACGTATATCTCTCCAAACTTCGGGAGTATCCATCCCTTTTTCTTTAAGGAGTTTAGTTAAAAAGGGATTCTTTATTGTAGTTTTTATTTTAGCAATATCCTTGACATAAATATTTGACCATATGGGTTCAATCCCTTGAGATACTTGTCCTAAAATAAAAGCAGAGGAAGTGGTTGGTGCCACTGCATTGAGGGTCGTATTTCGTCTTCCATAGCCTTTTAATAGCTCCGGTTCTCCAAATTTTTGAGCTAAAAACTGAGATGCTTTTTGTGACCTATCTCCAATAGCTTTAAAAACCTCAACATTCAAATTGTGTGCTTCTTGACTATCAAAACCAAGCATTTTGGATTGCAACAAAGAGTGCCATCCCAATGTACCCATACCCAAAGCTCTGTTTTGTTTTGCAAAATTGTATGCTCGCTCCATGAATAAAAATGTCTGTTGGTCATCTCTGTCTGAAGAATCTCTGTAACGTTCTAACTTTTCCAAAAACTCAGTGATCACTGCATCTAAAAAATAAATCATAATTTCAACAGCATCAGTGTCTTTCCATTTGTCATAATGTAGCACATTAATACTGGATAAAACACATACAAAAGACCAGTTATGGTCTGAAGGAAGCATAATTTCAGTGCAAAGGTTACTGGCATAAATTGGAAGGCTTTTGTCTTTATATACGTCAGGTGCTCCATTGTTAGCATTGTCTGTAAAGAAAATGTAAGGATATCCCATCTCGCCGCGACTTTGTAAAACTTTGGCCCAAACTGTACGTTTTTCAACATCCCCGTCAATCATTTCTTGCATCCAATTATTTGTCACAGTAACTCCATGGGTTAGTTCCTGAATCGGATTGCCTTCGGTTCCGATTTCTAAAAATTCCATAATGTCTGGATGATCTATTGGAAGATATGGAGAAAACCTACCTCTTCGCACTGAACCCTGACTGACAACATCTACCATAGACTCAAATAAACGCATAATGTGTACAGCACCGGAAGCTTCTCCATTGTTTTTAATAGCTGCACCTCGTGGTCTTATTTTTCCAAAATAACCAGAAGTCCCACCTCCTAACTTAGACATCATGCCGACCTCTGACTGAGTATAAAGTATATTACCAATGTCATCGTCTATATGTGAACCAAAACAACTTACAGGCAATCCTCTTTCTTTCCCGAAGTTTGACCAAACCGGGGACGCTAAAGAATAATAACCTTGTGACATGTAATGATAAAACTTATCTGCAAAATCTGGCATTTCTAGCAATTCGCCTGCTCGCTTAGCGATATTGGCAATTCGCTCTTCAGCATCTATACCCTCTCCCAAATAACCAGCTGCCAAAAACTTTCTGCTATTCTCGTTGAGCCAGTAGAAAGAGTTTTCAGACATGGCATTGTGCTTTTCTTTTGACTTTTTTCTAGCCTGGATTAAATCCTCATTTGGATTTATTTGTTGCTTGCTTCCTGCTAGTTTTTTTTCCATATTAGAATAAGTCGTCGCTTGTTACACTTTGTGTTCTTTTGCTGTAGTTAATAGAGCGCTTCACAAAAAAGTCTCCATGTTTTGTACCAATGATTTCGTCTTCAAACCACTCCGTTTGCAATACTAATTCTTGATCTACATCAAACACTTTTTCGATACCAATGCTTTCTAAGGAATTATTGAATCTCTGCTTTAAAAACTCATTGATTACCGCTTTTGGTAAAAAGTCAAGTTCCCCATTTTCAAAAATCCAATCCACAACATCTTTTTCAGCTTTGAAAGCTTCCCTGCAGACTTCTTGGATGTGTTTGTGATACTCATTCGTGAACCACTCTGGGTGTTCTTTACGAAGAATTTTTATAAGGTCTATTCCAAAGTCACCATGAATTTGCTCTTCTTTTGATGTTGCCTCAACAACATTTGAAATTCCCTTGAGCATATTCTTGTGCTTATTGAAAGCCATAATAATCAAAAACTGTGAAAACAGCGAAACATGTTCGATAAATAGTGAGAATAGAAGAATAGACTCAGCATATTCCTTGTCATCATCGCTTTTCGAATTTTTGAGGGCTGTTTCTAAATAGCGTACTCGTTTCATTATGGCAGGTTTCTTTTTGAGCTCTTTAAACTCAGAATTTAAGCCAAGGATTTCAAGTAAGTGAGAATATGCATCAGCATGACGCACTTCACTCTCGGCAAAAGTAGATCCAACGGACCCAATTTCTGGCTTTGGAATTCTATGGTATAAATCTCCCCAAAAAGATTTAACAGCGACTTCAATTTGTGAGATTGCAAGCATCGTATTTTTGATAGCACTTCGCTCTGTTGGTGTTAGCCTAGATTTGAAGTCTTGAATATCACTTGTAAAGTTAAACTCTGAGTGAATCCAATAGGAGTGTCTTATTGCAGGAACATATTCATAGAGCTGTGGATACTCGTATGGCTTTAAGTTTATGCGCTTTTCAAATAGGTTTGACTCGCGTTGTTTAGTTCTTTTGTTTCTATACAGTATGTAAGCTTTAGCAGCCTCCGGAAAGCTGCTTTCCATAAGCTTAGTTTCTACAATGTCTTGTACTTGTTCGATCGTTGGTACGTATTCTACGTGCTCTTTTTTTCGTTCAAGTAATTTTTGATAAACTGACAAAGCAACGTTTTGTGCGTCTTGTTCTTCTCCGTTACCAACAGCGTTCATGGCCTTCTGAATGGCAGACGTGATCTTTCCAAGTTTGAACGAATTGGTGCTAAAATCCCTCTTAATTATGTGTTCTATATCCATAAGTTTCTAATATTTGGGTCTAAACTAAATGCTAAAAAGTGTCTGTTAATTTCGCTGGCAAACTTGGAGCTTTTTGGCAATCTATAAAATTACCTTAACTGCTTTTTCAACATACCCAAGGGTTGAAAATCTTGGGAGAAATGTAACAAAATGGCTTTTGTTTTTGTAAAATAAATTTTACTTAGGCATTGTTAGTTTGGTTATTTTGGTTTTGTTTTGTTTGAATAACTATATATTCAAGCCTAACAAAGATTTAAAATTGTTGCTTTAAATAAAAGTCATTTTTATAAACATTGGTGCTAAGTTTTTAACAACAAGTAGGTTTTTTCCTACACTTTTTTTTTAACTTTATTTATCTAAATAATTGACTTTCAATAATTTAAAAACTTCCTCTTCTGTAAAAAAACAAAAGTCAAAAACTAAAAAATTAGTCATCGTTTTTTTTAATTCGCGAGTCAGGGGTTTGAATGTGTCGTTTTTTTGCAACCGCCTCAAGTTCACTATACCACTTTTGACCAAATTTTCTTATTAGAGCTTGTTTAACAAATTTGTATATAGGAAGCTTCAGCTCTCTACCTAAATGGCATGCTGAATCACAAATTCCCCATTTGTGGTAATTGATTGCTGAGAAGTCCCTGTAATTAGTTAAACGTATGGGATATAAATGACATGAAATAGGTTTCTTCCAGTCAATATCACCTTGGTTGTAGGCTTCTTCTATCCCACAATGAACAGTTTTGTTGCGACCACGAATGGCATAAGCGCAATCAGCCCCGCCGATCAGAGGGGTTTCTAATTCCCCTTCATCATTAGTCACAAACAGTCCTTGACTATTTATGGCCTCTTGACCTCTTGTCGATAAGTAAGGCTTTATCTTTGAGTAATTTTGTTTTAAAATATCCACTTCTTTTTCCTCTAAGGGTGCACCTGCATCGCCATCAACACAGCAAGCTCCTTTGCAAGCACTTAAATTACAAGCAAATTCATTATCTAATATCGCTTCTGAAACAATTGTATTACCTACTTGAAACATGCCTCTAATATAATATTTTATACAACCTTTACTACAAAATTATTCTTGTTTTCTTGTATCAAAATCTAAATAATTTAGCGACCTTTGCAGGCTCAAAATAAGTATTTATGAATTTTAATTTAAAAGAAATTTTTACGGCCTTCATGGTGCTGTTTGCAGTAATTGATATTATTGGAAATATTCCAATTATTATTGATTTAAGAAAAAAAGCTGGTCATATTCAAAGTGAAAAAGCATCAATCATTGCTGGAGCAATTATGATTGTCTTTTTGTTTGTGGGAGAAAGTATTTTAAAATTAGTAGGTATTGATGTTCACTCATTCGCAGTTGCTGGTGCCTTCATACTTTTATTTATTGCTCTGGAAATGATCTTGGGTATAACGTTATACAAGCAAGACGAAGAATTCTCACTAAATGCAACTGTATTTCCGCTTGCTTTTCCATTAATTGCAGGCCCTGGAAGCCTCACAACTTTACTTTCCCTAAAATCAGAATTCAGTACAGAAAATATAATTGTCGCGTTAATTATTAATGTAATTTTTATATTTATTGTTTTAAAAACCTCTGTTAAAATTGAAAAGCTAATTGGACAAAACGGTATCAACATTACAAGGAAAATTTTTGGAGTTGTTCTCCTTGCGATTGCCGTAAAACTATTCACCTCAAATATTAAATTTTTGCTCTAAATGAAAATTGCAACTTATATAGTTTCTGTCATAGCACTAATCGTATGTGTTATAAATATCACAAAAATCAACCCCGAATCTCCTTTGGAGGGGGACAGTTTTACAGCAACGGTTTGTGCCCTAACGGCTGGCTGCGCAATATTAATTGTTAATATCTTAAGGCTTTCAAAAAAAATTGATAAAAAAACAAAAAACCTTTAAAATTCCTTCAGAGACACTTAGAACTTGAATTTATTTCATAAATTTATAGCAATTAATTAATATAAATTTTGCTTATGAAAAAAATTACACTCACTATATCTTTATTACTTGGCACTATCGTTTATTCCCAAACAATCAACCTGCCAAGTATTCCACAGGAAGGCGTCACTTATGAGAGTCTTTCAATGGATACTTACTACTCGTTAGCCAATGATGGGCCATGGGATTTTTCTACAGTTCAGACGGTTTCTGACAGCGATGTTGGATTCCTACCGATTGGACTTTCTGAATATTCGCCAACTACGTATCCAAATACGACGCATATAAAATCCTATTACCAAGGAAGCCAAAGCGTCATTCAATTTATTGGATTTACTGAAACCGGTTATACATATAACGGAGAAAATAGTATAATTAATACAAACTATGCAACACCTGTAACTACAATACCTTATCCATTTAATGTAGGTGATATACATTCGGATGCAATATATGGTACGCCTTTTGATTGTGCTGCTTGTCCTCCATCAATGTTTAGAGACCACGAGGTTACAACTGAAGCTTTAGGCTCGGGAAGTGTGACGATGCCTGATGGGACGGTGTATGATAATGTTGTTCATGTTTCACAACTGCAAATATTTACAGACGCACAAACTGGATCATCCCCATGTATTACAACCAGACAAACTAATTTTTTGTGGGCTGCCGATCTGGGAATGGCTTTAGTTGAAACTTATGATCAGTCCAACAGTGGCGCGTGTTCTTTCCCCGCTGTTCAATTTACTAGATTCTTTAACGGCATACAAGATTGTCCAGCTCCAGTTATTTCTTCATGGCAAATGACTAGTGATGGCGTCATTATCGACGGAAGTAATAGCCCATCTGCTACAGGTTATCAGCTTGAATATAGCCCGAATGCATTCACGCCAGGCGATGGTTCTGCAACGGTTGTTGAATTTGCCTCCTTCCCTCACACTCTCACTGGGCTTGCGTCAGGGAGTTACTATTTTGCAATGAGGTCAGTTTGTGGAGATGGTGTTTATAGTGACTATATTGGACCTGATCTTTGGAGTACTTCTGGTTGCCCAGCCGCTTACTCTCTTCCCTACTCTAATGACTTCGAAGATTTTGATGCTTGGCAGGCATGTAATACTTACTTTGATTCTGATGGAGATAATAATTATTGGAATAATGCGAATTTTGACTCGGATGGAGATGGCATTGCAGACAATCGCTATGCTGCATCTTATTCATGGCTTAACGGTACTATTTTATTTCCAGACAACTGGGTGATTTTTGGACCAATTGATTTAACTAATGTAAATGATGCCGAATTGACATGGAAGGCTATGGGCGGTGATCCAGATTGGTGTTCTGAGAATTATTCAGTTTATATTGGTACTGAGCCCACTGTTTCTAACCTTTTAGGATCCGCCGTTAGTTTCAATGAAACTTTTCCACCTGGAACACCAGGTCCTGGTGGAGTTACCCCTGAGCCTGGGTGCGGATTATTTGCCGAAAGGTCCTTAGACATCTCAGCAATGGTTGGCAACGAGGTCTACATCGGATTTAGGCATCACAATGTATCAGACATGTTTGTACTATTGGTTGATGATTTAGCAGTTACTAGCGAGTCCTTAGGGGTTCAAGATATTGAACAAGCATTGATGAATTACTTCTATGACGATGTAACCAAAGCAGTTACAATTAATTCTTCAAATGCTCCGCTTTCTGAGCTGATTGTTTACAATATGCTAGGGCAGGTTGTTTCTGAAAAAACAACAACAAAATCTTCTGAAACGATTGATATGTCCACTTTTGATAAGGGAGTTTATATCATAAAAGCTTTCAGTGAACTTGGAACAAAAACAATGAGAGTTATTAATTACTAATAGAACTTTCAATAAATAAAAAAGCCCGCTCTAGTAGCGGGCTTTTTTGTTCAAAATTCTTATATATCAACAGAACAAACTTCGACCCCTGCATCTTTTAAGAATTCAATTCCAGACATATCCTTGTATGCTGTTGAGTATACAACTCTAACAATTCCAGCTTGATGAATTAACTTGCTACAATCTCTGCACGGTGACAGCGTTACGTATAAAGTAGCCCCTTTGCAGGACTGCGTGGAAGCAGCAACTTTTAAAATAGCATTAGCCTCGGCATGAAGTACATACCAATTGGTATAGCCTTGGTCATCCTCACAAATATTATCAAATCCGGTAGGAGTACCATTATAGCCGTCTGAAATAATCATTCTATCTTTAACGATAATAGCGCCTACTTGACGCCGCTTACAATAGGATAATTTACCCCACTCCTTAGCCATACGCAAATACGCTTTATCGTATTTTAATTGTTTTTTTTCAGACATTTTTAATATACTTAAAGACTGTCGAATATAGGATGTTTAGTAATGAAAAACAATTTTTAAATCAAGAAAACAAAGGGCTTTTAAAAATCAATGGTAAAATTAGTCCTAGTATAATAGAAGAAATTACTAAAACCCAGTCCCTATTTGAAAATCTGAAAATACTTTGAAAAATAAAGTTTAAAATCAATACGGCAATCACAATAATTAATTGGCCTATTTCAATACCAATTGCAAACTCTATGATTGAAATAAATACAGTTTCGTCTGAGCTAACAAGTCCTAAAAAAGTATTGGTGTAAGCTAGGCCGTGAATAAAACCAAAAAATAAAATAATGCTATAAATTAAATAAATACGATTTTTAATTTGCCTGCCTGCAGTGAAAATGTTGTACAATGCAGCAAAAAATATTGTCAAGGGGATCAACCAACTTGTAACATTAATGTTTAAATCTACAATATCGTAAGCTCCTAGCATAAGGCTGAGTGTATGTCCCAAAGTAAATAATGTGATTAAAACCAAAAGACGCTTCCAGTCTTTGAACATAAAAGGAATAGAGAAAATAATAACAAATAATATATGATCATAGTCGTTAAAATTAACGATATGATCTGTTCCAAGTTTTACAAATTTTAAAAAACTATCAAACATTATTCCTGTTCTACGTTATGCCAAATTTAGTAAAATAATTGATTTAATAACTTAACGAAAAATATTACATCGATTTGAAAGCCTTCAATCCCGCCTTTAAAAATAATTCAAAATCTGAGATACTTTTTGTATAACCTACAGGTGGAACCAATATTGTGTGTCCGTCAGGACTCAATAAGACATAATAGGGTTGAGAATTGGACTTGAAAAATTCTGTTTGAAAATAAGCCCATTTCTGACCATAGTTTTTAAGACTTCTCAATCCTCCATCCGCCCGTTGCAATGTTAATTTCTCGGCTTCTGGTAACTCCTGTTTATCATCAACATATAAAGATATGAGCACATATTCGTTTTGAAAATAAGGCTTGATAGATTCATTAGACCAGACCTGTTCCTCCATTAATCTACAATTAACACATGCATAACCTGTAAAATCTACAATGATAGGTTTATTGAGCTGGTTGGCATAATCTACTCCCTTTTTAAAATCTTTGAATGACTTAAAATTATTTGGTGTATCGTTTGGAAAGAAAATACTGTGGCCAACAGGGGGAGCAAGACCGCTTAAAAGCGTCAGAGGATTATACGTTCCCGTCTCAGAGTTAAATTTGAAGCCATAGCCTAAATAAATTACAAATGAAAAAGCTAATAATCCAGAACAAATTCTGAGCGGTGAAAAACTACTAATCGGATTGTCATGAGGGAATTTAATAACTCCAAAAATATATAAAACTAGTCCCGTAAATATTAAAATCCAGATCCCTAAAAACACTTCAATCTTCAATAAGCCCCAGTGTTCAACAAGGTCAGCATTAGACAAAAACTTAAATGCAAGTGCTAATTCTAAAAATCCCAATACCACTTTTATCGTATTCAGCCACCCACCTGAACTTGGTAAGGACTTTAAAAAATTTGGAAACATAGCAAAAAGAGTAAATGGAAGGCCTAGCGCTAAACCAAATCCTGCCATCCCTGAAGTTAATTGCCAAGCTCCACCCGTTGAGGACAAAGAGCCAGCAAGTAAAGATCCAAGTATTGGGCCAGTGCAAGAAAAAGATACAATTGAAAGAGTTAGAGCCATGAAAAAAACTCCTAAAATTCCACCAAAACCTTCTCCCTTAGTTGAGAAACTTGTCCAACTTACGGGTAAAGTAAGCTCATAATAGCCAAAAAATGAAAAAGCAAAAATTATAAAAATTAAAAAAAAGAATACATTCAGCCATACATTTGTAGAGATTTCGTTTAAAATATCAGGGCTGATTGATTCAATTAAATGAAATGGTGAGCTTAAAATTAAATAAACCAAGACAATAAAAAAGCCATATAAGATGGCTTTTAAAAAACCTGATTTTGAAGAACTCTCTTTAGTTTGTTTGGTAAAAAAACTTACAGTGAGAGGAACCATTGGAAAAACACAAGGGGTTAAAAGAGCTAATAAACCACCTAAAAAACCAAGAGAAAAAATACTCCAATAAGAGTCTGATATGTCTGCCTTATTATCAAAAATTTTATAATCTGAAGTCATTCCATACAATTGAAGCATATACTTATCTGCATCTATTTCAGTGCTATTTATAATACTAGATTCGTCATTGACTGATAGACCTTTAGTAGGTAAATAATTAAATGAAAATGAATTTTCAGGCTCGTAGATACAACGGCTGTCATCACAAGTCATAAACTCAATATTGCCTTGAACTTCAAACATTTTTTTTGAGTTTTGTATCTTAATGCGCTGAGAAAAAATAGCTTTATTATAAAACTTTGAAACTGTCATTTGAAAAACTGAATCAAATTTGGTTTCTTTATTCAAATCCCTTTCAGTTGTCAATCCAACTAGTTTATAATCATTTGAAGAGCTAAAAGAAACGATCGTTGGAAGTGGGCCACCTTCGCCAACATTTTGGGAATAAATTGCCCATTTATCGTCAATAATTGCAGTAAAAATAATATCATATTCTAGCTCAGAGTTGATTACCGGCTCTGTGCGTGCTTCCCATTTTACGGGTTCTAAAATTTGAGAAAATGAATTAGTAATTAGAAGTGTAAATAGTAGGCAAAAAAGTCTTCTCATAACAATGGCAAATTACTGAAAAAAAATTGTATAATTTAAAAAATAAGGGAGAAAGCAACTAATAAAATTTAAGCTAGGTGATAGGGTCCTAATCTATATATGATATGCTAAAATTTCTTTTCTGGATGAGCGATAGCTTTCGGTTGTGTTTAAAATTGCTGCCTTGGGGCTCTGATCTATTGAGCCCTTTAGATCATTGGTCCATATACTACCAAAATTTTTAATGACATTTTTGTCACTCCACTGCATCATCTCATAGATAATTGGATACATATCGATTCCTGCGTCCGTCAAATAATAAATTTTTGTTTTTTGATCATTAGGCATTTTTGTAACCTTGAGAAGATTATTACTAATTAAAAGGTCAAGGCGATTAGTCAATATATTAGTAGCTATTCTTTCTTTTGATTTCAAAAATTCTGTAAAGGTTTTTTTACCTAAAAAAATATCTCTGATTATAATCAGCGACCATTTATCACCTATAATATCTAGTGCGCATGTTAATGGACAATTTGACCGATCCTTTCTCATTATCAATTGTTGTTTACAACGAAAATAACTATATTAATTAGAGAAGTAAATAATTTAACTTTTAATTAATATAATAGAGCTCTAACCTAAATTTACATAAGATTAGAGCTATACTTTGTCGGGATGACAGGATTTGAACCTGCGACCACACGGCCCCCAGCCGTGTACGCTAACCGGACTGCGCCACATCCCGAATAGTGCGCAAATCTATTTAAATTCTTGGAAATAAAATAAAAAATTTAAGACAATAAATTTAAGACAACGGTCAATAATTAATCTTTGATTCCTTTAAAGAATTTTTTCCTTAACCAAAAAGAAACACGAACCAATAAAATTAACGCTGGCACTTCAACTAGCGGGCCTATAACCCCTGCAAAAGCTTCTCCAGAATTTAAACCAAAAACTCCAATTGCCACGGCTATCGCTAATTCAAAATTATTCCCAGCTGCAGTAAATGCAACAGAAGCTGTTTTATCATATTTCGCCCCCATTAATTTTGTTAAAATAAATCCAATAAAAAACATCAAGGTGAAATATATAAGTAAAGGTATAGCTATAATCACGACATCCATTGGTATCTCGACAATGAGTTCTCCTTTCAACGAAAACATTACAACAATAGTGAATAGTAAGGCCATGAGTGTAAGTGGAGAAATTTTTGGGATAAAATAATCCGAATACCACTTTTCCCCTTTAAGTTTCACTAAAATTAAGCGAGATAAAATACCCAAAGCGAAAGGGATCCCAAGATAAATCAAAACACTCTCAGCAATTAGATAAATCGAAATATCAACAATCGCTCCTTCAAATCCAAAATGGGGTGGAAGAATAGTTATGAAAATCCATGCATAAAAACTATATGCAAAAACCTGAAAAATACTGTTTAAGGCAACAAGTGCTGCGCCATATTCACTACTGCCTTCAGCCAAATCGTTCCAAACTAGAACCATCGCAATACAGCGAGCCAACCCTATTAAAATGAGACCTACCATGTATTCAGGGTGATCATTTAAAAAGGTGACAGCCAAAGTAAACATTAGAATAGGTCCAATAACCCAATTTAGAAAAAGTGAAATGGATAAAATCTTTGTATTATTGAATACTCTAGGTAATAAGGAATAATTTACTTTGGCTAATGGTGGATACATCATAACTATAAGACCAATAGCAATCGGAATATTAGTAGTACCGCTACTCATCATATTGATTGTGTTTGACATTGCAGGAAAAAAGTATCCTAACGACACCCCTATTAGCATCGCTAAAAAAATCCAAATGGTTAGATTTTTATCTAAAAAACTTAATTCTTTTTTGCTCATAATTTATATTTTAATATTTGAAAAAACATATTTTAATTCCGCAGCAATTTCAAGACTACGCTCTAAATATTTTCTTTCCTCTTCTAATGTATTATCAAAAATTTTGGGATCTTCATAGGGCAATGAAATGCGAGATTCTGCTCCAGGGATTAGTGGACAATTAGTGTCGGCCCTGGCACAAGTTAAAATTGCAGCAAAATCTGTTTTAGGGTTAATAGGATGGTTAAAGAGTTTAGAAAAACTGAGAATAGGCGAATGATTCGAAGCAAGTTTAATGTTGTGGACTGTACTGAAATCATTTGCACTAGTTTTTATTTCAAAACCCATTTTATCAAAAGTTCGGATAACCATTGGATATACTGAGGTTATTTCAGTTCCTCCTGAAAAACAAAAAACACTCGAAATACCAAAATAATGTGAAAATGTTTGAGCCCATATTTGAGCCATGTGACTCCTTCTCGAGTTGTGGGTACATATAAAATTTAAATTTATATCTTTCTTAGCTTTGTATCGGTTATTGATATACTCTATCAAAGGAGATAATAAGCTCCGACGATCTTTGCCTAGGGAGCTCAAATCTAATTGATCTATTGTTGTCTTCAATGCCTGATAAAGCATAATGTTTTTTTCTGATTTAATTTTAAAATGAAATTAATTAACTACTGAGAAACAAAAAAAATATTTATATTAAAAAATTGTAATTATATTATTAATTAGGTATGAGTGGAAAATTACATCTTTTAATTTGGATACTGTCTATAATAGTCTCAGTATTCATTGCGTTAGTTAACTACGAAGAGGACTGCATTTGTAAGCTTTTCCTTATTGAAAATAATGTCGTCGCGTTGATTATATATAGTCTTCTGATATCGACTGTGATTTATACGGGGATTTGGTTCTGCAGAAAAGAAAAAGTTTGAGCTAGACAGTCACTTCTTTCTTAAAAAAACACCCAACGGTAAAACTATTAATAAAGCATAGATATTAAAAAGTAATCCAACTAAAGGGATGATAATAATCAAAGCAATAATCCAATTTTTGTTTTTCATTTGCTTAAAATTTTTTTAAATTTACTATAATTTTTAATTAATTCTAAAAAATTAATATAGAGTTTTGTCAAAAAAAAGAGAGTATATAAAATATGAAAAGGAATTAATTAATTTATTAAAGCTAATTAATTCAAGGTCAAAATCACTTTCAATAAAAAAAAGAGAAATAACAAAAACAATTCAAGGGCTTAAAAATCAAGAAAAAAAAATAAAAAAGGAGCTTAGAAGCTTGAAGAAGAAAAATAAATTCATTGTTTCCATTGGTTTAGATAAACGCTGGGCAACATACAATTGTATAGTTAAATACCAATCATTTCATTTTAGTTTTTATTTGGGTAAAGAAAAGAAAATAAAAAAATTATTACAACAATTTTACAGAGAAGATCTTAGAGACAAGAACATGAAATTTATTAATACTCAAATAAAAAAGATAGTCCAGTCCGTTGTGCCAAATTATCTAAAAAAATACAAATCGAAAAACAAACTAAAATTTGATAAGATTATATCGCTCTATCTTTCTAGTGGAGAGTGGGACTATTGGAGTGAATCTTATTAATTCACATCAAAAGCAAATTACTTATCGATAATTTTAATTTTTTTTCTTTAAATATAATTCATAAGCAATAGCTAAGCATAAAATTGAAATACCAAACATATTTATGGCTTCGGCATACATTATCAATAGAGGAACATATAGATAGCAGTCCAAGTGAAATGACTATAAAGTTTGTAGATAGTAATGACAATCTTATTAGACAAGACCATCACATATATGATTAGTTAGGATTACAGTTTGTGAAGTTTGGTTGAGGTAGTGTTAGTCTTCTATTTACTCTCCACTATTTATATCAATTAAAACATCATCAATTTTATATCCTTTATCTGAATGAATGGCTATAGTAAATGTAGAGCCATTAATCTCTGTCTGGTAGTGACTTTTCCAACTGTATTGCTCCCCTTTAAGTTCTGTTTCGAAATCTATTTTTGTTTCTGTTGTAAAATAAAATCGGCGATTAAAATTTTTAAAACCACAGTCATAGTGTGTCAACCTACCAAAGCTTTCAAAAAGATTTTTTTTGGCTTCGCATAATGCGTCTTCATTTTGCACTAAAAATTGGTATGGGTATTCACTTTTAAAAATAAAAACCATAGTGTCTAAATTTTTATTGTAATAACAAACAAAGGTTGGTTTGTTAACAAAGTCTTCAACTGCTTTTTGAGCTTTTTTGATATTATAATTTATATAATTAGTTTCATCAGAAGCATTTGTTAGGTTATTAATCAAATCTTCTTTATAATTATCATCAATTAGCAATTCTGTGTAATTGTCACTTAAAACAAAGTTTGGACTTTGGCAATGTGAATGAAAAGCGAAGATTAATAAAGCGGAGAGTAAGAGGACTTTTTTCATTTTTTCTTTTTTAAGTTTTTCACTGCCAACCAAGTAATATAAATAAACCAAAAAATAAATACATCTGATAAAATATAGTTAGCGGATGCAGAGGCAAAAATTTCAATTTCTTTGCCTAAATAAGCCTCATAATAAAATGTGTAAATCAACCACGCTAATGAACCAAAATATAAAAGTGGTGGGAGATATTTATTTGAATAAATCATTTTTTCTATCGGGTCTATACCACCGGATTTATAATTTTT